>Ga0307377_10006739_pt1 | contig 11986 bp, 9 predicted proteins | sample TR3MG_FD_202535 | JGI IMG/M metagenome (GOLD analysis project Ga0307377, IMG submission 202535) | Soil microbial communities from Risofladan, Vaasa, Finland - TR-3 | ecosystem: Environmental > Terrestrial > Soil > Coastal area > Acid sulfate soil | place: Finland: Risofladan, Vaasa | collected...
AAGAGGGGAACGGCGAGGACGAGCAGGGGGATGAAGATGGCGATGGCGGCGGCCATCTTGAAGGCGCCCAGGATGGTGACGGCGGCGATGGCGTAGCCGAGGAAGTAGGCGCCGGTGTCGCCCATGAGGATGCGGGCGGGGTGCCAGTTCCAGGGGAGGAAGCCGACGGCGGCGCCGGCGAGGGCGGCGCAGAGGAGAGCGACGGGGAACTGGCCCCACATGAGGGCGATGAAGGCAAGGGCGACGCAGGCGATGGCGGCGAGGCCGGAGGCGAGGCCGTCGAGGCCGTCGATAAGGTTGATGGCGTTGGTGACTCCGACCACCCAGAGGGTGGTGATGACCCAGGAGAGCCAGATGGGCAGGATGATCTGCTGCTGGCGGAGGAGGGGGTGGGAGAGCATGCTGATGGTGACCCCGGAGAAGAGGAGCGGGAGCACGCAGACGATTTGAAGGGCGAGCTTGGTTCTGGCGGGGATGTCGATTCGGTCGTCCACGAAGCCGACGAGGGCGACCATGAGGGCGCCGAGGGGAATGGCGAGGAGCGCCCGCGGGGCAACCTGGTGGTGGCCGCCGGCGGCGAGGGCGCCCAGCAAGAATCCCGCGATGATGGCGATGCCGCCGGAGGTGGGGATGGGGATGGTGTGGACTTTGCGCTCGTTGGGCTGATCGAGGGCGCCGGTTCTGACGGCGAGGCGGCGGGCGATGGGGGTGGCGGCACAGGTGACAACGGCGGCCGCCAGGTAGGCAATGAGGATCGCCTCGTTGCCGTGGAGGGTCATGCCTTTTCGTCGCCTTTGGGGGCGGCGGCCTGGCGGGAGAAGCGAACGAGCTCGACGCCGGCCTGCTGGAGCATTTCGAGGGAGAGCTCGTCGGCGTAATCGCCCTCGTAGACGACGCGCTGGACGCCGGCGTTGATGAGCATCTTGGCGCAGATGACGCAGGGCTGGGTGGTGCAGTAGAGGACCGAGCCGCGCACGCCCACGCCGTGGAGGGCGCCCTGGATGATGGCGTTCTGTTCGGCGTGGAGGCCGCGGCAGATCTCCTGGCGCTCGCCGGAGGGGATGCCGAGCTCTTCCCGGAGGCAGCCGACTTCCGCGCAGTGGGGGAGGTTGGTGGGGGCCCCGTTGTAGCCGGTGGCGAGGATGCGCTTGTCGCGGACGAGAAGGGCGCCGACGCGGCGCCTGAGGCAGGTGGAGCGGCTGGCGATAACGCGGGCCATTTCGAGGAAGTACTCGTCCCAGGTCGGTCGCGCTTTCACTGCTGCGGCGCCTCGCGCTCGGATTCGATGCGGGCGATCTTCTCGATGCGCCTGCAGTGGCGCTCTTCGCCGGTGAAGGAGGTGGCGAGCCAGGCCGTGACGATCTCCCGTGCGAGCAGGGCGCCGACGACGCCGGCGCCGAGGCAGAGGACGTTGGCGTCGTTGTGGAGCTTGCTCATGCGGGCGGAGAAGATGCCGTGGCAGAGGGCGGCGCGAATGCCTTTGACCTTATTGGCGGCCATGCAGCTTCCCTGGCCGGTGCTGCAGACGAGGATGCCGAGGTCGGCATCTCCTCGGGCGACAGACTGGGCGACGCGCCGGGCGAAGTCGGGGTAGTCATCTGTGGGATCGAAGGATTCGGGGCCGACGTCGAGGACGTCGATTCCGTCCTCGGCGAGCCATCCGCGGACGAGCTGCTTGAGATCGAAGCCGACATGGTCGGAGCCGAGAGCGATGCGCAATGAGACCTCCCGTCAGGGCTGGATTGTGGCCGAAGAAGAGGCTCCGTCGAGGGACTTGGGTTCGCTCTGGTGCTTCAAGGTCTCCGATGCCCGCCCTACGAGGCTGTGCTTCCCGGCTCGTCCGGATCGAGCGAGAGGTCAGACGGCAGAATAAAGGTGAAGGTGGAGCCCTCGCCCTGCTTGCTGGCGACGGAGACCTCGCCCTCGTGCGCCTCGATGAGGTGCTTGACGAGGTAGAGCCCGATCCCGGTTCCATACTGCTTGCGAGAATCGCGGGAGTCGACGCGGTGGAAGCGGGTGAAGAGCCTGCCGATCTGGTCCTCGGGGATGCCGATGCCGTGGTCGCTGACGCTCACGCTGATCTTGTTGTCGTCGATCTCCCGGGCGTGGACGGTAATCTTGCCGCCGTCGGGGCTGTACTTGATTGCGTTCGAGAGGAGATTGGTGAGGACTTGGTCGAGCTTGTCTCGGTCGGCGTTGACGTGCTTCAAGTCCTCGGGGACGATGATGTCGAACTCGTGCCGGTCGGTGTAGGAGCGCTGGCTATCGACGACGCGGCCGATGAGCTGGCCGAGGTCGACCCGCGCCAGGACGAGATCGAGGGCGCGGCCGGATTCGATACGGGAAAGGTTGAGCAGGTCGTTGATGAGGCGGACGAGGCGGTCGCATTCGGTGTCGATGATCCGGTAGAACTCCATCTGGGTTTCGCGGTCGTAGTATCCCTCGATGTCGTCGAGAAGGGTGCGGATGAAGCCCTTGATGGAGGTGAGCGGAGTGCGCAGCTCGTGGGAGACGGTGGAGACGAATTCGCTCTTCATGCGCTCGACGCTGCGCAGCTCCGTGATGTCGTTGAAGGTGGCGACGACGCCGGACACGTCGCCGTTGTCGCCAAGGAGAAGTGCCGTCTGAACCTGGTAGATGCGTTCCTCGGGGGAGTAGATGGAGAGCTCGGCGGTGGCCTCTGAGTTGCCCTGGAGGCAGGAGCGGACGAGGTCGTGGACGTCTTCGTCGCGGATGACCTGCCCGAGGAGCTTTCCGGTGCCGTCGTCGCCGGGGACGCCGAAGATGTGTTTGGCGGCGGAGTTCATGAGTCGGACGCGGTTGTCGTCGCCGACGACGAGGACGCCGGCGAGCATGCCCTGGAGGGTCTGCTCGAGCTCGCGTTTCTCGTCGGCGACGGCGATGTAGAGCTTGGCGCTGGAGATGACCGAGGCGGCGCTCTTCGCCAGGGCGGTAAGGAGGGTGACGTCCTCCTCTGCGAAGCGCTGGCCGGCGCGCTTGTTGAAGACGTTGAAGACGCCGATGACGGTCTTCTCGACGATCTGGCCGTCGGCGTCCTTTCGCTCGATGGCGAGGGGAACGGTGAGGACGTTGCGGATATTGAGGAGGGCGACGTTCTCCTTGACGGTCCGGGGGTCGCTCATGGCGTCATCGGTGATGACCGGCCGGCCTTCGCGGAAGACCTGGCCGGAGACGCCTTGTGTGGCGCGAACGCGGAAGGCCTCGACATCGTCCCGGCTCATACCCAGCGCCGGCCACTGGGCGACGAGCTCGCCGCTCTCCGGCTCGTAGAGCATGAGGGCGGCCTTCTCGGCCTGAAGGATCATCCCGACGCGTCGCAGGAACCAGCGGAGGGTGGCCTCCAGCTCGGCGGATGTTGTGATAGGCGCCTGCGCGCCGGCGGAGCTGTCTCGCAGCTCGTCCTCGAGCTGGCGCTTCGATTCCTGAAGCTCGGCTATCTGGGAGCGGAGCCGCTCGAGCTCCTCCCGGATTTCCTCGTCCTGTCGAACCTGACCTGTCTGTTCCGTCAAACCCGTGACCTCAATCCTGGCGCTACGAGGGTCCTTCTCCTCGGCCCAGCCTAACCAGTCTTTGCCGCCCGAGCCTACTCTCCACTCTGTTCGGCGCGTACGGTGGATTCTCCCGCCACGACGGCGACCGCGCTCGGATCCGTCTCTCTCAGATATTGCGCCGCCACCTCGGGCGGCGTGACATTGATGAAAATACCGGTACCCATTTCGAAGCCCGCTGCAATGGTCAAGCGAGGGGATATCGAGAGATGCCAGTGAAACTCCTCGCCCTCGTCCTCGTCGCACGGAGCGGTGTGGACGTTGAAGTTGTAGGGCGGGTCGTCGAGGCAGAGGTGGAGCCGCCGCAGGGTGTCGCCGAGCATGGCTGCGAGGCTCGTCTGCTCTTCCGCCGAGATGGCGGCGAAAGAAGCACAGTGGCGCTTGGGGACGATCCAGGTCTCGAAGGGCGAACGGGCGGCATAGGGCTCGAGAACGATGAAGTGGTCGTTCTCGGATACGAGGCGCTTCCCCTCGTCCTGCTCCTGTCTCACGATGTCGCAGAAGACGCAACGATCGCGGTACTCCGTGTACCGGCGCGCCCCTTGAAGCTCATTGGCGACGACGCCGGGAATGACGGGGGTCGCCACGAGCTGGGAATGAGGATGAGTGAGGGAGGCGCCGGCGACGCGGCCGTAGTTGCGGAAGATCAGAATGTACTTGAGGCGGGGGTCCTTCTTGAGGTCGAGATAGCGGGCGCGGTAGGCCCAGAGGACGTCTTCGATCTGGCGATCGTCGAGGAAGGCGAGGTGCTTATCGTGCTCGGGGGTCTCCACGATAACCTCGTGTGCCCCGACCCCGTTCATCCAGTCGTACATTCCCATGCCCGTTTTGTTGAGGTCGCCTTCGATGCCGAGGGCGGGGAACTTGTTGGGCACGACGCGCACCCACCATCCGCGCCCGTTTCGTTGGCTGCCGGGGTGCCGGAAGGCCATGATCTCGGGTGGAGTCATGGCTTCATTGCCCGAGCAGAAGGGGCAGGTTGCTGTGTTCTGCTCTTCTCTGCCGGGCGAGTGAGAGGCGAAATCGCTGGGGCGCTTCGCCCGTTCGGTCGCGATAACAACCCACTCGCCTGTGATGGGGTCGCGTCGTAGCTCCGGCATCCACCGTCCTCGCGGGGGGCAAACCTGCGGGTGCTACCTCCGTCGGCCGCGCCCGCGCTTTGCCTCGGAATTACGTTTGACTTCGCTCTGGCGCTCTTGGCTTTCCTTTAGGAAACGCCTGAGCTTCTCTTCGAAGGAGAGACCGTTCCTTTCCCCTCCCCGGACGTTAGGCCGCGCCTGCTCCGACCGGATGCGCTTTGCCGGAAACTCGTCGCGCCCTGGTTCGTCGCTACTGAACGTGCGAGCCCTCACTTTTCCACTCGCGTGCCGATGATCGCCCGTGGTCACTGCCCGCCGGCCGGCCCCTTCGCCACGATGGACGAGGCCGAGGTGTCTCTTGGGCAACGCCGCCACGGCGCCGCGGCCCGTCGGGGCGGCCGCGACTCCCTAAGTCGACCCGCCGTTTTCCCCCGTCATCGGTACGTCTAAGAAATCGCCGTTAGACACCCCCACCAGGCAACGCAAGTATTGTATAACAGCGGCATTTCTCCTGTCAAGCCGCCGTGGAACTGCGGGCGAGCCGTGCGGCCTCGGGGATTGACTCAAGCCATCGGTGGCGGCGGCCGAGGTTAGGGGTTGAAGCGGACGAGAAGGACATCGCCCTCTTGCACGATATAGTCGCGTCCCTCGGTGCGCACTCGACCGACACGATGGGCCTCCTGCCACGATCCAACTTCGGCGAGATCCCCTACCGGCATGACCTCGGCGCGGATGAATCCCTTCTCCATGTCGGTATGAATGCCAGCGGCGGCTTCCGCCGTGGTGGTGCCGCGGGGGACGGCCCAGGCCCGCGCCTCGGCGCCCACTCCGGTGAAGAAGGTGACGAGATCGAGGGTTCGATAGCAGGCCTGGATGACCCGCTCCAATCCCGAAGCGGAGAGATGGAGCTCGGAGACGAAGGCGTCTCGGTCCCCCTCGTCCATTTCCGCCAGATCGGCTTCGAGCTTTCCGGTCAGCGGGACGACCGGGCGCTCGACGGAGGCGGACAAGCGCTGGAGGTGGGCATCTGATTCGTCGCCTTCCTCGCCGGTGTTGGCGAGGCAAACTTCCGGCTTGTCGGTGAGGAGGAAGACCTGGGCGGCGGCGACGGTGTCTCGATCGGGGAGGGATCGGGCGGGCCGTCCCGCGCCGAGATGGGCGGCGAGCGCGTCGAGCGCCTGGGCCTCGCGGAGCACCTCCTTCGAGCGCCCCTTGAGCGCGGCGGCGATCTTCTCGCATCGCCGCTCCACGGCGGCGAGGTCGGCCAGGATCAGCTCGGTTTCGACGACCTCGACGTCGCGCACGGGGTCGATGGTCCCCTCGACGTGGGCGACTCGAGTGTCCTCGAAGCATCTGACGACATGGAGGATGGCGTCCACCTCGCGGATGGCGGCGAGGAACTGGTTGCCGAGGCCCTCCCCCGTGCTGGCGCCTCTGACGAGTCCGGCGATGTCGACGAATTCGATGGCGGCCGGCACCATCTTTTCCTGGTCGAAGATTCGGGCGACGGTTTCGAGGCGCGGATCGGGGACGGAGACGACGGCGTGGTTAGGCTCGATGGTGCAGAAGGCGTAGTTGGAGATCTTTGCGCCGCCGGCGCAGAGGGCGTTGAAGATGGTGGATTTGCCAACATTGGGCAGGCCGACGATGCCGATGCTGAGCATGGGTCGAGGTCCCCCGTTCGTCTGGCGGGGCCCATGGTAGCACAGAGAAGCGGCCTGGTCGAGTCTCTCCGCCTGTGCAGAAACCGCCCGCGCAGGTGGCCGTGAGGCTTGGCTGCGCCTGGCCGGCAGCGCTGCGACGTGTGCCCCCGCCGATGGCGGCCGAAGTCGGCCGGCTCCGTCACTCCGTCGGGGATGCCTGGGGCGGCTCCAGCGAGTTCATCGTCGCGAGCTTGGCGTCAGCTTGCTCGGCGAGAGAGGCGAGGCGAAGGCAGGCCTTCGCGTCTTCCTCAAGCAGGACCGGGCCGGATTGAACGCTGTCGGCCGCGCGGTCGAGCCAGTCGAGGGCGCGGTAGAGCTCGAGCACGTGGTTGCCGTCTTTCAGCCGAGGGAGGAGCTGCTGGATCTGGCTGACGATGGCGTCGAGACGGTCAGCCTGCTCGGTGAGGAACTCCTCGCGCTTCTGGTCGATGGAGGTGGCGAGCTCGTCACCATTGCGGCGCCGCTCGGACACGTATCGCTCGACATCGCGGGCGGCACGCCTCAGCCCCGAGGAATGCTCCAGGGCCTGCTTGATGAGCAGCACGCGATAGAGCGCGTCGAAGTCGTAGGTGCGCCGGCTGGCACTGTCTCCGTCGTCATCGTGATCAGCGCTGTCTATGGCGGAGATGATTCCGGTGTCGGTCCAGTAGCAGAGCTGCCGACGTGACACGCCGGCGAACTGTGCCGCCTTGCCTGTGGTCAGCTTGAGTCCCGCGAGCAACTCTGAGGCCTCGATGGGCTCGAGCACGTCTTTCTCGGTGGACACGTCTTCTGCCATTTACAGCCTTCCCCGCCGCTTATGTAAGAGGAATCAGTCACTACGGCGATTTGCTGGTGTCGCCGGCAAACAGGCGTCCCCTGGTCTTGTTCACTGGGCCGGCATTCAGTGTTCGGCATTGTATCCAGGCAAGCGTCTCATGTCAAGACCGGATGACAGGCGCGGCGTATCCTTTCTCCGACGCGGCACTCACGATGGACCAGGCAAGCCGTCGGCTGATGCTCGCCTCGCAGGACGGTCGAGAGAGGCGCTCGCCGGCTCTACCGACGTTCGCGCAATGAAGTAACATTGCGCGAACGTCTTTCTTCAGGCATTCCCTGGCTTTCTGATGGATGTCGCCCGTTACTTCTTTGGGCGACATCCATCAGATGCAGGGGTCGACAGCCCTGTGAGGAAGACGGCGGGTCAGGAGGAACTGCTATGCGGCTTGGCGGCCAGGTTTTCGTGGATTCGGATGATCCGGAGGTGGTGGCGAAGGCGCACCGGGAGGCGGGGTATCGCGCGGCCTTCGCGCCGTGGGGGCTGAGGTTGGCGGAGACGGAGCGGATCGCGGCCATCCGGGAGGCCTATGCGGGGCAGGATGTCGTGATCGCCGAGGTGGGCGTCTGGAACAACCTGATGGACCCGGATGAGGGGAAGCGGAAGGCCAATATCGAGGCGATGAAGGAGGGTGTGGCGCTGGCGGAGGAGCTGGGGGCGCTGTGCGCTGTCAACATCGCCGGGTCTCTCAACCCCAACCGGTGGGACGGCCCCCATCCCCAGAACTTCGGCCGGGATGCCTTCGATCTGGCGGTCGACAACGCCCGTGAGGTGATCGACGCGGTGAAGCCGAAGCGGACGAAGTTCACCTATGAGATGATGCCGTTCTGCATTCCGGACAGCGCCGACTGCTACCTGAGACTGATCGAGGCGGTGGATCGGCCCGCCTTCGGGGTGCATCTGGATGTGGTGAACGTCATCAATGGCGTCTACCGCTACTTCGATACGACGTCGGTGATCGAGGAGTGCTTCGAGAAGCTGGGGCCGCATATCGTCGGGTGCCACCTCAAGGACATCACGCTGTCGGACGAACTGACGGTGCACCTGAGCGAGTGCATGGTCGGCGAGGGCGATTTCGATATCGCCACGTACCTTCTGGAGATCCAGAAGCTGCCCCACCAGCCGCCGGTGCTGCTGGAGCATATGAAGACGAAGGAAGAGTTCGACCACGCGCGGGATTACGTCCTCGGGCTTGCTCAGCAGATCGGAGTGGATTTCGAGGGGTAGGGGAGGGGGGGTTGCCGACAGCCAAAGCGGTGGCTTGACAGGGAAGGTGGCTCGGCTTACTATTTGGATGGAGGGGCGCAGCTAGAGGGGTCCGCGCTGAGTCATGCCGATCCGAGAACGGGGAACCTCCAGCAGTAGCGTCCGGGGAAGAGCTTGGACCGGCTTGCGGGTGCTGCGGGGTGGCCAGCAGGTTGGGGAGCAGGAGTTGTGCGGATGGCCGAAGAGCACGATCTGATCTATCACTTAGGAAGCGTGGAGGAGAGTCTTCAGCGCGATATGCCGAGTTGTCAAGGGGGCCAACAGGGGTCATGAGCTATGACCGTCTGCTAGAAGCGGTGAGGACCCGGGCGTAAGGAGAGCGATGAAGCTATGGATAACAACGCGGTAGCGGCCTTCTTTGGCAAGGTGCCGTGCAATATCGTGGCCAACGGGGCACTGCGGGAACCGCAGGTCGCAGGATACCTCGCAACGAGGGAGCACTTCGAGGGAGACGGAACCGGGTGCTATCTGCAGCTTCCTGTCGGTTCCGGCAAGACGGGTCTTATGGGGATAACGCCATTCGGGATAGCCCGTGGACGAGTACTGATCGTCACGCCGAATCTGATCATACGCCAGACTGTGCAACGTGAGCTCAACATCTCAAACCCTGGCAACTTCTACGTGAAACGCGACGTGCTGAAGCCTCCTCTGACGGGTCCGTACCTTACCGAGTTGAAGACAGGCGCCAACATCCACGATTGTGACAATGCGCACATAGTCATCGCCAATGTCCAGCAGTTCGCTGGCGAAGACAACCGATGGTATGAGCAGCTGTCTCGGGACTACTTCGACCTCATACTGGTGGACGAAGGGCACCATAACGTCGCCGACACCTGGCGGCGTCTTTTCGGCTACTTCGCCAACGCGCGCGTTATAAGCTACACGGCGACCCCGGTTCGCGCAGATGGCCAGCAGATGTTGGGCAAACGCATCTACAGCTACGGATATGCACGCTCGATGATGATGGGGTTCATCTCCCAAATAGACGCGGTCTATGTCGCTCCGGCGGCGATCACTTTCACGGCCAAGGGCAAGACGCATGAATTGAGCCTTGAGCAGGTCCTCGAAATGAGAGAGAAGGACTGGTTCAGTCGAGGCATTGCGCTTTCAGATACCTGCGACCGCAACATAGTAGACGCATCGCTGCGCCAATTGGAGGAGGCAAGGAAGCACGGTAGACCCCGCCAGATCATCGCGGCAGCATGTTCGATTCGGCACGCGGGCCAGATCGCGGCGCTATATCGGGAGAAGGGGTATCGCGCCGAGATCCTCAGCAGCGACATGAAGAGGGATGAACGCGACAATGTCGAGGCAGCGCTTAGATCAGGGGCACTGGACGTCGTGACCCAAGTGCAGATGCTGGGAGAGGGCTACGATCTTGGAACTTTGTCGGTCGCAGCTGTCTTCCGACCCTATCGGAGTCTGTCGCCATATATACAGTTCGTGGGTCGAATTCTCCGGCTCGCCGAGCCAGACATGCCTGGATCGGCGGGCAATCGCGTGTACGTCGTTTCGCACGTTGGGATGAACGACGAGCGATGGTGGGAGGATTTCACGAACTTCGACAAGGACGATCAGAGGTTCTTCGCGGAGTACCTAGCAGGAGCGCAGGAGGAGCTACTGGATGTATCGGATGGTAGCAGGCTCACGCTGAGGCCGTTCATGCGTGTTCTCAATGAGACCGTCAACGCATACGTGCAGAAGGGATTCCTGCGCGAGATTGACACTGCTCTGGTGAACGAGGTGCTTGACGATATCCGCAAGAGGGGGTTCGATCCTGCGGAGTTTGGGCTGTCTGAAGAGGTGATGCGGCGACGACTGGAAATAGCGGCACAATCCGGACGCGAGATTCCGGCATACGCACTCCCCGTACAACCACAGGCTCGGCGCGAGGCGCTGCGCGTACGGATTACGCAGGAGGCCAGGTCGATTGCGGATACGGTTGCCAACCGGCTTCGTCTGGACCATAGGGGGCGCGACCTGCGACGGGTCTTCTCAGGGAAGGGGCCTCACAATGCAGCAATACTCATCACGCTTGCGCAAGGGATGCAGAACAAGACCATGGGCATAGGCTCAGGCGAGAGGGATTCGGCGGCCATTGAGCAATTCGAGGCCGCCATTGAGCGCTCTGCTGACATCGCTGACGCGTTGACGTCGCTAGTGAAGGAGAAAATAGGAGAGGGGTAATGCCTCGCGTCAAGTCTCTGGTGAAGAAGTGCAGTATCGAAGTGGCGAAAAGCACGCGCCACTGCAAACACAACAGGAGGACAATCCAGAAAGGAGAGGTGTGTCTCGTCGTCATCGAGGGCACACAAGAACGCTACAACTACTGCCGCGAAGTCGCACTACAGATGGTTACAACGGCTCGGTCGGCACTCGACTGCATTGAGGGACAACTCGGCTACATGCCAAAGATGTGAGGCGCTGTACTGCCGTGCGAGTAGACAGTTTGCGGTGCTCTGCCGATGGCAGCCACGAAGCATTCAGGCCTCGCTTATCAGGCAGCGATTCACCCTCCGCGCGCCTAGAGAAGAGCAGGAGGCAAGCTCCTGCCGAACGGGGAGAGGGCGGGGGGACGGCATCGCCCCGAGGACGGGGCTCCCACAGGGGGGAGAGTGACGGCCGGCGGGCCCTTCGGGTTTCCTCAGGGTGAACTCGGGTACGCCCGCCCTACAGAACGGCCGCAGGTTGGAAACCCTTCGGCAGGCTCAGGCCTGTGCTACCAAGAACGGCGAAGGGATAACGGCCGGCGGGCGTGGGAACGCCCGCCCTACAGAACGGCCGCAGGTTGGGAACCTGCGCTACCGGGAACGGTCCCTAAGCCCTTCGGGCCGGGATGGCGGCCCCTTCGGGGCCTAGCCACCGGCGGGCCCGCCACACGGATGGCGGGCAAGCATTCGGCTTCGCCGCATACCCGCCCTACAGAACGGCGACGTCATGGGCAGGAGGCAAGCTCCTGCCCCACAAGGGCCGGCGGGGAGCGGTGTCCTTGCTCTACAGGTCGGGCTCGTCCGCTTCCGGGGCGGTGAGCTGGCGGGGTTGGGTTTCGAGGGGTTCGAGCTCGGGGAGTTCGTCGCCGGTGGCGGCGCCGAGGTCGCGGAAGCGGCGGGCGGAGGGGAGGACGCGTGACTCGAACGAGCCGACGGCCTGGTTGAAGGCAGATGTGGCGCTTTCGAGGCCGCGCTTGATCTTGTCGAAGTGGCCGAGGAAGGTGCGGAGCCGGTCGTAGAGGTCGCGGCCCAAACCGCTCACCTGCTGGGCGGACTTGGCGATCTGCTCCTGGCGCCAGCCGTAGGCGACGGCGCGGAGGAGGGCGACGAGGGTGGTGGGGCTGGCGAGGACGACGCCGTCCTGCATCGCCTGCTCGATGATGGCGTTATCCACCGCGCAGGCGGCCTGAAGGAAAGACTCGCCGGGGACGAACATGACGACGAACTCGGGGGTGGGCTCGAACTGCTCCCAGTAGGACTTGTTGGAGAGCTGCCGGATGTGGTCTTTCATCTGGCGGCAGTGCTGGGTGAGGCAGGTCTGCCGGGATTCGTCGTCGCTGCA
>Ga0307377_10006740_pt1 | contig 11986 bp, 33 predicted proteins | sample TR3MG_FD_202535 | JGI IMG/M metagenome (GOLD analysis project Ga0307377, IMG submission 202535) | Soil microbial communities from Risofladan, Vaasa, Finland - TR-3 | ecosystem: Environmental > Terrestrial > Soil > Coastal area > Acid sulfate soil | place: Finland: Risofladan, Vaasa | collected...
TGTTGGTTCTGTTGGAACAATAGCTGATTGGAAAGCAAATTACAGAGGTAGAGATTTCACAGTTGTAGATAGAGACAGAACATTCACAACTTCTGACAATGATTTCTATGGAGGTGTTGCACAATGAATGTCGCTGAAAGAAAGTGGGACTATAGATGTAGCCACTGTCGTTTAAAGTGGACTGCTGAAGAAGCTATGAATAAAGGTTACGAGTGTTGTAACCCTGAATCAATGGAATGGATTGAACAAGGTGATGACCAATGAAAACATCAAAATGTAAGAATTGCGGAAAAGTGCATTTGCATTGTCCTTTTGTTGATTGTTATTCAGAGAAGGATGATGGGCCTTTGCCTGACAGCTTAGGAGATTATTACAACGGAATGTATGGAGGCGATTAAGATGAAATGTTCAATATGTGGAGAGAAAATTCAACCACATCCACTAAGCGGATGGGATGGAGGCAATAATGCACAGCCAATTAATAATGGAAGATGCTGTGATGATTGTGATATGACGGTAGTTATACCGAGAAGGATAGCTGATGCTATGGAGGCAAGAAGAAAATGAAAACTGCAAGTGCGATGGCTTCAAGCCTGATAAAAAAAGAGCTGAAAAACATATTTCCTAAAACAAAGTTTAGTGTTAAATCTGACAATTTTGCTAATGGTTCAAGTGTAGATGTTAGCTGGACAGATGGTCCAACAACAGAACAAGTGAACTTGATAATAAAGAAGTATCAATACGGACACTTTGACGGAATGATTGATATGTATGAATACAGCAACAACAGAGAGGATATTCCACAAGCTAAATGGGTTGGTACAAGCAGAGATTTGAGTAATGAAATGAGATTACAGGCAAGTAAGGTTGCAAAGAATCATTATGCAGATTTAGAAAATGTACAAGCTCCTGAAACAGTTGAAGACCTTGGAAAGAGTTTTACTGCATTTAACAGATACTATAATTGGTATGACTTAGCTTATATGATTCTGAGCAAGATAGATTTGACAGATGCAAAAGGGATAGAGGAAGACCCAAACTTCACAGGTGGTTCAATATGTGAGGGGTTTTTAGCGACGACATAGATACTCAACTATGGCAATGTTTAAATAGTTTACTATGTATATTATATATAGAGGAGGGAAAAATGAAAATAAAAGATTTTATCAAAAAGTTGAAAGAATTTGACCAAGAAGCAACAGTGCTTTTGGGCAGTGATGAAGAGCTGAATAATGTTTTTAGTGATGTTCAAGTTGCTAATTATGGAAGCTCAGACAATAGCAAGAATATTGTGCTTTGGGGAAACACAGGAAGCGAGGTGGAGTAGATGTGCAATTGGTGTAAAGCAAAGTGGAAAGAAATTGATGAAAAGATGCTCGAAGGAATTTGGGATTGTCCTGAATGTGGAGCAGAAATCGAATGGGGAACATAAAGATTTTGGAGGTAAAGAAAATGGTTTATGACGATAAAAAACAGGAACAAATAATGAAGGGATTGGATGATTTAGTCCAAGAACAGAAAAATTTGACATATATAAATCCAAACAAAGCTGATGATTTAGATGCTTTGGGAATATTAGTTGCAAAGAAATGTAAATGGGATTCAGGAGATATATTGAAGGTTTTGTGTAGTGCATTAGAAGATGCAAATTTTGATGATTTGCGAGACAAGATAAAAGACATTGATACTTATTCAAGTTTATTGTGCAAAGGATGTGTTGGCACATTTTCAGTAGATAAAGAATTGATAGATATGTTAAAACAATGTCCTTATTGTGGAAAAGATAAATTCCAGAAAAAAGGGCTAATAAAGATTGGAGGCGAAAAAAATGAAAATAGGATTTGAAAACCTAACTCAGTTAGGTACTGCATTAATGCAGTTGGATAGAGCAGAAGAGAGAGATGTATTTACTGCTCCAAAAGGAGTAGGTGTAGAGCCAGATGAAGCTAAGAATTACAAAGCTATCTGGAACAGCGACAGCAATAAGTTGTCTTGCATAGCAAGTAAAAGATATAACTTGTTACAGCATAGAGAAAGTTTTGCAGAAGCTGTTGATGTGTTGAAAGGTTTGAATTTGAGTGTTTTTGGAACTCTTCATAACTTTGGAGATAAAGTAGCAATAGAGATGGCTTTTAAGCACAACAACATAAATGTTGCAGGAGATGAACTGAACATAGGGATTAGATTAGTGAATAGCTATAATCTGAGCAGTTGTTTTGGTGGAGAAGTTTTTGCTTACAGAACAGCTTGTAGTAATGGGATGTTTCTGGGCAAAGTTCTTGGAGAAGTACAAATGAGAAGGTATCATACAGGAACAGCAGATGTTAGAGAATTAGTTGCTAAGTTTGTCAAGAATGTAGTAAATGGTAACGAAGCATTGAAAGTGTTTGTTAGTGATTCAATGGCAGATAGTTATGAATGGGAATTGGCTGATAAAATTCTTGGTCAAGTTATCAATGTGAAGAAATATAGAAAGCTGTTGATGGAAGAGCTGAAAGAGAAACACGGAGAAGGAACAGAATTGACAAGATGGGATATATACAATGCACTAACAAGCATAGCTACACACGGACTTGATTTGAAAGCAAGTGCAATAGATTATCTACAAAGCAAAGCACAGAAAGTGTTGGTCAAAGAAATGGAATTAATGCCTGAAATTCAGGCGGAGGCTTAAAAATGGCAGAAGAAAAATTAACAAATGAGAAACAGGATAGCATTTCTGTTTCAAAAAATAGTAAAGGACATACTTGGGACATCAAAATATACTTTGATGCAGACAAGAGAAAAGCAAGTGATGTTATTAGCAGTATTCAACAGATAGATGAAGAACTGAAAGACACATTTGACAAAGCAGTTTTGGAGAAAAAAGAATGAACGAAGAATTGATTAGGAAATCAGATGGCTATTACGACAAGTATGGCAACTGGTTTCCTAAACGCCTTATTGAACAAAAGGAGAGTGAATACGATGACTTCTTCTAAAATTCCTTTATCTTGGGCTGAGAAGTTCAGAAAGCTTTGTGATGAAGGAAAAGGAGATGCTCACGTTGTTATTAATTTTTTAGCTTATTGCGAAGAAGAAGAGGAAGCTCTTGCAAAGAGATTTGAAAAACAGAGAGAAGAGGAAGAAAACGAAGCAGAAATCACAAGACAAGAGAATGAATTTTTCCAGAAAGAATTAGAACAGGAGGCTGATGAAGATGAAAATAGTTAAGGTTAGAGAAGGGTTGTTTCAAGTGTTCTCAGACAAGATTAGAGAGGGAATGACACTTGATAAATTATCAGGGATGGTTTATATTGTCGAAAATAAAGATGAAGCATACACTTGCAGTTGTCCTGCATTTAGATATAGGGGAGGAGAATGTAAGCACGTACAGATTTGTAAGGAAGAACCAAAACCAGAAGAGAAAAGAGAAAATTCTGCAAAAGCATTGAATTTCATAGCAACACATCCAGAAGAAATGTGTGAAGTAATTATTGAGTTATTTGGTCAAGAATTGATTACAAAGATGCTCGAACAAGGAGATATTTTTGAGTATAATCACAGAAATTACAGGGTGTTAGAATGAGTGAAAAAAGAGAGAAGTTTGGAGTGACTATAAGTTACTCTCATTTCTCAACTGATTCTTCACCAGATGCTCCACCTGAACATCAGTTCAAAAATGGAGATAGGTTTATTTCAGTTGATATTAGTGGATTTCAAAGAGGAATGGGCAGTCCTTGTATGTTAAGAGAAGAAGCGATTAAAAGTGTTCAAGGATATATTTTCAGTGATGGATATGAGAATGGAAAAAAGTTAGATACACAAGTCAAAGATATAACTTTTAAAGATGAAACAGATTTGAATATAACACTACAAGAAATATTCAAGAAGAGTTCAGGCACATTATTTGACTTTATGTAGATACTCAAGAAGGGCAAAGTTTATATAGCTCTCTATGTATTAACTATGTAGGGTGAAACAAAATGATGAAAGGAAATAAATTGAAGGAAAGATTGGAAAGTTTGGGTTATGAGTGTGATGATAGTGATTGGGATAAGAAAAATTATGAAGATGATGGAGAGAGGTGGGAAGAGTGAAAAGAGTAACTGGAATTAAGAATTTGATTTTGGCAAAGGATGCTGTGTTGAAATTGAAAACAAGAAAGGGAACAATAGAGATTATGGATGTATCTGATGCTAAAGATGTAGTTATTAAGAGGTATTGAAGATGGTGAAGATAGATTTTACTGAGGAAGAATTATCATATATGGAAGGAATGATTAGTTGCAATTATGGAGATGATGAAGTACAGCCAGAAGCAGAAAAGAAATCAATGAATAGTGTGTTGAATAAAATTCAGGGTGCAAGAAAATGATACAAAATATAGAAGTGAATGAAGAAATGAATGAGATGTCAGAAAAGATTTGGAACTATATTGGTATTGGAAAAGAGATGCCAAAGTTAGAAACAAAGCAAGGAGGCAGTTCAGGAAAATATTATCCAAGCGAACACATAGTTAGAGTGAGAAGTAATGTTTGGAATAAATTATGTCTTGGTGGAAAAAGAATGTTGTTGATTCACGAGTTATGGCACAGCAAAGGATTAGACCATAATGGATTATTTTTACACTCATTTGATTTATTGACAATTGAATTATATTTACAGATTTACGGAGAAGATGAACATTACAATAAGATGGTGGATGAAATTAAAGAAAGCATAAGGGGGTCATTGAAATGAAAAAATATTGGAAAGTACACAAATACACATATGATGAAGATTACAATAAAAAATATCCATTATATGCAGAGGTTGAGATAGTTCCAGATAAAACATTACATCATTGGAGATTGCCTAAAGAATGTCTTTTTTCAGAAGATTATGATTGGACAGAAGCAAAAGAAGTTGATGATATATTTGAGGTTATTGAAAGTGGATAAATTTGAAGAAGTTGAAAAGATGTTGGATGATGATAAAGTTTTTGTTAATGACCAATATCAAGTCAATGTGAAATATGTTGATACAAACAAAGAAGCAAAGATGAAAGGAATGTTATGGCTTAGTATCAAAAGAAAAGACAAGCATTGGATTAGAGATTGGAGAGAATTACAGAAGATTAAGAATGAGATAGCTGGACCTGAAAGGGAAGGATGCGAGATTTATCCAGCAGAATCAAGATTAGTTGATACAAGTAATCAGTTTCATATTTTTGTGTTGCCAGATGGAGATAAATTTCCATTTGGTTATTCAGGAAGATTAGTAGTTGAAGGTCATAAAGGAGGATGGGATAAAGGAAGTTCACAAAGACCATTCAAGAAAGGACAAGAACCTAATGACATCAAGACACTTGATGAAGTTAAGGAGATGGAAAAAAAGCTTAGGGGGGAGATGGAAAATGAACATACAATTAGATGTTGAGGACACAAGAAACAAGACAGTTAAGGAGAATAAAGCGGCTCAGATTGGCTATATTTATTTACCAAAAGATTGGGTTGGCAGAGAAGTTGTTGTAGGATTAGTACCAAAAACAAAAAAGAGGAAATGAAAATGTTGATAACAATAATTATTGGAATATTTTTTGCTATGATGACATTTGCAGTATATGGAGGTGATGGAAAATGAGTTTAGGTTTAACATTGGAAGAGGACTTGCTTATTAGTCCTGTGATTGATGCAACAATAAGCAATTTGACAAAGATTAGGGATGATATGGTAGAGCAAAATTCAGACGAAATAAGCATACTTACTGTATCAACACAACTAAATACACTTATTGAAGTAAAAAAGCTCTTAAATGACCGCAATAAGAAGGTTTGTATGCAGTTGGCTGATGTTGTTGATAAGGATTATCCAGTTGAAGTTAAAAAGCACTTTGTAGATGAAACAATGAAATATTCACAAATTTGAGAATGTGATACAAAAAGAGGTTTATAATACAAAATGAAGTATATACTGGAGAATGAAAATATTTATATAGTAGTTTGATATAGATATTTATATTATATTCATTCGGACTAAAAGAAATTAAGTCTAATGAAGGATGTGAAAAAATGGTAAATAAAAGTGTGTTAGGTGTTATCGAACAGATAACAGATGTAAAAAGTAAAGACATCAAATGGACTAAAAATGGTGTTGAAAAAACAGCAACAATTTATTCTGTTGGTGTGAAAGTAAAGCAAGAAAACGGCGAAGAAGTTTGGAGTAATGCCGAAGGAAATTCTGAACAAAAACTTGATGAAGTATTAACAAATTCTATAACAAAAGCAAAATTTGTTGTAGGCAATAGAGTTAATATTTTTGAAGAAGGCAAAGAAAGTGGAGATAAAGTTTTCTACAAGATTAAAGGAATTACAAGTCTTGGTGGAGATTCGGCAGTATCAGTTGTTCAGCCAAAAGATGGGCCTATGAATGTAGTGGAAGAGAAAGTTGAAGATTCTCCAACAAATGGATTTAAAGGTGGAAACACAATTCCAGAAGCAAAAGTTCCAAGTGTTGATAGAAGAATTGTAAGACAAAATTCTTTGACACAAGCTAATTCATATCTTAGCAGTTTTCTAAAAATGGTTGAATTAGGGATGATTGATAAAAGTCAAGCAGAACTATTAACGCCAGAAAAGATAACCGATATAGCTAAGAAATTTGAAGATTGGGTCTTTAGAGAACAATAATTTTTTTATACTTTGGGGGTCGGAAAGGACACAGGGACAGGACATTGGCGTGTCCTGTCTTTTTTATATTCAAATGAGGTGAATTAAGTTGGTGAAAAAAGATAACAAAAAAGTAGAAGAGGATTTAGAGATTGTAGATGAAGAAGTTTCTCAGGAAAAAATTAAAGAAATAACTATTATGGATTTGCCTGGTATCGGTCCTGCAACAGCAGATAAATTAGCAGAAGCAGGATTTACTGATTTAATGAGTATTGGAGCAAGTAGTGTTGGATTGATTGTTGAAGCAACAGGAATGACTGAAACAGCAGTTAAGAAAGTAATTAATGCGGCTCGAGATAGTTTGGAGATGACTTTTATGGGAGCAGAAAAGTATGATGAAAAGAGGAAAAATATTTTTCATATAACTACTGGTGTAAAAGCATTTGATGATATGATGGATGGTGGTTTTGAGAGTAGTTCTATAACGGAATGTTTTGGTGAATTTGGAAGTTCTAAAACACAAATTGCACATCAGTTAGCAGTAAATGTTCAGTTGCTTAAAAATAAAGGTGGAGCTGAGGGTATGTGTATTTATGTTGATACAGAAGGAAGTTTCAGGCCAAGTAGAATAAGACAGATGGCTAAGGGACATAAATTAGATGAAGAAGAAATTTTGAAAGGAATTAAAGTTGCAAGAGCATTCAGTAGTGACCATCAAATATTATTAGCAGAACAGATTGATAAAATGATTAAAGAAGGAATGAATGTTAAGTTAGTCATTATTGATAGTTTAACATCACATTTTAGAAGTGAGTTTATTGGAAGGGGAACACTTGCAGATAGACAACAGAAATTAAATAAGCATATGAAAACATTATCAAAGTTAGCATTTGTTCATAATGTAGTTGTTTATGTAACAAATCAAGTTAGTGCTGACCCCGCACAATTCTTTGGCGACCCAACAAAAGCGATAGGTGGACATATTGTTGGACACAATAGCACATTCAGGATTTATTTGAGAAAGAGTAAGAAGAGCAGTAGATTAGCAAAACTGATAGATGCTCCTAACTTACCAGATGCAGAAGCTCCTTTCTTTGTAACAGAAGGGGGATTGAAAGATTTATGAGGTGAATTGAATATGACAAAAATAGCTAATGAAAAAACAATGACTGTTGGAAAGACTTTTAATACTGGAAATTACACAAGCGAAAAAATAGAGCTTACAGAAATATATACTGGTGATGATAAGAGACAATATCAACTTATAAAAGCAAAATTAGATAAATTGCATTATAATGAAGAAACAGAAGAAGAAAGAATCCAGAGAGAAATTGATGCTAAAGAAAGAGAATTAGAGCAGTTGAGGAAACAATTGAGATGATTGAAAAAAGATTACATTGGCTTGAAGAATCAGGAAGTGGAAGATATACGGCATACAATGATAAAGAAGAAATGCTTGGATATTTAGAACTTGAAAGGGTTGGTCAATGGATGCACTGGTGTTGGTATCAATTTAATGAAATAAGAATGTCTCCTGGTTGTTTGCAAGAAGTAAGAGATAAACAAAAAGAGCTGAAAAAATGATTAGAGAATTTGGTATGAAGTTTGAATGTAAGAAATGTGGAATGCTTATTAGCAAAGCAATTCCTGTTTATAACAAACTTGATATTATGAAAGCAGGATTAAAATATCCAGATAAATGCAGATGTGGAAGTAGAGTTTGGAACATAGTTGGAATAACTGGCGTGGAGGATGTTTAATATGGGTCATAATATTGATTTAAAATGGTTGCTTGGACTTCCTGAATTTGTTAGATGTCCAGGTTGTAAAGAATTAACACCAACAGATTTTGATGAATATGATATTGATTGTGGAGAACCACAAGTTCAAAGTGATAAAAAAATGTTTTTAGATATTCAATGCAGACATTGTGAAGCTGAAATAAAACAAGAAGTTGAGATTAAAGTTGGAAAACTTTGGGAGGAAAAAAGATGAAATTACCAATAAAGGATGAATATTTCCAGAAGATAAAATCTGGGGAAAAGATTGAAGAATATAGAGATGCTCACATAACTTTTGTGAATGAGAAAACAGGAGAAACAATAACAAAAGAAGTTGAAGGATTTAAGTTTGTACCAAAGGATGGATTATCAGAAGAACTACAAAAGTCTGGTATGTTCACAGATGATAGAATAATGTTATTTGTGTTGAAGTAGGTGGATAAGATGGCTGATGAAGAATTAGGACTAAAAAAACAAAATTGGTTTCAAAGACTTGGATGGAAATTATATCTTCTAAAATTAGAATCTACATTAAAAATTATGGAAAGAGAACACAATAAATGTAGAAAAAATGATTGTAGAAGAGGATGTCATAAGGTCATCAGTCAAACTTGTAGTCATAAAGAAGGAGACAAACCTTGGATTCATATTAGATATATTAAGTGCATACATTGTAATTATCTTTTTTTCGCCAAAAAGAGTGATAAAGAAAAATTCTTGAAGTATCAGGGCAAGGATAAAGAAGGATTCTCTGCCTTTCTCAAAGCCGTCTCGAGTTTGAAGGCGAAACACTCTAATAAAGTCGGTGTGGCTAAGGGAGAGGATGTTTCGTCCAGATGTCCTGATATTCCAAGAAGATTATCATTCAACACACTTGCAGAATTTGGAACTTATCTGAAAGGATGGGATGCTGTAAGTGAATTAAATTATTGGGGAAGAAAGGTTGGATTTCAAAAATTAAATGATAATATAGAGTTGGAGGAAGAAAATGGTTGAGGAAGATATTATAAAAGGAAATCCTATATCACTTCAATGGGATAAAGAAGAACAAAATTGGATTATAATAAAGGATTCTAATGGAGAAATTATTATGAAAATTACAAAACAATTGTGGGATTTTGATATTGTGTTTAGAGATAATGTGTTAGCAACTTGTCGGAGGTTGTATGGATGACAGTTGATATATTTGATAGAGCAGAATGGTTACTAAAAAAAGGAGGAGTTCAATTAGTTGATATTACACAAGGAGAAGCAGGGATGCTTTATGAGTTCAAATGCAACGGAAAATATGAAACAGTTTTAAAAATTTTAGATATGGCAGATGGAACTTATGATAGGCATTGGAATTGCACTTGTGAAAATACAATTTGGAAAGGAGCAAAATCTAACAGAGAATGTTATCACGTTTATGCTTGTATAGCATACTTGGTTTTAATGAGAAGATTGAAAAATAATGGAGGGGGTTAAATTGAATATACACCAATTAACAAAAACAGAATTAAGTACCTTAACAGGTGAAATAATAGATTTAAAGAATAAAGCAGTATTGAATTTTATTGAGATTGGAAAGAGATTGAATAAAGTTAAGTTGGCTCTTCCACACGGAGAGTTTGGAACATACTTAAAGGAAACTGTAAAATTCACAAGCTGGACAGCAAACAAGTTTATGACTATTGCTGAACAAATGACAAAAGAAGATAACATTAAAAGATTAGCAGACATAACAGAATTAGGTGTTGAAAAAGCTTATCTTATTCTTGAATCAGAACTTACAGAAGTAATGGATGATGAAGTGAATGTTATTGATAAGAAAACAAAGCAGAAAGTGAAGAAGAAAGTGAAGGATTTAACAGTGAAAGAGCTAAATACCCTTATTCAACAGAAAAAGAAGTTAGCAGAGATGGAACAAGACAAAGAAGTGGCTAAAAAGATTAATTCTAACCCACAATTGATAACAGAGTTTGGTAAAACCACGCAGAAAGATATTGTGGATGAAATGAAGGTACAAGTAAATAATGCAAAGACAAGGATGAACAGGCTTATCAACGACTTGTCAGAGCTAAATAGAACCTCATACAAGGGATTTAATGAAGAAGCTAAGGCAGATATACTACTTTCAGTAAAAGAGCTTAGAAGCTTTCTAAATGAGAAATCAAAGGAGTTGAAAGAATTGTATGATTTATAATTTTTCTTTTTTTATATTGTTTCTAAAGTTTTAAATATTATTACAGATTTTGTAAGATAATGGGCTATTTAGTATGGTTCTGAGGGTTTTCAAACTCGATGAAGAACAATTTTTTATTTCTATTTAAAGTAATTAGTTGATAAAAAGATATATAGTATTTCAACTAATTCCCATAGTGTTGTTTTTCTTGGTTTATTATATTATTATAAAGATATAGATATATTATTATATTATATATTAAGTTATTAGTTTATATATATTTATAGTATTTTATAAGTGATACTTTTCTATAAAGTAATTGGTTGATTTATATTATATATTATATATTATATTGATAAGAAGAAAGAAGAAGAGAAGAAGAAGGAAGATAAAAAAATACACTGGGGGAATTAATTGATTTCAGGTATATCTTTGTATAAAGTAATTACTTGAAAAGAATGTATAGTCAAGAATATAAATATTTATATATGAGTATGGTATAGATATTTATATTATGACAGAAGATAAAAAATTTGAAGCATTGGAAGTTTTAAAAAAAATGAATGTTGCTACTGCTAATCAGGTGGCTAAAGATATTAAAGTTCATTATTTTACTGCTGAAAGAATGTTGGATAAATTAGTTGATGAAGGAACTATCACAGTTCAAAGAAATTTAGTTGGAAAATATGTCAAAAAATATTATTTTTTGGTAGAACAGACAAGCAAAGTAAAGAAGGGGAAAGTGGATAAGAATGAAGGTACTAAAATTAAATGAATTGGATATATTGTTATTGCAGAGATTGACCAAAGATAAAAAGATAGCTCTCAATATGTTGTATGTAGATATTAAAGATTATGATTCTAAATTTAAAAAATTCAGGACTATTTCTTATCAGTATTTGTGGAGTAGAGTTGATTTCTTACATTCTCTTGATTTAATAAATGTTAGTTTTACAAAACCAAAAGAGATTAGTTTGAATCATAAAAAAGAAAAAGTTATTGTGAGATATTTAGCTGGTGTTTTGGGATTAGAAGAAGTGTGTGAAGGTGCTAAAGATGTATGAGGATTTGATAAACAAACAAGTGAAATTGATATTCAAAGATGGTCAGAGAGTTGGTACTAAAAAAGGATTATTTTTAGATTTTGATGAATTAAATTATAAGGTGCAAGTTGATGGAAAATCAGTTTATTTTTTGAAAGAAGATGTATCAAGGATTGAAGAATTACAAGTCGTCTTGGAAACTGGTGAATAAAATGGAAGAAGATATTGTATTGGAAGGATGGAAAGGAAAAGGAGATACTCAAATTAATGAATGTATGGACACATATAGGATTATAGAGCATAGAAAGAATAAAGAGACAAGAGAGATTTATGATAATGAACATATTATTCCAAAGGTTAATGTTGATGTT
>Ga0307377_10006741_pt1 | contig 11986 bp, 27 predicted proteins | sample TR3MG_FD_202535 | JGI IMG/M metagenome (GOLD analysis project Ga0307377, IMG submission 202535) | Soil microbial communities from Risofladan, Vaasa, Finland - TR-3 | ecosystem: Environmental > Terrestrial > Soil > Coastal area > Acid sulfate soil | place: Finland: Risofladan, Vaasa | collected...
GCAGAAACAAATATGCCAAGCAGAAGTAGATTTGCTTTTAGCTGGCTTTGAGGATGTGTGCATAAAAGCTCCTTTGCCTATAATTTTTGATAAATAAAGAACAGGAGGAACAGCAATGGATAAAGCAGAAGAATTTTTAACAAATAAGGGTGTTCTTAATGTTGAGTGGGATACCGATGAGTGTGGTAAATTTACACTCACAGAACTTTTAGATGAATACGCCAATGAAGTAAGCCGGGAGATTTTAACAATTCTAAAAGGTGCGAAACAGGAGTATAATGGAGGACATCATAAAGAAGAAACAAACGCAGCTTTTAAGGGGGGAATACAGACGGCTATTCATTGTGTTGAGGCATACCTTAATAATGGATTAAATGATTTTCAAAATAGAGCCAATTATAACAGTGGGCTTAAAGAACAGGAGGAACAGAAATGAAAAGAATTTGTAAAAATTGTACGCGTTGGTATGGTAATTACGGCTGGTTGCGTTCATATAGTTTAGAATGTTCGGGAGAAAATCCTAATCATAGATGTAACCATTTTGCCAAGGTTAAAGAACAGGAGGAACAGAAATGAGCTACATAAATAAAGATTTTATTTCATGGATTCGTAAATACGGATCATCAAAAGACAAAGAAGCATTACAGGGAAGCGGACTTCCCACAGGCTATAGTAGAAAATTAGAAGATGATGCATATAAAAACTATTTAAAATATTTAAGAAGTGAAAAAATTTGAATATAAAAATCTATATTATAAATATGGAGAGAAAGATCAGATAAAAAAGATGAACAAGGCAGGTAAAAAAGGATGGGAGGCATATTGTATTTTCACAATTCCCTATACATCTGTTAGAGTATATTTTAAACGTGAATTGGAAGAACAGGAGGAACAAGATGGAGATTGATGGCATAACTAAGTTTTACTGTAAAAGGCAATGTGGTGGTTATCTCGAAATGCTTTATCAAGATGAACTAAATGAACCATGCAAGGAGCAGTGTGTTGATTGTGCCTGTGACGTAGGTGAACGCAGAATTAAAACTATAGAACAGGAGGTACAGCAATGAAAGCAGAAGAAATCAAGGATATGCCAACAATAACAAACGAAATCATTGAAGCATATATTAATACAAATACATGGGATTGGATAGTTGATAATTATTCTAATGACTACTAAGACAAAAGATATTGAAAAGGTCGAGATTAACAGTGATCTGGGCAGATCATTGATTCTATGGAATGACGAGGTGTCCACATTTGATTTCGTAATAGAGAAGCTAATCGAGATTTGTGACCATACTTATCCTCAAGCTACCCAATGTGTATTAATTATTCACAATAAGGGAAAACTTGATGTTAAGAAGGGATCGTATGATGAAGTGAAGGCCATGAAAGATAAATTTATTTCTTATGGTATCCAAGCTACAATCAAGTAATAAAAAAGGGATCACAAATGGAATTTAAAAATAGAGAAAATCCCTCTCATAAAATAGGGGATAAAATAATTTGGGAATCCAGATCTGTAGCTGTTAATTTAGTAGTTTTAATAGTTCGTAATTTTTATTCGGATCCTTATGTTCTTGTTTCTAAAAGAGGTCCAAAAGCAGCAGATTATCAAGATTATTATAATTTAGTAGCAGGATATTTAGATTGGGATGAAACAGGGACAGATGCTGTTATTAGAGAGACTTGGGAAGAATTTGGATTAAATCTTCCAGAAATAATGAAAGAGAATACTATCTTAAGAAGTAATTTGGAACAACCATGGCATGTTAAAACAGATCCTGCTTCAAATCAGCAGAATGTTTCACTAAGATATGGTGTGAAGATTCTTACTCGTAAAGCTAATCTTCCTCTTCTTAATATAGAAAATAATGAAATAGAAGGGGAGGTAGAAGATCCTCAATGGATGCCTCTTAGTAAGATAAGTAATTATAAATGGGCCTTTGATCATGATTTGCTTATTAAAGAATATATAAAATTTTTAAAATTAAATTAAAATGAAAAAAATTATATTTGTATTTATTGGTTTATTGTTATTTTTAGGATCTTGCCTTTCTTTTTCACAAGAAAGGAAATTAGATCAAATAGAAAAGTTATTATATGAAGCAGTTGAGTCTTCTTATTTTGACGGTCAAAGAGCTGCATTAGAAGGAGATATAAGAATACAAAAAGTTCCTTATGAAGATGATTCATGTTGGGTATGGTTAAAATCTCCATGGCCTGATAGTTTAAATAGAGAACCTATTTTTAATCCTTGTAAATAAAATTAAAATGAAAGAACTAAAATTTGTCTTATATTATGATTATACGCCTGATGATTGTATTGAAAAAATTGAGGAATGTTTAAATCAAATAGGATATCAGATTACATTTTCTGATAGAGAAGATCCCGAAAATGGTTCAGTTGAATATAAAATTATTCCATTATAATTAAAATTATGAAAAGATTATTATTTTTAGTATTAGGATTTTTGTTATTTGTTTCTACTTATTCTCAAGAATCTGATAATAGATCAATGAATGAATCAAATTCAATTCAAAAAATTTTATTACAAGCTTCGGAGCAAATTTTAATTGCTGAAAATGATTTAAATCAAGAAATTGTTCATCTTCAGATAGATCTTATACAAGGAGAGGATTTTAAATGGATTTATAGAATTCTTTATCCAGATTGGACCTATTATTTTTATGCTGAAGGAGAAAATTTAATGGTTATTGATTTGGATATGGAAATAAGGATTCAAGATGAGAAGACTGGAAAATGGTATAAAATTGATGAAGATTTGAGTCCTAATTATTCTACTTTTTTACAGACAGAGTCTCCAAAGTCCTTGAGCTATGCTATAGGTATTAAAGTTGCAAAATATAGAGAAGGATGGCTCTCCGGCCATTTTTTTCTGATGATAACGCATAATAAATTCAGAGATATTAAATAAATTAAATAAATTTAAATTATGAATAAATTTAAAGTACTATTAGGAAAAACCTGGTTTTGGATTATTGTTTCTGCTTTTTTTATAACTCTATTTGGAGTTCTATGGAATATTACGGATGAAGATATTTTTCGTAAATTAGCAATTATATCTTTTTCCCCTCTAGCAGTTTTAATAGTAGTTTATATAGTTTTTGCTTGGATCGTAAATCCTATAAAATTCTTAATAAAAAGAATTAAGGAAAAAAGGGAGGGGAAATAAAACCTCTATATATTTACTACATAAGATATACAAAATATTAAGATGACTATTGTCAAGCAATTGTTTACAGAAAAGTTTCGACCAAAAAATTTAGAGCAGTTAATAGCTCCTCCAAGAATTAAAGATGAATTAAATAAGGGGCTGATTCAAAATCTTTTGCTATACGGATCTGCTGGTACGGGTAAAACAAGCACTCTTTTTATTCTTGCTGAAAATCATCCTTTTATTTATATTAATGCTTCATCAGAAAGAGGTATTGATACTATTAGAGAAAAGATCTCTAAATTTTGTTCTACTATTTCTTTAGAAGATAGTAGGGAAAAACTTAAATGTGTTATTCTTGATGAACTTGACGGGGCTACAGAAGAATTCTTTAAAGCTCTTCGTGCTGTAATGGAGAGATATTCTCAAACTGCTCGTTTCATTGCTTCTTGTAATTATATTCAAAAGATTCCAGATCCTATTTCTGAATCCCGATTTCACCATATTTCCTATGATCCAATTAATAAAGAAGAAGAAGAATATCTCTTAGAAGAATATGAGAAAAGAGTAGCTGCAATTCTTAAGGCAGCTAATATTGAAACAACTCCGGAAGTACTTAAGAAATTTGTTAAGAATGAATTTCCGGATCTTAGATGTTTAATGAATAAAGTTCAATCTTTTTATTTGAGGGGGATAAAAACTCTGGATGAAACTAATTTCAATATTAATTTTGATTTTAAAGAATTATTTGATCTATGTCTTAAGGGACCGGATAAACCATATGAAAATTATAAGTTTATAATTAATCAATATGGATCTCGTATAGATGATTCTTTAACTTCTTTAGGAAACAGTTTTCCTGAATATCTTAAAAATGTAGTTCCTGAAAAAATTGATAGATTACCGATGGTTATTATTGCTGTAGCAGAATATCAGTATCAAAAACAGTTTGTCATAGATCCATTAATTACGATTTTAGCAGCTGTGTATAAAATTCAGCAGATTTTAAAATAAAAATACTATGACAAAAAAAGAAGTAAAACAGGAAATTAAAAAAATGAAAGAATTAGATCCCCGTCTTGATTTAATGGGAACTAAAGCATATCATCAATTAGGAGATATTAGTAGAGATAAAGAGGACTTATTCTATGCTTCCCATGAAACAGATAATTATTATATAGGATCTTGGGTTACTGGATTTGGGTTTTTTAATGTATGTTTTCCAAAAGAGATTTCACGAAAACTTACACCAGAAGAGGTGGAGGAATATAATAAAACATATATTCAGATTGCCTCTCAACCACCATGGAAATTAAATGTATCATAATAAAATTATAAAAAATTATAAAGATGGATGGAGTTAAAGTACCAGGGATAGGAGGAAAGGAAATAGTAATTAACTATAGCAAAGGAACAAGGGGGATTTTTACATCCAAAGGTATAATAAGAAAACAAAAAGACTTATTACAAACTAAAAAATTTAAATCTAAATTTGAATGGGAAACTTATTCAAATATGGCTTTTTATAAGATTTTTTCCGATTATTTTAATGTTGTTAGTCAGGATAAAAAATTCATGAAAGAAAATAAAATCAGAGATTTGCGGTTTTTTAGAAATAAATCATATCTTGATACTATTGATCTTGTTCGGTGGTGGGATGAAACTAGTGTTATGTTTAAATATGATAATCTTGAAGTTTGTTTTTCTTTTGATAAATATAAATCTAATAATGAAATAATGTATACTCTAATCCTTACATCTAAAGAGTCTACATATTTAGAGGCTCCTTATTTTTATAAAGAGATATTGAAAAGTGCTTTATCGATAAGTAATTTAAGGGGGTCATATATTGAAATGGTCAGGGATAAATTTTGGTGGAATAAGAAAGAATTGGAAAAACGAGATTTTAGAGATATAGCATTACCTAAAAATTCATTAGAGGATTTAAAGCTTTTTATTAATATATTTATTAAAAAAAATAAAATGCTTCGTTATTTAATGGTGGGTAATCCTGGAACAGGTAAAACAGAGTCTACATTAATTATTGCTAATGAATTAAACAAACAGGGAGTCACAATAATAAAAACCCCAGTCTGTGGATTATTAAAAGAGAAAATAGAATTAGCTGAAATATTAGCTCCTTCTATAATTATATTTGATGATTTGGATCTTTCGATTGGATCCAGAGCTAAAGGAGGATATTCGCCAAAAGAATTACAAATATTTTTAGATGCAATGGATGGTATAGATAAAATTAGTAAAGGGGTTGGAATAATAGCAACTTCTAATTCAGCTCATTTATTAGATTTAGCAGCACAACGACCTGGAAGATTTGACAAGATTTTAATTTTTGATAATCTAACAAAAAGAAATATTGGAGATATAATTCTTAAATCATTGAAATATAATTTTGATATAATTAGAAGTAATGGCGATAAAAAAATAATAGATTTATTTTATAATAAAGAAATTATATCACGTTTTGGTGAAGCTAAAGTTACCGGAGCTCATATATTTAATAGCATTAAAATGTTAAAATTAAAAGCAGATATGTTATATGAGAATTATGATCTTGATTGGATTTTAGCTGAATTAACTAATGAAATAGAAATGCTCGATAAAATGCGCAAAAGTAATCATATATCAGATAGATTATCAAAAGGCGGTGGGGGAAGTATTGGTTTTGGAAATAATTTCAAGACGGAAGATGATATTAATTGGAATGATGAAGAGGACTGGAGTATTGATAGTTTAGATGAGTGTGAAGAAGAGAAGGGTGAAAACTCGTCTTCTGTTCGAAGAAATAATAGTAGATAAAAAGGAACATGAATTTAATACCTATAAAGGATAAAGAATATTTATTAAATTATTCACGTAATATTATAGAGAATAATTTGCTTAATAAACCACTATTAAAGAATTTTATACCAGCAAGTTGTAAAAAATCTTATGGCGGAGCTTTTGTTACCATTTATGTAAACAATGAGTTAAGAGGATGTATGGGAAGATTTTCTGAAAGTGATTTATTAATGGATATTATTAAAGTAATGTCGGTGTCGGTATTACAAGATTCCAGATTTAAACCTATATCTTTAGAAGAATTGGATAATTTAAGAATTGAAATATCAATTTTATCATCCTTGAGTGAAATTTCAGAATTTTTAAATTTTGAATTAGGAAAACATGGTTTACTTGCTGTAGATATAGAAACAGGAAAATCTGGAACTTATCTACCTCATGTAGCAACAGAACAGGGATGGTCTAAAGAACATTTTTTATGGAGTTTAATAAATGAGAAAGCTCAGATTCCCATAGGCAATATAACAAAATTATATACATTTGAAGTAGATAAATTTAGTGAATAAAATGAAATTATTAAGAAAAATAAGGAATAGAATTATACAGTGGTCATCAGATTGTGATGGCATGTGTGATTTTTACGATATTTGTAGATATTGTAGAATTAAAGAAAATGAAGATATTGATTTTAATAAAACCTTATAAGTATGACAAATGCTATAGTAGACTTAAGTAATATGTTTTTCCGCTCGATGTTTATTGTAGGTGGATTTGGGAAAAAACAATATACTTTTGATTCCCAGAATGAAGTAGATCAGCTGATGAGGAAAGTGGCTACTGATATTTCCTCTGTTATAAGAGATATAAATCCTTCTCGGGTTATCTTTGCACTTGATTCCAGATCATGGCGCAAAGATATTCCTATTGATGAAAACGAAGGATATAAGGGGCATAGAAAAAAATCTAAAAATATTAATTGGGATAATATTTATAAAACCATGGATGATTTTTCCGAAATCCTTAAAACTAATGGCTTTATTGTCTCTAAAATTGAAAATGCCGAGGCTGATGATATAATTTCCTTGTGGAAAAACGAGATAGTGATGAATAGGAATGAACATGCTATTTTAGTTTCTGCAGATGAGGATGTTCGTCAATTAGTTGATGATTTTATATATTTTCCAGATTTAAATAGCTCTGGGAAACATGCATTTTCTGTTGTCTATAATCCATTTACAATGGGAAGAAATGCTACAAAAAAGCTTTTTTATCCAGGGGATTTTCTTTTATGGCTTAATGATGAGGATGATATGGGAGATATTTTTAATAGATCTATAGATGTTGATAAAGAGGATTTTCAGAGAATACTTACAGTAGATAAAGTAAAAGCAGAATTTGTTGATGGACCAGAAATTGCTATGAGAAAGATATTTTGTGGTGATGATGGTGATAATGTTCCTGCTATTTTTTCTTGGATTAATGAGAAAGGTAAGGAGATTCGTATAACTCCTGTGAAATATAGAAAAATTATTGATTATATAGGAGCTGAGACTTATTTGGATTTATTTGATGAGTCTAAGATTGATTCTGTATTTGATCAGATTGTAGAGATTTCTGGTCAACGTCCCTCCTTTAAAATGAAAGATAGATTAAAGAGGCAAGCTAAATTAGTTGTATTAGATCAAGATTTATTTCCAGAAGAAATTGTAGAGAAATTTTATGAAGATGTAAAGGAGGAGTTTAAAAAACCGCAAATACGTCCTCAGTCGTGGAATATGCTCTCAATGTTAGAAGGAACTCGATATGTTGATGTAGGAAAACAATCAGATGGTGCTGAATCCCCTATATTTAATCAAGTAGATAGGATTTCTAATAAGGAATTATTTTGATAAAAGATGGAATTATTTCCTCTCATAAAACTGATGTTCGAGGATCCTGAAGGCTATAAAGAAGCTACTAAGGGGGATAAGAGAAAGAATTTTTTTATTATCAATCGTCGATTAGCAATCAATTATCCAATTCAAGCAAGTGTTTTAAATGGACTGAAAATAAATCAAGAAGAAGCTATAGATGTTTGGCAAAGATTTTTAAGAAAGAAATATACAAAAGTCCCGTTTTGGATGTATACAAAAGGGGTTAAAAAGGCAAAAGAGGAAAGAGAAAAAAAGATAGATATATCTTCTAAAGTAGTAGAAGAATATGCTAAAAAATATAAATTGGATCTTAAGTCAGTCTGGGATGCTTTAGAGATGTTTCCGGAGAAAGCTCAGAAAGAGATTAAAGAATTTGAAAAATTAGATAATGGCTAAGTATCTAAAGAAGTATCTAAGAAGTATCTAAGAGTAAGAAATATTTTAAATGATTATATTAATACATGAAAATGAAGAAGAACGAGGAAATAATAGCAAATTATCGGATAAAGGATCTTCAGATGGAGGAGATAGTTCCGAATAATATTAATGGTGTTTTGGTTAGTATTAAAGATGGCATGCATCAATTAGATATACCTTCAGAAATGACTGGAGAACAATTTGCCGGGTGGAAAAAAGGAAGAGGCGGGGTTTTTTCTAAAGATGTTTATCTTTGGAATATGAATAAGCTCTATGGAAAATATATTCTCATGGAAGGAGATGGGAAAAAATTTATTCTTAGATTAATTGAAGAAGATGAAGTTAAAAAATTTAAATCTTGTAAATTAATTGAAGGAAAAGTTAAAGATAAGCCATATATGAAACTTGTGGATTTATCAAAAAATGCAAAATCAAAGAGGAAATTTAAATATATAGAGGAAATTGATTAAAAAATATAATATTAAATCCTTTTATGATTATGAAAACTAGCCATATATCTCTAGAATAAGAGATAAATTCTAATAAAAGTGTTTCACTTTTTGAAAATTAGAATTTAAAACCTAACTAAAATATTTAAATTACTCATTGTATAAAAATTGTAGATTATTGATGTAAGATATATTGTAAAACTAATTATTTATCTATGAAAAACTTAAAGAAACAAGAAATCTCAAGTAGTTTGCCAATTTATGTTCGAATTTTTAAATTTAGAAATTCGGTTATTAGATTAATCCTTGTATTTTTATTTTTATTTATTAGTGTTTTTGGAATTAATTCATCTTCTGATCTTTCAACAGGATCAAATTTAACAGATTCTCAGGCAATTTATATAATATCTATTCATGAAAAATTCAAATCAAAGTTAATAATAGAAACTAAAAATTATATAACAAAAATAGCTCCAGCTTCAAAATTGAATCCAGAGTATGTTGTTTTAAAATGTTTAGAATATGATATAGATATAATTTTTGTATTGGCTCAAGCTTTATTAGAATCGCATTTTGGAACTAAGGGTAAAGCAATTAAAACTAATTCTGTGTGGAATGTGGGAACTTATGATAATGGTAAGATTTTATATAAATATAGTCATCCTAATGAATCTGTAGATCCGTATCTTAAATTAATAAATGAAGAATATCTTGTAGGCTTTATAGTTAGCGGAGATACTATTTATAAAGATCTATATTATTTAGTTCAAGATAGAGGCTATATTAATTATAGGGGAGATAGATTTGCAAGTTCTCAAGGTTATGAAAAAGGATTAAGAAATCTTATGATAAGAATAGATATGGAAACATCTATTAGTTTTTATCAGGATATACTTAGATTGTCTCATGATGATATACTTGCATATTTTGGGCCTTCTGAGAATTTAGAAATAAATGATCCACAATTACAAACAATTAAATAATGGTTAAAAAACGAAAACTTAGACTTAATGAAAGGATAAAAGAATCTCAATCTATTTCCGAACTTAGTGAGTATATGTATGAAATGAGTCCTCATCAGTTAGAACTTTTATCTAGTTTAGCAGTAAAAATATTAAATGGAGATCCTGTAGATAAATAAAATAAAAGTGTATGGCATTTAATTGGGAGGCTACTGAGACGCAATGGTATGTAGATCAGGAAAATAAAATGATGCGGGTTAAGGATCTTAATCCGGATGATTCTATATTTGAAGCTTTTAGAGCTTATTTTCTTTATGGCGATGAAAGATTTTTAGAAGGTATTGAAAGTTGCTGGGTTAAAGTTGAAAGAAGAGGGTGGTTAAAAAGATTTCTTTTTAGTAAATACTATAATCAGGGATATAGATATCCAACGCATTACGATGATAATTTTTCTAGAGATCACCTCGCTTATACTCTTATAGCTTTTAAATATGCTGGATATTCAGAAGAATTTATTAAGGATTTTGTAAAGCATCTTCGTTTTAGGATAAGTAAGAGATTTTTATTTACAATTGATTTATGGTGCTGGGCTTATGCTATAGCTAATATAAAGCCATATACTTTATTATATCCTCCTATTCAATGGTTAGTATTGGCCGTTTCTAGTAAATGGAATAAGTTAATATATAGACATATTGGATTTGGAGAAGAATCGCATCAAGATGATTTTGTTAAAATTCAGAATTCTATGAAGCCATCCGGAATGATAAAACTTGCAAAGAAGTTATATCCTATTTATGCTTTGCATATAGTATCTTGGCAAATTAAGCTTTTGAAAAATTCTAAATGGAAAAAGAGATTACAGAAGATAGCTCTTACGTTATGTCCTAAACATAATTATCCAATACAGATGCTATTACAAAGTCCTAATCCCCCATCTAGAGAAGATGTAGAATCTTATAGATCTATGGAGGGTGGTCGTTGGACTGGAATTCTTAATCCTTGGATTAATGATAGGGATATTAATTTTATTGTAGATCCAAAAAGATTGCAATGGAATGTTCAAGATGTTGATTATGTAAGAAAACTTTATTCAACAATTTATTGCTTGGATATATAAATTTTGGAAATATAGTAAATATGTTTAAAGATAGATAATGAGAACCTATCAACAAATATTCTTTGGAAATTTTGGGGGGCCACAACAAGAACAAGTTAAAAGTTCAAGTGAGGATCTAGATTATCTATATAATACACTAATTCTTGAAATAGCGAATAATTGGCCTTGGGTAAGATGGTTAATGGATAGATTTAGAAATAATGATTTAAAAGAAGAAGATATATTGGAAAGAAATTGGCTTTCTTTTATTTCAGAGAATAATATTGATGTAGAAAAGTATGGAAAGGATTCAGATCAATTTATAAAAGATTGGTTTAAAAATAGGGAAAATAAGAATGAGTAGTAACAATTCAGAATTGGTTCCGATAACTAAAGTTTTCAAAATAATTGATTCTTGTATTAATTCAAATCAGCTTAAAACTTGTAAAGAGTTAGCTAATATTTATACTAATCTTGTAAGAAAAAAGGGCGTAATAAATTTTGGAGATGTAAAAGAAACATTAGATATAAAAATATTAGAGAAGGAAATGGAATTAGAATATATTGAAAGATTTATTTAATTTTTTACATTAAGTATTAAAACTTTTTTCTTTTTAATACATATATATATTATAATATTAATTTAAATTTTATTTAACATGGCTGGAATTGATGAATTAAAAGAAGCTGCTAAAGCAGTTATTGTTTTTGGCACTAAATTAGAAGAAGTACTTGAGGATGGAAAAGTGACTCTTATGGAGGGGCTTAGTGTAGTCATTAGTACTGCACCCGATGCTTTTGAATTGGTACGGGACGCAAAGGTAATTAGAGAGGAATTTTTAGATCTTGATCCCGTAGAGAAGCAAGAGCTTTTAGAATACGTAGTTGAGGAGTTAGATCTTAAAGCGGATGGAGTAGAAGCTGTTGCTGAGGCAGGATTTAATGTTTTGATCTCTCTGGATACTTTAGTTAGAACAGTTAAGGATGTTAGAACAGCACAACTAAATTCTTAAAAAATAATTGGACTCCTTGCTATGGGGAGTATGTATCATAGCTTTATAATTGTAATTATTTTTAATAAATATTTTTTGGAAATGACGACTTATTTAACATATTGTCCGCAACAATTACTTGAACAACTACCAGAGTGTAGACGGGACGGCAGTATT
>Ga0307377_10006743_pt1 | contig 11977 bp, 9 predicted proteins | sample TR3MG_FD_202535 | JGI IMG/M metagenome (GOLD analysis project Ga0307377, IMG submission 202535) | Soil microbial communities from Risofladan, Vaasa, Finland - TR-3 | ecosystem: Environmental > Terrestrial > Soil > Coastal area > Acid sulfate soil | place: Finland: Risofladan, Vaasa | collected...
TATTCTTAAAGCTGGGTGGGCAAGTACTGATTCAGTTATTTATCTCACTATGTTCAGGTGGGATGTAAAGAAGATTAAATCATTTCTAAGGATAGAAGATATCACACAGCACGATGCACCTGTCTATATGATGAGCGCATGGGATAATGAGAAGATTGGCGTTGTTAAGCCTATCTCCGGTTTTTGTGAATCTGTTTACGGGATATACGATATCATCAATAATGAAGTAAAGAGAATTGTTGACAAGGAGGCTGATCGGTCTGGTATTATTTTACACGGTCCTCCAGGAAATGGAAAGAGTGGGCTTGTCCGACATTTTGCTTACAAATATAAAATACCGGTATATGTAATGTCATTTATGAAAGAGCTTGACAATCACAGTATTATCAGGATGTTTGCTCGAGTGATTGGCCCAGCTATCATTCTAATGGAAGATTTCTGTACGTTCTATGATGGGCGCAAATGCTTGTTGGAAGAGCCAAAGTTTACCTTTGATACAATACTTAACAGTATTGATGGTACTTATTCAAATAGTAATAACATTCTGTATATAATGACTGGAAACCATATCGATAAGTTTGACTTCGCTCTCAAGAGCAGGCCTTCTCGTTTTAAAATAGTAACTGAAGTAAAGAATCCGAGTGCCGAAGCTAAGTATGAGATTCTTTATAAGAACGCAGCACTGCTTGCATATAAAGAATATCTTCAGCCTATTATCAATGGCAACTATTCTCTTGATGTTGTTCTGTTCGTAAAAGAAAGTATTGAGCATGGTATTCATGCGAGCAAGGTTGTTAACGATCTCGTTCCTCAGTTTAAGCAATGCGAAGACGATCTTCGTCAAGAAGTTGTAGAATTGCGCCATAAAAAGGAAGAGGTTAAACCGGCTGATGAAGGAAAGGTTTTAATAACTGCCTGATATTGTTGTCGATATTACGGAACAACTATAGTGTAGCATTTATTAACGACAAACTCATTTGTGGCTCATTTTTTTAACGAAAGTGAGCCATAACTTTATAAGGAGAAGTAATGAAATATCCAACTATTGATGGAGTAAATAGTGCCAATAAAATACAATTGGCAGAATGGGTACGGTTTTTACCATCGCCAGGATCAAGTGCTATTGGTAATAAAAATTTCGAAGAAATAATGGACAAAGAAGTGGTGGTGCTTAATTTGATTATAAAACAATTTAATGAGAAAGGTGGCATGACCCCAGCGATTAGCAAAGCAATAGGATTAAATAAAAGATAAATTTTAACAATACAGGAGGAGTATGGCTATAAGTTTACAATTTAAATATACAGCTCGGTGTCATTGCGGTGATCATTGGGAGGGTGAAGCTGGTAGGTTTGCTACTGGCGATATTCCTAAGAGGTATGAAGAGTTCTTCAAAGAGCACAAGGACTGTCAGCCTAAGAAGAAGCAGAGAAAGGTAAAAATGAAAGTAAGAGTAAAAAAAAACCTTGTAAACGAAAGAAAGTTATAAGCAAATATCAGCACCTTATTGATGATATAGGAAAGGGTTGTCTTCTGTCAGAAAATGGGTGTAAACTTGAAATGACATTATAATTAGAAAGGGGAATAATTGCCAAAGATTTGTTATATACTAAAACGCTTTTCTGCATCGAGCGTATCAATAATCGAGCAGGCGAATAAAATAATTGAAGAATATAGTGATCAGGGGTTTGATCTTACTCTCAGACAGCTATATTATCAGTTTGTTTCACGAGATTTAATCGCTAACAAACAAAGCGAATATAAACGCATTGGAAGTATTATAAATGATGCGAGACTTGCTGGAATGATTGATTGGGATTCAATTGAAGACAGAACACGCAACCTGCAAAAGCTTTCTCATTGGGAAAGTCCGTCAGACATACTGGAAACCTGTGTGCATCAGTTCAGGTTCGACAAATGGAAAGATCAGGATTATAGAATTGAAGTGTGGATAGAGAAGGATGCCCTATCCGGTGTTATCGAGGGTGTCTGCGAAGAACATGACATTCCTTATTTTTCATGTCGTGGATATACGTCTCAAAGTGAGATGTGGCGTGCGGGCAGAAGGCTTCGTCTTTACCATGACTCAAATAAGCAAATTCCAATCATAATTCATCTCGGTGACCATGATCCAAGTGGTATAGATATGACCAGAGATATAAGAGATAGGGTTGGAATGTTTACAAATGAAAAAGTAGGCGTTGAACGCATTGCGTTAAATCGTGATCAGATTGATGAATATAATCCTCCACCAAATCCTGCAAAAATTACTGATTCGAGATGCCAAGCATATATTTTAGAGTATGGTGAAGGCAGCTGGGAGCTTGACGCTCTTGAGCCAAAGGTAATGGTTGATTTAATTGATAGCACCATTAAGCGTTATAAGGACGATGATAGATGGAATGAGATGGTGATAAAGGAAGATGAAGAGAAGGCTAAACTTCAAAAAATTGCTGATAATTGGGAGTAACCATTGAAAAAGAATTAAAGCATATTTAGGAGGTGTGATGAGCCTCCTTGTTCATTCTGGACCTCTGAATGAAGAAAAAAGCGTGGAGAAATTTACGCTTTTTTTTTAGCTATTAGTGTATATTGATATTAATATACACATTAAGTCCAAAGGCAAGGTTATGGATGACAATCATTATAAAGATTTTATAAAAGACGAAGTTGCTGCAATGGCAAAATATAAAGATGAGAAGGATGCGGAGTCCGGGAAAGATTTGGGTGATGCTCCTTATTTTGAATGGATTAAAGATCATGGCGCCGAGTTCAGAGAAGAATGGGAAAAGACTCATAGTTAAAAAAAAAGAGGGCCATATAGACCCTCGTTCCAGGTAGTATAATATCAAATATCCTACTTTTCATCAACAACTTCTACACCGCCGGCAATCAGTTCGTCTTTTGTGCATCGATGTTGTGACCCTACTTTTCCTAATGGACATGGTGTGCCGCAACTGCATTTACACTTGCCGTCCTTACCTACTATAACTACAGGATTTAGTTTTTTAATATTATCTTTATTACTTGTTCCATTTTCTGATGGCTTTGAAGGTATGCAATCACTCATCGCTCCTTTTCCATATCCTGGCCATATTTTAGTGATACTTTCCAGAGTAGTGTTAGCAAAATACCATTCACCAACGACACCGCATTCATTACACTTAGCGTTGACAACATAATCTTTACTACGATTAGTGGTTATTCTTTCATTATTACATTTAGTGCATGTCATTGTTTGAAAAGACTCAGGTTTACACCAAACATCCTTTTGATGGTCTTCGCCGCATATTCTACAAAAGCCACAGTTTGTAAGCATTTTTAATGTTGCCTTTTCAACAGACATTATCTGAGACTGTACTGCTTTAATCCCTGAATACATTATAGCAGTATCCTTGAGCATATCACCAGAAATTAAAATGTTATTATATTTTATTTTGGACAATTCCTCCATACTATTTGAAACAGATTCCATTATGATATTAAGCGATTTTGAGCATGCTTGAATATCAACAGAATGGATAATTTCTGCTGTTTTGATTTTAACAGATTTTTTATTTTCATCATTGTAAATAGTATCGATTGGATTGGGTGGTGAGTACAGCTTTTGCAACTTACTAATTGCATGGATAGCATCAACCACTTCGTCACGAGCACACATTAACATAAGTTTTGTGGCCATATCATTAGTAACTTCAGCGCCTTCTTCATTTAGTTTTGACATCCTTACTCCTTTTTTTAAATACGAGTTGGTTCTTCGTATTCTTCTTCATTTGTATTTGAATAGAAAAATTTAACTATTGCAATTACAATTATTGATAGTACAATGAGCACTGATACGAATTTAAATAATTTTATCATTATACACCTCATGTTGTTTTGGTGGTGGTTTGAACTGTAAAAACTCTATTATTGTGATAAAAAAAAATAGATTTTCACAAACTATTTATTAAGATATTAGATATTATATACACAGAGGTTATACCAAAATATTAATTATAATAACGTTCGTGATTGAAAAGCCATTGTTTTTATTTTATATTGTAATTATATACTTTATCTGTTTCTTAAGAAAAAGGACACATCTGGATGCCACCAAACGAAGGTTATGGCCCTACTGATGCTGGTTACTCAGGACATATAGATCCATTTTCTGCTGCATTTGACAACCGAATCCGTTACAACGATATGATTCGCAGGCAAATGATTTCACAGTTTCAACAGAACACGGTACGTCCATCAACAATGACATTAAGCCAGCAAAGGAACATTGCAACCGACCCTCGATTTCAATACGGCGTTCCTGGCGGGCAAGATCCGAGGCAATATCAAAGACAGGCTGAAATGTCAAGATCAGCCTTTGGTTCCGCTATTACAGAAACAGCAATGGATATTGGGTTATGGCAATCCGTATCAGGGGTATCATCACTTGCTTTAGGAGCTTCTAAATTTATTGCACCTATTGGAATCCCTCTTGCAGCAACTCTGGCTGCTGGTTACTTTGTTAATAAGGGTGTACAGAATGCATTACAACGTCAACAATATATGCACTCAATGGCTGGAGATATAGAGCAGTACCGTGGAAGGCTTGGGTTTAATGAACCATTATCATATGGTCAGGCAACTACATTAGGCAAGAGTCTTACCGGCATGGCATACGAGCGTGCTAATGGCGGTTATTTTTCAACTGATCAGATCGCAAGGATTCATAAAATAGGCCTGTCAAACGACATGTTATCAGCAAAGGGAGGTTCGACAGGTAATCGTGGAACAATGCGACAATATGAACAGAACGTTCGTGATCTCACTGATACGACCGAAGAGGTTGTAAAATTATTACAGACCACGATAGAGGGTGGAATGTCTGTAATTAAGGAGTTGCAGAATACTGGGTTTGGTTCTATGAAACAGGTCAAACAACAGATCAGACAAGCAAAATCTTTCGGCGGAATAACTGGTCTCGGCGCCCAAAATATGATGCAGATCGGTGCTGCAGGAGCCAGGTCTGTACAGGGAACTCCATGGGACGCTGCTGTTGGGGCAAGTATGTATCAAACTGGCGCTGCATCAGCATCGCATCTTGCTAATCTTGGACCTGCCGGCGCATATGCTGTTAGACGTGCTGGAGGGGTTGCTGCTGCTGGTGGTGCTATTGGCAGGTTCCAGATGAATGTTCTTTCTTCAGGAATGGGAACCAAGGCCGTTGCTTATGCAATGAAAGCTGATGGTACAATTGATAATGCAAGAATGGGTCAATTGTTATCCGGAAATGTAAGTGCTTATGATATGGTCCAGGGAGCCAATGAGCGCGGATACAATATGGGTATATCAGGTAGGGTTCAGTTTGAGAGGAATAAAGCTGACCTTCTTAACAATATGAATGATCTTGGCAGGTCTCAAATGACCAATCAGATATTTAAGGCCTGGGGATCGAATAGATACGGATCACTGGATGCGAAAGCATGGGTATTTGCTGGACAATTTACGAACAATCAGCGCGACCAGCGGTTGATGTGGCAGAAGATGATGAATCCGCAGGGATTCGATGTACAGTGGGGAGCTAATCGTGCTACTGAAGCTGGACTGATGGATATTGATGTACGACGAGCAAGATATACTGGTCCAACTGCAAAGGCGTTTGGTGCGGTTACTGGTGGTGCAGGCGGGTTCTTTAATAAACTTGGAAGCAATATTGTTTATGAGAGTGGTCGGGCTATGACCAGCGCAACCAGTGTTGTGAAAGATATTAAGCAGTCATTAATTGGTGGAGCTTATGAAACTGGAATGATGATGCTTGGGATAGCTGGACCAGATGGTATATATAATCGCGCTAAGTACGGAGACGCTTCGGCTGCTATTCGTGCTAACTATTCTATAGGAATGCAACCGCCTCAACGTGGCATAGCAGCACTTGAGCAGATGTCTGGTGCTCAGATTCGTGGTTTAAGGAATGTCCCTAAAGTAGATTCTGGTGTAGACTGGCTTGAGTTTACACGTAAAAAATCACAAAAGGATTTGAAATATTTTTATCAGCAAATTAATAATGCCCAGTTTAATGGGACTGCAAACACGCTTGTTGACGATCCTACAATTGTTAATATGCTTGGTGGTTCTGGAAGCAAAGCTGTTAAACACCTTCGCGATACACCGATCGGGTTTGTTAATTCAGCCACAATTGCTTTAAACAAGGCGTCTAAGAGTGTAAATGCTCAGAAAAATGAAGCCATGTCGGCATGGGAAGTTGCGTGGCAAAAGGCCGATACTCCTGAGCGTAAGGCTATGGACCAAAAGTTGTATCGTGCCAAAATACTGGTTGCTGCGATGCCTGATATAACAAGCCAGTACATAGGAGGAGGGTCTCGTGTTGGGCGCCTTGCTGCAGCAATTGGCAACCGCACGGGGGTCGATGTTACCGGAGCTGGTTGGGGCCCAGCTATTGAGAGAGCGATGGGTGAGTCAGCTTCGTCACGTCTTGATATGGGACCTATGTTCGGCACGAATGAGATTGATATCAAGCGCCATGCTCAACAGGCTGATAAGAGTATGGCTAATTTTATAGGATATGAAGAACAGGATGTTACCAAAATAAGCCGTTACGGTGGGCGTGGTGGTAAATACAATACCACCGAGAGGGTTCAAACGTCTGGGTCAAGAGCAAAAATGCGAGCTTATAGGAACATAATATCCAAATATACTAAGTTTAAGACAGGAGATTCAGAAGAGATCCGGTTTAACACCATGGCTGAGCGTAGGCGTGCTTGGGACCTTATGGAAAGTCTTATTACCGAGACTGGTGAAGGGTATCAGGGTTTAAAGGGCAAGATTGCCCAGCAGGTTAGTAATAAAAAAGATGTAACTGGAGCTTGGTTTGGAAGCGATGAAGGGTATGCTGCTGTTGAGGCTATTAAGAAATCATACACCACTGGTGAAGCAGCAAAGGCTCTTCAGGTCAGAGATGGCCAGGCAAAACGTTTTATTGGTTATCTTGAAGGTGGACTTCGTGCAAAGGTAAGTGATAAACAGTCCAGCTTTATTCGTGGGATAATGACATACCAGACCAGTGATGAGGACATTAAAGCTATGGCTTCAGGAGGCGGGCCGGCCGGAATTCTTGAGCTTCTTTCAAGTGGTATGGGCCTTGCTGGTGGTGAAGAGGCGGTAAGAGAAATGGCTCGTGACCCATCCATGTTCCGCTCTAAGTTGTCTGGAAGTTATGCTGCTAAATCTAAGCAGGAGAAATCAGCGTTGGAACTTGCAAGTGAGCGTCTTGCTAATTATCGTTTTCAGGAATCTCAACTTGAAAAATCTCCTTTACGTGGTAAAAAGAGAGAGACAAAAGAAAAAGAGGTTTACACGAACATGCAGCGTGCGCAACTTGAATATGACACATTAATACAGAAGCAGAGTCAGCCAACATCGGATAGGAGCGCAACGAGTTATGCAAATGTGCAGCCGCCTATTCTCAATTATTGGAATAATCGTTGGACACTTTAAGGAGGGTGGAATATGCCACCACAATTACCAAACCAGTTCTTGACTGAACCTGGTGCAGAAAGTAGAATAAGACCATTTGTATCTGGGATACATGAGCACCAGGGAACTGTTGCCACAATACTTTTGTACACTGGTGAGTCTTTATCAAAAGAAGAGCAGGAACATTATGAAAGTGATTATCTTACTGATCTGACAATGACTATTAATAGCCTGCAGTCAGAGTCTGTCGGTAGTGTCAACATTGCTCCTCCAGAGCTTCCTGGAGGTAGAATAGCTGCTATTAGTCTTGATGAACGTGCCCCAAATGATGATAATTATTATGGTGTATTTAACAACTTCTCCCTTCTTTCTGTGAATGAAAGACATGAGGAGATAATAAAACTGCATCAGAATTTTTCCCAGGGATGGAATGCTTTTTTCTTCGGAGAGAAGCCGGTGATATACAATTTTGGTGGTGTGTTTATTGATAGTATGGAGTATCCGTACTATCAGGAATTTATGATTGCTTATCATAAATATTTATCAGGCCGGAAGTGTATAGAGAATCGCATGCAGTTTAAAATGATGTATGATGGTAAGATAATAAGTGGATATATGATAAATGTTGCAGTTAATTCTACTGTTGAATTTGCTGCGAGCAAAGCTTTTAATTTCAGCGTTCTTGTCAGAGATATACAATGGGTGCGTTTCAACTTGATACCAGTTACTGCGTATGAATCTAACATTATCGGCTATACACCGAAATTTAATGCTTTAACTAATATCCCAAGACTATCAGGGCAAGATCGTGATGTTCCGTTTACTAATGATGGTTCCGGAGATATTGCGAGACCGAGTTTAACATAATGAGTAAAAAAGGTTATAATTACGCTTTTAAATTATATATGGAGGGTGTGAATATACCATTCCGTAGTGCCACAATAGCGTGTAATCCGAATGGTGTTGAAATGAATATTAATGTATTTCCAAATAAGGAGATACTTAATTTAAAAGCGAAAACTGCTGTTCAGGTTTTTTACCGGGAATGGCACTCAAAGAAAAAAGATGCACCATGGTTAATAATGGGCGAAGGTTTCTTTTCGAGCTTTTACACACTTGATGAAGCAACTGAAGGTCGTGGAATAGGCCTTGTATGTCGAGACTTTCGAATGGATATAAGACGTGCGCCGGCAGCTCTGGCATGGGAAAAGGCGCAGGACTTAACTACACAGACATTTTATAATTCAATGGGTATATTTCAGACGTTTGTTATTAAGGGTATCACCAAAGGTCGCGGTACAAAGACCAGGATATTCGACAGTACTGGTCTTGCTCCTTTATCATATGCTTTAAGCATAATAGCTGGATCAGCAGGGTATGGCGGGAAGAAGCAAAAGACAGGACAATCATCAAAATCAACTAATAAGACCAATACATCTGGATCAACTGTTTTCGCTAATAAAGAAATCCCTGAATCTCTGTCGCATATTGGGTATGCACTCAGCATGCTTCAGAAAAATGAGCAGAATAATAACGACTTTTCTCCACAGAAGAATGGTGAAACAGCTTATGAAAAAGAGTTCTCAGGATGTACACCTACTAATAACGGCGTTGCTGGGTGCGGGTTTTATCTTGATGCTATAATTCGTGGCATGTGGACAGAGGCAATAGGAGGGACATCAGTTGGGGTATTTATTAATAAACGAATAAGAATGGATAAACATTTTCTTGTTCCTGTTAATAAGTCTGGGTATAACTTTTGGAACAGGCAGAAAGCATCTGTGCACATAGGCTCATACCTAATGGGTAATTCTCGATTCTCAAGCCTTGAGGCGGCTATAATGCGTCTTGCAGGAGCGTTCTCTGCAAGGGTATACTCATGTAGCACACCATCGTTAATACCTCTCGGTGATGATGCGGCCGGTAATCCATTGCCGTCTGTAAAACATGTGATTGATGAAAATGTTCGTAAATTTCTTATAGAAAGAGCATCGGCTGAATTTGGAGCAAAGTTCACGCTTAATTCATCAATGCTTCTTCCTCCTTTAGAATTTACTGCGCCACCGAATTGTAACTTACTGTTTCCACCAATGTATAACAGGGTTGAATGGCGTTATGATATTGATGTTGATGTGACAAGGGGATACTTTTCACAGACTCACATGCTGTCATCACATGGATCAAATGCATTATCATCCCCAAGCATACAAGTTCCAAACGCACTATTTAATATTCAAAAGGATAAGAAAGCCACTGATTTATACGGTAGACGCAAACCTCCGTTAACACTTGAGGAAAGATACAAAGGTGTCAATGTGGCATTTGGTAGCGTGTCGTATGAACTTGCGGCTAATGATGCTCGCAAGGTTATTAAAGAGCACCAGCTTCTTAAAAAAAGGAAGAATGCTCTACAGGACCAAATTGATGATCTGCATAATGAGAAAGAGACAAGAGATAATAAGCTTTCCGGAGCGCAGGGGTTTCAGGCAGCTAATAAAGCAGCCTGGGACGAAACTGAAGAAACATTAAACATAAGGCTCAATAAAAAACGTGATGAGATGCGTAAGCTCAGATTACCAACATCACTCGAGAACCGTACAAGCAATGCGCTGAAGCACCATGCGTTACTTAAGTTTCTTAACCAGAAATTTCAGGGAAGAGTACTTACTGTTGATGGTGCGTTTAATCCTTATATCATGTGCGGGTTCCCGGGGGCTGTTATAGCTGATGATCTTGGTCGTGGAAAAGAGTCGATGAAGACTGTTATTGGTATGGTTCAGCAAGTTAAGCATATGATATATATTACCCCTAATGGCGCTGAAGCGAACACTTCCATTGTTATGAATAATGTCAGGTTTGAAGACGAACCTACGGACATTGATAAGTTTGGGTCTCCGCTTTATATGCAAGGGACGGTTCCAAAAGATGCTGAGATAGATCCTAAGACTCTTGAGTATGTAAACACATACTTTGTACCAGAACCGGAGGCGCCTGTTGAAAGAATACTTAACTCTCACTATTATGATCTTAATGACAAGACCAAGCTGTTCCCTGGACATAAATACGCCAAAGATCTTCTTAGTCTTACTGCAAACGATGTTAAAAATGGAGAGCGTAATCAAATATATATAGATGAGGCTTATGAACCAACGAGGATTGCTAAGTTCTACAGAGACGTGTTTGGTCATACTGCAGACCATTTCATGATTGGTAGTGCACCGGATAATCGTGCCAAACCTAATAAAAATGGTAGGATTTATTTTATGTATGACACCATACACGAGGCTCTTGTTAAAGTGCGTGAGAACAATCCGGAACTTCTCACCGACTATGATGCAGCACTTGAATTCGTGAGAAGAAATATTTGTTCAGCCGATGCTTATTTCCAGGGAATAATGGGAGCATCAGTTAAGACTGCAAACGATGGTAAAGAGGTATATACCACAACTCTTGATAATTTTAAAGACCATAAAATACATGACAGGTATTATGGAGTAACGACAAATAATTGGGAGTCGAATCCAGGTGTTAGTGGTTTGAAAAGTAGTAAAGGTGGTGAAATGTATGGGCCTGGTGAATTCAGTACAATAAGAGAGCACACCCCGTTCACACCATTTATTAAGGAGCGCCGCGACATTGTTGAACAGTATTTATTGAAAGCCCAGCGTGAAGTCGTTGGATTAACTTATCAGGAGAAGTATTAATGATACAACAAATATACAAAAGCGCTTTCAATGATGAGTTAGAAAAAATTGCAAGTAGTCAACATAGTATTAATAAAGTCGCCAAAATAGATATTATAAAAAATATCATGCGCGGAGAAAATGAAATTTTTATTAAACATCTTGTCACTGAATTGAGTAAAAAAGGACTTACGACAAAGAAAAAGAAACAATATGCCAACTGATAAAGAACAATTGCTCGAATGGCAAAAGAATAGAGATCCTAATGCTTTTGCCGAAATGATGATACGATACCAACCTATAATAAATAAGGTGGTTAGCCAGTATCGTACCACAGGTGTTCCTCCTGCTACATTACGGGCAGAGGCTACTACTCAAATGATCAAATCTTTTGAGACATACGATCCAAGACACGAGACACAACCTTCAACACATGTGTGGAACAGTCTTAAGAAGGTGCAGCGAACTGCTTCTGAAAGTCTTATGTCAGGACACATTCCGGAGAACAGGGGTTTGAAGCGTGCAACGTTCGTAATCACAAGGGACAATTTGTCCGACAGGCTGGGCTATGAGCCGAGTGCATCGCAAATGGCTGACGAGCTTGGTTGGAATGAAAAAGAAGTTGGTCGTATGAATAATGAACTTGGAGGTGAAACAACAGCTTCACGGGCTGCTTTTGAGTTTTATGGTAACGCTATTACCCAAAAGGGTGAGGACACTGCTCTTGCTGAATATCTTTACCATGAGCTATCCGGGCCAGAGAAAGTTATATTCGAACATACATTCGGGTTCGGTGGTAAAGAAAAATTGAATAATAAAGA
>Ga0307377_10006744_pt1 | contig 11977 bp, 7 predicted proteins | sample TR3MG_FD_202535 | JGI IMG/M metagenome (GOLD analysis project Ga0307377, IMG submission 202535) | Soil microbial communities from Risofladan, Vaasa, Finland - TR-3 | ecosystem: Environmental > Terrestrial > Soil > Coastal area > Acid sulfate soil | place: Finland: Risofladan, Vaasa | collected...
GCGCTGGATGCGGCGGCGCACGCGGCGGCTGTTGAGGCTGAAGACGAGTTGCCCCCGGCGCAATCGCTGCTGGATTTGGCGGAGGCCGAAGAGAAGCAGGCGAGCTTTGCCGTGGGGGTGTGCGCGGAGCGAGGGGTTGCGTTGCGGTTGGCACTGACGCCGGAGCTGCGGAAGCTGCTGGAGGATGGTGCAGTTGCCAAACAGACGCATGATTTGAAGACGGCGCTGCACGTGCTGGATGCGCGTGGGGTGGCGTTGCGGGGTGAGGCAGAGGATACGATGCTGCTCTCGTATGCGCTGAATCCTGTGCATGCAACGCAGACGCTGGCGGATGTGGCGGCGCGCCACGGGCAGGCTGCGCCTTCGACAGAGGCAGCGGCGGCGGCGTCGATTCATGCGCTGACACCGGTGCTGATTGGGGAGGCTCGAAAATCGGACGTTGAGCGGGTTTATCGCGAGATTGATTTGCCGCTTGCGCCGGTGCTTTACCGGATGGAGAAGGCCGGAGTACGGATCGACTTGGGCGTGCTCGGTGGGCTTTCGACACGGTTCAGTGCGGAGATCGAGCGCGTGGGCGAACGGATTTTTGAGCTCGCGGGGCGGCGGTTCAACATCAATTCGCCGAAGCAACTGGGCGAGGTGCTTTTTACGCACATGGGGCTGACTGCGCCGCCGAGCCGCGGAAAGAGCAAGAGCGTTTCAACGGCGCAGGATGTGCTGGAAAACCTGGCGGAACAGAACGAGGTACCGAAGCTGGTGCTGGAGTACAGGCATCTCTCGAAGCTGAAGTCGACTTACGTCGATGCGCTGCCGCAATTGGCTGATGCGGATTCGCGGGTGCATACAACATTTCAGGCGGCGGCGACGGCAACGGGGCGGCTGTCGTCGGTGAATCCTAATTTGCAGAATATTCCGATTCGTACGGAACTGGGGCGCGAGATTCGTGCCGCGTTTACGGCTTCAAAGGGAACGCAGCTGCTTTCTGCGGATTACTCGCAGATTGAGCTGCGGTTGCTGGCGCACTATAGCGGCGATCCGCTGCTGATGCGGGCTTACGCGGAGAACATCGACATCCATGCGCTGACGGCGAGCGAAGTGTTCGGTGTGCCGATCGAGACGATGGACAAGGAGACCCGCGGGCGCGCGAAGGCGGTGAACTTTGGCATCGTGTACGGGATTTCGGCGTATGGATTGGCGGCACAACTAGGGATTCCACAGTCAGAGGCGAAGGAGTACATCGAGCGCTACTTTGCGCGGTACGAAGGGGTGAAGAAATTTATCGACGCGACGCTGGAGCAGGTGCGGCGCGATGGGTTTGTGCGCACACTGTTCGGACGGATGCGGCCTATTCCGGATATGGAGAGCCGCAACCCGAACCAGCGCGGATTTGCCGAGCGGACGGCGATCAACACTCCGCTGCAAGGGACGGCGGCCGATCTGATCAAGCTGGCGATGATCTCAATCGATCGGCAGTTAGCGGAGCGGAAGCTGAAGACGCGAATGATTCTGCAGGTTCACGACGAGTTGATCTTCGAGGTGCCGTCGGGCGAAGAAGCCGAGGTGGAGACTCTGGTGCGGACGGAGATGGAAGGGGTTGCGAAGCTGAAGGCGCCGCTGGTGGCGGACCTTGGCTTTGGGCCGAACTGGAGAGATTTGAAGTAGGGTTGCGCGCGGGTTATTGGGCCGGCTGCGCTGCGAGCCATTGTTTAAGGTTTGGCTCCTGGAGCGAGCGGAATTCGATGCAGCCGTTGATGCGCTCGATGGCGTGCTTGAGGATGCTGTCTGTGGCGGGGACTTTGTGGGTTGAGAAGAAGTTTTCGACGTCGTCGCGCGCCTCGGTCGAGCAGAAATCAGCGGTGGAATTGACCAGGTAGCCGCCCATGTTCGTTGTCAGTTGAGCCTGAACCTTATCCCAGTTGGCCTTGATGTAGTTCCATGTGAGGTCGCGGTTGGCGGCAACCTGCAGACCGATGGAGAGCTGGATGGCGACGTCCTGATTGCGGACTTTGCCGGAGACTGCGTAGTCGAGAGCGCGTTTGACCAGGACGGGGTTCTCAAACTGGGCGAGAAGATGCAGGGCATTCTCCTGGTAGTCGGGGTTGGTCGAGGTCTCATAGATTTTTTGCAATTGATCGAACAGAGCGCTGTCGCCGTTGCGGGCGGCGATGGAGAGGGCTGTCTGGCCGAGGGTGGGATCGACCGAGGTGGGATTGTCGATGTACTCTTGAGCGATTTTGGCGGCCTGGGCAAGAACGGCCGGGTCTTTAGCGTAGTAGCCGAGCACGCCGAAAAGCAGAGACCGCAACTGGCGGGTGTTGGGGGAATCTCCGGGTGAGGAGGGTCCGAGTTTGACGAGCTCGGGGGCAAAGGTGCGGCGCATCCAGGCGGCGAACGCCGTATTTTCTTCAGGTGTGGCGGCTACGCGCGCCATGATTGCATCGACGCCGCCGAGGGAGGTGGAAACGACGGGGGCATTGGGATCGGCTTTGATGGCGGCGGCGAGGTTGAGATAGTCGCCTACCGGGGCCTTGTTGCTGCGGACCTGCGCCCACTCATCGCCAATGAGGCTGATTCGCTCGGGAGGAGTGAGTCTGGTTTCGATGCCTGCTACCAGAGCGGCGTAGTCGGCGGGCGTATAGGCGCTGCGGTAGTAGCCTTTGCCACCGGCGTTGGCGAAGAAGAGAGGGGCTGCGGGGACTTTGAGCATGGATGTGGTGGGCGTGAGAAGCTGGCAGTCCTGAGCGCCGTTTTCGGATTTGAAGCAGACGGGGAGGGTCCACTTCTGCTTTGGGTCTGGCGGAACGCTTGGGCTAAGGAAGAAACGCTTCTGCTGGGCGGAGACTTGGCCGTTGGCGGGCTGGCCGAAGGTGATGAGCGGCGCGCCGGGCTGGGCGACGAGCGAGTCCATGATCTTGTCGACAGGCTTGTGGCTCACGGCGGTTTGCGCGTTCCAGAAATCTTCGGCTGTGGCGTTCGAGTAGAGGTGAGCAGCGAGGTAGTTGTGCACGCCCTGACGAAAGGTCTCGGGGCCGAGGTAGTTCTCGACGGTGAGCAGGACGACGCTGGCTTTTCCGTAGGCAATGCCGTCGAACATCTGGTTGATTTGGTCGGGAGTGTCAGCCTTGGCGCGAATGGCGCGCGTGGCGGGTTGCGCGTCGAGGTCGAGTGCGCTATCTACATCCTGGGCGACATCCTGATCGACGTTCCACTCCGGGTGCATGGCGGCCAAGGGTTTGTTGGCCATCCATGTGGCGAAGCCCTCGTTGAGCCAGATGTTGTTCCACCACTGCATTGTGACTAGATCTCCGAACCACTGGTGCGCCATCTCGTGAGCGATGACACTGGCGACATTTTCCTGCGCTGCGTCGGAGGCGGTTTTGGGGTCGATGAGCAGGTCGGTTTCGCGGTAAGTGATAGCGCCGAAGTTTTCCATGGCTCCGGCTTCGAAGTCAGGCAGGGCGATGAGGTCGAGCTTTTTGAGCGGATAGGGAATTCCGAAGTAGGTGTTGTAGTAGTGGAGTACGTATTCGGCGACGCCGAGGCCGTATGGGGTAAGGGCGACTTTGTCGGGCGTGGAGCAGACGCGGATTGCAACGCCATCCTGCGAGCCGGACGAGCACTGAAAGTCGCCGACGAGAAAGGCTACGAGGTAGGTGGACATCTTTGGTGTGGTGAGGAACTTGAGTGTGTGTTTTCCGTCGCCGGGGCCGGGCGTGTCACTGACGATGGGGCCGTTGGAAATGGCGGTGTCGGCCGAGTCGATGACGAGGGAGATGTCGTAGGTGGCTTTGAAGGCGGGCTCGTCGAAGGAAGGGAAGGCGCGACGGGCGTCGGTGGGCTCGAACTGGGTGACGGCGTAGTTGCGATGGTCGCCTTTGGAGAGATAAAAGCCGCGGAGCTCGTTGTTGAGGATGCCGGTGTAGGCGATGGAGAGTGTCGCTTTGCCTGCCGGGAGTGCTGCGGGGAAGGTGAAGGTGGCCTGCTGCTTGTCCTTGTCGAGGGAGACAGTGGCAATTTGTTCGCGGCCGGCATCGGTGACGGTGACGGATTGGAAGGCGATCTCAGCCGAGTTGAGGGTGATGGAGGTGAGCGGCTCTTTGATGGAGACGTCGATGGACTCGACGCCTTTGAAGGTGGCGGCTTTGAGGTCCGGGGCGAGCGTGAGCGTGTAGTGCTGGGGGAGAACAGTGGTGGCGAGCCGCTGGGCGCTTGCGGGGCGAAGAATTAGCAGGAATGCAACAGTGGCGAGGATAAGTATTGCGCGCATGGAAGGAGGACGCATGAATGGATTCTTACATAGTGCGATTATCCATGCGCCGATCTGATTCAAGATTTGCTAGTCCATGCGCGCCGGAGCCAGACGCGGTGAAATTCTGTGGATGATGAAGAAAGCCAGGGGATAGGCCAGACAGGCCATGACGAATAGAGAGATGTAGCTGTGGGTGATGCCGACGATCAGGCCAGTGGCCGGTTGCAGCAATACGCCGCCGAGAGCCCCCATCATGCCACCGATGCCGATGACGCTGCCGACGGCGGATTTTGGGAACATGTCGGAAGGCAGCGTAAACAGGTTTGCCGACCATCCCTGATGCCCCGCGGTAGCCAGGCCCAGCAACGCCACCACTAACCACAGTTGATGAACGAAGGGCACGGTGAAGATAGGCACGATCAGGAGTATGCAGATGAACATGGTTGTCTTGCGCGCGAAGTTGACGCTTTTCCCGTGCTTGATGAGGATGGAGGAGAGCCATCCACCGCCAATGCTGCCGAAGACCGAGATGCTGTACGCAATCATGACTGGCATGCGGTTTTGTTCAAGGGTCAGGTGGAAGGTCGATTGCAGGTAGCGGGGAATCCAGAAGAGATAGAACCACCAGACCGGGTCGGTAAGAAACTTGCCGATGGCGAAGGCCCATGTTTCCTTGCGGGGCACGACGTGACTCCAGGGCACGCTTTTGATCGTTTCTACGGGATCGCTGAGGATCAAGGCCAGCTCGGCCGGAGAGACATTGGGATGCTCTTCTGGTTTGCGATAGTAAAAGAGCCAAAAGGCGAGCCAAACCAGACCGAAGGATCCAGTAACAAAGAAGGTGCCGCGCCAGCCGACCAAGAGCACTAGAGACGGGACGATCAACGGCACCAGAATATTGCCGACGTTGGTGCCGGAGTTGAAGATGCCTGTGGCCAGCGCCCGCTCGCGCTTTGGGAACCACTCTGCGATGGCTTTGATGCAGGCCGGGAAATTGGCGGCTTCGCCGAGTCCGAGAAGAAACATGGCGATTGCGAATGTGATGACAGAAAATGCCATGCCAGGCAGCACGGCAGCAAAGCTCCACAGACCGATGGCGATGGCGAAGGCCTTGCGCGTTCCCAGCTTGTCGGTCACTCCTCCGGCGACGACCATGCCGATGGCGTAGGCAGCTTGAAAGGCCGCGATGATGAATCCGTATTTGACGCTGTCGAGGCCGGGGATTATGCCTTCAAGGAAGTTCTCGAGGTAGGCGATGACGCCGCGGTCCACGTAGGCGATGACGGTGGCGAGAAACAGCAGGGCACAGACAATCCAGCGCTGATGCGACATGCGCCCCGATGGTTCTGGGATGGGGAAAGTTGATTCTGAACCGTGTGGCGGCATTTAGTTCGACTCCTGAAGCAAACGGATTGACCCGGCGATTATATCTGTCTGGGGCGATAAGAGGAATGAAGGCGAAGACAGTTGTGGTCGCGCGACGGATAAATGCCGCAGAGGAACGCGCTTGTGAGCGTCGTTGGTTGGTTACTGGTCGCTTCTTTTTGGAAGGAGCGAATCCAGCATCAACAGGCAGGCTCCGATGACGATCGAAGAGTCGGCGATATTGAAGTCGGGCCAGTGGTAGGCGAAGATGTGGACTTCAATGAAGTCGACGACCGAACCGTAAGCGATGCGGTCATGGACGTTACCGAGGGCTCCCGCGAAGACGAGGGCGAGGGCGACGGTGGTGAGGGTGAAGCGGCTGCCGAGGCGGATCATGGCGGCTAGAACCACGACGGCGGCGAGGAGCGAGAAGGAGATCAGTGTCCAGCGGACGGTGTGCGGCGCGGCTGAGTCTGCGAAGAGCGAGAAGGCAGCGCCGTCGTTAGTCCAGTGGGTGATGCGGAGGACACGAGGGATGATGGGGATGGCTCCGCCCATGGGGATGTGCGCGCTAACCCAGATCTTGGTGAGGCGGTCGGCGGCAAGGATGAGCGCGGAGAGGCCGAGCAGCCAGGGGAGACGGCGGGGCGCGGTAAAGCTCATTGTGCGGCCTCCGTGAGCTGCGGCGGGGCGATCTTCATTTCTTTGAGCGCCGATTGGCAGCGGGTGCAGACGTTTTGCCAGATGCCGTAGTCGCCGACTTCAGGCATGAAGTTCCAGCAGCGGGCGCATTTGTGGCCGGAAGCGGGAAGGACCTTGACGGTGAACTCCGCGCCTTCGACTACTTTGACCGCGGAGACGTTGATGGCTTCTTTAAGGCCAGCAGCATGGCGCTGAAGCAGGGCAAGCTGGTCGCCATTGGCTGTGATGTCCAACTCAGCTTCGAGGGCTTTGCCGATGATCTTGTTCTGGCGGGCTTCTTCGAGAACGCGGAGAGCCTGATCGCGGACTTCAAAGAGCTGTTTCCACTCCTGAAGCAGTTTCGCAGGATCTTCGGAGAAGACTTCCTCGGGCTTGGGGAAGAGAGCCAGGTGAACAGAGGCTTCGCGGCCTTCGACGGCGGGCAGATACTCCCACACTTCGTCGGCGGTGAAGCTGAGGATGGGGGCGACGAGGCGGACGAGGGCCTCGGTGATTTGCCAGAGGACGCTTTGCGCAGAGCGGCGCTCGTGGCTGGTGGGCGCAAAGGTGTACATGCGGTCTTTGAGCACGTCGAGATAGAAGGCGCTGAGGTCGACGATGGCGAATTCGTTGACGGCTTGATAGACGCGGTGAAACTCGAAGCCCTGGTACCAGGCGAGGATATTTTCGGTCAGCTCGCGGGTCCGGGCCAGCATGTAGCGGTCGAGTGGGAGGAGGTCAGCTTCCGCAACGCGATCGCGGCCAGGCTCAAAGCCGGCGAGATTGCCAAGCAGAAAACGGAAGGTGTTGCGCAGCTTGCGATAGAGGTCGGCGCAGCGCTGCATGAGGTTTTCGCTGGCGGCCATGTCTTCACGGAAGTCGACGGAGGCGACCCAGAGGCGGACGATTTCGCCGCCCATGCGGTTGGCGATGTCGACCGGATCGACGCCGTTGCCGAGGGATTTGGACATGGCGCGGCCTTGTTCGTCGAGGGTCCAACCGGCCGTGGTGACGTGCGAATACGGAGCGCGGCCGCGCAGGGCAACGGAGGTGAGCAGGGAAGAGTGGAACCAGCCGCGGTGCTGGTCGCCGCCTTCCAAATAGAGGGTCCGTGTGCCGTCGCCGTTTTGGAATTCAGTATAGGCGGGTTTTAGCTCAGTGTCGGATTCGCAGACTGCGAACCAGCTTGTGCCGGAGTCGAACCAGACGTCGAGAATGTCGGTCTCTTTGCGGAATTGTTTGCCGCCGCAGTGGGCGCACGTGGCGTCCCTGGGCAACAGGGCCGCGACGTCGGTGGTGTGCCAGGCTTCAGCGCCCTCGCTTTCAAAGAGGGCGACGATCTTGCGGTTGAGCTCAGACGAGAGGATAGGTCTCTGGCAGCCTTCGCACAGGAAGACGGCGATGGGCACACCCCAGATGCGTTGGCGGCTGATGCACCAGTCAGGGCGCGTGGCGATCATGTTGGTGATGCGCTCCTTGCCCCAGGCCGGGTCCCAGACGACCTTGTCAATCTCTTCGATGGCGAGCTGCCTGAATGTTGTTTCGGAGCCATCGGCGCGCTTGACCTCAGTATCGAGACCGATGAACCACTGCTCGGTGGCGCGGAAGATTACGGGGTGGTGGCAGCGCCAGCAGTGGGGGTAGGAGTGTTCGAGCGGGGCGGTTGCGAGCAGGGCTCCGCTGTCTTCAAGCATTTTGACGATGACGGGATTGGCGGCCCAGACTTTGAGGCCGTCGAAAGGGGGCGGGGTGGCGTGGGGCCAGGCCGCGGTATCGACGTGGATGTGGCCGGCGGCGTAGACGCGGCAGGTGGGGTCGAGGTTATAGCGCTGGCCGGTGTAGAAATCGTCGGCACCGTGGGAGGGTGCGGTGTGGACTGCGCCGGTTCCGGTGTCGGCGGTGACGTAGTTGGCGAGAACGCCGAGGATGGAGCGTTCGAGGAACGGATGCTGGAAGGTTAGGCGGTCGAGCACGGCGCCCTTGAAGCGGGCGAGTTCTGTGGTGGGTCCGAAATTGCAGGCCGCGGCGACCTGGCTGGCAAGTTCTGCGGCGACGATGTAGACCGGGGCATCGGGAGCGTCGCCAGCGGCCAGGGCCACGTAGTCGAAGTCGGGATGGAAGGCGACGGCGAGGGACGCCGGCAGGGTCCAGGGGGTGGTGGTCCAGATGATGGTGGAGACGGCGCGGCCGGCGAGCGCGGGAGCGATGTCGGCTGGGTCGGAGGTGAGCCTGTAGCGGACGTAGACCGAGGGGCTGGTGTGCATATCGTACTCGACCTCGGCTTCAGCCAGGGCGGTACGGTCGTGAATGCACCAGTAGACGGGCTTGAGGCCGCGGTAGACGAAATCTTTCTCCAGGAAGCCGTAGAAGGCTTCGAGGGTGCGGGCTTCGTAGTCGCGCGACATGGTTCTGTAGGGCGTTTGCCAGCGGCCGAGGCAGCCAATGCGCTCAAACTGCGAGGTTTGCAGGTCTACATACTTCTGCGCGTAGGCGCGGCAGGCTTCCAGAACCGCGGGGACCGGCATTTCCAGCTTCTTGCGGCCCAGTTTTTCGTCGACCTTGATCTCGATGGGAAGGCCGTGGCAGTCGTATCCGGGGACATAGGGGGCGTCAAAGCCGGCCATGGTCTTGGATTTGACGACAAAGTCCTTGAGGCCCTTGTTGAGGGCGTGGCCGAGGTGGATGGGGCCGTTGGCGTAGGGCGGGCCGTCGTGGAGCAGATAGGCAGGGCGCCCCTTGCCAGCTTTGCGCAGCTCGGCATAGAGGTCGAGGGCGGCCCAGCGGGCCAAGCGAAGAGGTTCATTCTGAGGCAGATTGGCTTTCATGGGAAAGCCAGTTTGCGGCAGGGTAAGGGTCGCCTTTAATTCCGGCGCTGGGGGCATCGTCACTCCGTGAAATAGTGCAGACTTGTACATTGTTAGTCTAAATGGACAGGCACGAGATTTTGGGTAACAAACAGGATGCCCTTTTCGTCTATTGTTTATGGGAGCCATGCACAGGCCGGAATATGGATCCCTGGAGCGAGAGTCCCTTGAAGATGAGGGCCCCGGTTTCGAGACAAGTGCGGGTGCAATCAAGCATAATGGTCCAATAGACGTGGACACGCAAACATCCCCAGTAAGACCGGAAGCCGGACAGGCAGAGGCGCTAGAGCCAGCAGCAACCATGGCAAATGAATTACTGACGCAGGCAGACTCGAATACTGAAGCAGCTGCGGCCCTGACCGACGGCCACGAGCTTCTTGACGCCCTGATGGGCGGGACATTCGAAGAGAAGCCGATCTGGTCAACTTTGTGGGAGAGCATTCAGGACGTATTCTTCCCACGGAAGCTGCCACCCCTGGAGCTGACTTCGACGCCGATCCCGGTGCCTGACCTCCTGGCGGTGAAGCCGAACCCGTGGGCGATCGGGATCTCGACGACGGTCAACCTGATCATTCTGCTGGTTGTGCTGTTTTTTGTGGGCAAGAAGATCGTTGAAGCGGTGAAGCCTGCAATGGATTTGACGGCCATCGATGTGGGAGATTTCAACGCGCCCAAGGCCGCGCAGAAGGTGGGTGGCGGCGGTGGCGGCGGCGACCACAGCATTATCAATGCGAGCAAAGGGAAGCTGCCGAAGATTGAGAAGAACCCAGTTGTGCCGCCGATGGTGCAAACCTTCGACAAGCCGAAGATTGAGATGCCTGCTGCGATTGAAGTGCAGAAGGACATCAAATTACCGGATAATCCAGAGCTGCCGACGATTGGCATGAAGAGCGGCGTCAATGTGGTTCTTTCGAATGGGACTGGGTCGGGCGGCGGCATGGGATCGGGCTCGGGCGGTGGACTGGGCTCCGGCAACGGAATTGGCTACGGGCCGGGATCGGGATGGAATACAGGCGGCGGCCTGGCGCAGGTGGGCGGCCGGGTTTCTGCACCGGTTCCGCTGTTCCAGCCTGAGGCTGAATTTTCTGACGAGGCGCGCCGGGCCAAGTATCAGGGCGTTTGCCTGGTAGGCCTGATTGTGGATGCGCAGGGAAATCCGCAGAATGTGCACATTGTTCGGGCGCTGGGAATGGGCCTGGATGAGAAGGCCATGGAGGCGGTGCGCAAGTACAAATTCAAGCCGGCGATGCGGGATGGGAAGACGCCCGTGGCGGTTTATGTAAACATCGAGGTAAATTTCCGTCTTTATTAGGCCTCTGGAAGGGTTTTACAAAGAGCGGAGCGCATGGCGCTCCGCTCTTTTCATTTGTGTGCGCAGGCGATAGCGGAACCGGAGCGTTGCAGGGTGCTTGTGATTCATCGTATTTATATTCAATAGATTATCCGTGAAAAGTGATCGTCTACTTTTGCTGTGAGATTTCCGAGACAGGACTCACGCCGATTGGTCATTGAAACGCTTGTGAAGAATTGAGCGTTGCTGCCGAAGAAGCAGGAGTAGGTACGGCGCCGACAGGCAGTTCAGGTCGGACTCGAGGCGGTCAGCATGGGTGGATGTGGGGCCGCAAAATATAACACTGTCGTGGGATTGAAGCCCAACAGCATCTGCCATAGTGTGATGTCCACGAGGCATTTGTTTGGCCCGTAGTGCGGGTTCTGGCTTGGGAGCCGTCTGCGATGGGTGTGCATTGCGTGTGACAGGGGCACGACTGCTTAGTTTCGTGGCCGTGCGCATGCGCCGGTTGAGAAGGAGAAGGACGTGAAGAAATTCAGATCAATTGCTCTCGTTGTGGGCCTTGTCTTGGTGGGCTATTCGACGCTGACCTTTCTGGGCACCGCAGCGGACGGTCCAAAGGCGCAGATCACGCCGACCAAGGTCGTTGACGATCAGGTGGCGCAGTATAACTTTGCAGTGAAGGCCGGCACAAAGAGAGATCAGTGTGTGCAGGCGAGCTTCGTTGCGTCTGCGTACACACAGGCAAATGACCAACCCAACCGCGAGGAGTGGGAGCGCATCCGGCAGTATGACTGCAAGGCCGCGGGATTGCCGCAGTAGTTGATGGTTCGTTGCCTGCGACGGCGTGCGAACGGAAGAAGTTGAATATCGCGTGTGAGTATAAATAGACGACTTATTTATTGCAGGACGATAAATACGCCTGAACAGTATAGAAAGAACAGAAAAAGGCCCCGAAGGGGCCTTTTTCTGTTGAGACTAATGTGATGGTGCGCCCGGAGAGATTCGAACTCCCGACCTACTGATTCGTAGTCAGTCGCTCTATCCAGCTGAGCTACGGGCGCACACAAGCGATTCCATGCAGAACCAATGACAGATTATCAGGGATTGGGTAGAGGCGCAATGCAGCGGGTCAGACCGCTGGCGCGACCTCGGGCTGGGACGCCGGCGGAATCAGGGGCAGCTCCTGGGCGATCTCCAGGCCGGTGAGGCGGACGAGCTTTGTGACGTCGGCAGTGTTGAGGCGTGTGGCGTCGAATTCAACGCGCAGGGTGCGGGTAGCGGAATCAATGGTGATGCGGCGAATGCCATAGACGTCGCGTGCGCCAGCCAAGGCAACTGCCACACTCTCGGTGGGCTGCGTGGCATAGCGATAGACAATATCGACCGTAGTCATACTCAAATGATAGCCGACCGGAGCCGCTAAAGAGAGCTGAGGAAGGTGCGAATCTGAGGGTCGGACCAGTCCTGGGCACCGACGTATTTGGCGCGGATGACGCCTTTGCGGTCGATGACGTAGGTTTCAGG
>Ga0307377_10006748_pt1 | contig 11973 bp, 8 predicted proteins | sample TR3MG_FD_202535 | JGI IMG/M metagenome (GOLD analysis project Ga0307377, IMG submission 202535) | Soil microbial communities from Risofladan, Vaasa, Finland - TR-3 | ecosystem: Environmental > Terrestrial > Soil > Coastal area > Acid sulfate soil | place: Finland: Risofladan, Vaasa | collected...
ACCACGGAGCTTCTGTGGTGCCTCGCGAACGGCGAGACCGAGGCGCGCTTCTTCGACCTGCTGTTCTGCGAGGGCTGCATCAAGGGCCCCTTCGCCGGCAGCACAGGCAATGCCGTCGCCCTCAAGCAGGTGGTCGCGAGCTACGCCGCAGACGAGCTGCGGCGCGGCGGCGCCGGGGGCCTGGCGGACCACCCCGATCTGGACCTATCCCGCGGGTTTTCCGACATGCGGGTGGAAGCCCCCGTCCCCTCCGAGGAGGAACTGCGGGCGATTCTCCGGCAGACGAACAAGCAGAAGCCGGAGGATGAGCTCAATTGCGGGGCTTGCGGCTATCCCACTTGCCGGGATAACGCAATCGCGGTCTACCGGGGCCTGGCGGAGGCAGAGATGTGTCTGCCCTACATCATCGACCGGCTCGAGCACACGGTCCACGAACTGGATATCTCCCGCCGGGACCTGGTCAGCGCCCACGAGCAACTCGTTCACTCCGAGAAGCTTGCGTCGATGGGGCAGCTTGCCGCCGGGGTGGCGCACGAGATCAACAACCCCCTGGGCACCGTGCTCATCTACGCGCACATGCTGCTCCGGGACCTCCCGGCCGCCGATCCCCGTCGGAGTGATGTGCTGGTCATCTCGGAGGAGGCCGACCGCTGTCGCCGGATTGTCTCAGGCCTGCTCAACTTCGCACGGCAGAGCAAGCTGCGCGAGGAACCCACGGATGTGAATGGGCTGCTGCGCGATACGTTGAGTGTAGTGCAGAAGCAGGAGGCATTCGCGGACCTGAGAGTCGTGACCGACCTATCCTCTGACCTGCCGATAGTCAGGCTCGACCCGGAGCAGATGCGCCAGGCCTTCATAGACATCCTGGAAAATGCGGCGGAGGCAATGCCCGAGGGAGGGGTCCTGACGGTAAGCACACATCCCTCGGCCGACGGCCAGAGTGTCTGCTTCGTATGCTCGGACACGGGCTGCGGCATCCCGGAGGAGAACCTGGAGCGAATCTTCCATCCCTTCTTCACTACCAAGCAGATCGGGAAGGGGACCGGACTGGGCCTGGCGATCGTGTACGGCATCGTCAAGATGCACCGGGGCAGCATCTCCGTAGACAGCAGGCCCGGGGAAGGCGCCAGGTTTACCATCGCTCTGCCCCTGGTCCGAGCCCCGGAGACAGAGGAGGCGGTACTGCGATGAGCGACCCGAGGCGGGTGCTGTTGGTCGACGACGACGCGGACTGCCGCGACGCGCTGCAGATCGTGCTCGAAGCATCCGGCTACGACGTGCTCTCCGCGGGGAGCGCGGAGGAGGCGCTGTCCATGCTCACCGGTGAGACCGTGGATATCGCCATCTTGGACATGATGATGGAGGAGAACGACTCGGGCGCGGCTCTCGCCCATCGGATCCGCCGCTGCCCCGGGCTGGCGGAAGTACCGATCATCCTCGTCACCGCGGTGACGGAGAGGACGGGCTTCCGCGTCCCGCTCTCCACCAGGCAGGAGCGCGAATGGCTTGGCGTCGATGCCTGGCTGGACAAGCCGGTGTCGCCGGAGCGCCTCTTGCGGGAAGTGGAGCGTTTGACCAATGACTAGCCACGCAGGGCGCGTAATCGTGGTGGACGATGAACCCAGGATGGCCGAAGGGTGCAAGCGCGTGCTGGAGCCGGCCGGCTACGAGGTGGTGACGGCCGACTGCGGCGAGAGGGCGCTGGAGCTGGCGTCTCCCGGGGCGTTCGATCTGGCGCTGATCGATCTCAAGATGCCAGGCATGTCCGGCCTCGATCTCCTGCGGCGCCTGCGCGAGATCGACCCCAGCCTGGTCTGCATCATGGTGACGGCCTACGCCACGCTGGAAACCGCGGTGGAGGCCACCAAGCACGGCGCCTATGACTACCTGGCAAAGCCGTTCACGCCGGACGAGCTCGAGTCGGCGGCGGGAAAGGCCTTGGCGCTGCGCCGGCTGTCGGTCGAGGCGGAGCGACTGCGGGAGGAGGCGGAGCGAAACCTCCTCCTCGTCGCGGACGAGCGCTCCCGCACCCGCACCATAATCGAGAGCATGGCCGACGGCGTGATGGTGACCAACCGCGAGCAGCAGCTCGTGCTCTGGAACCCCGCGCTTCTGCGTCTGCTGGGCATCAAAGACGAGCTGCCGGCACTCGGCGAGCCACCCTCGCCCAGGCTCTTCCCGGCCGAACTGCTCGCGTGGATGCAGGCGGCTCCCGCAAATGAGGCCGCCACCAGAGTCACCCGGGAGCTGCCCGGCGGCCCATCCCATCTCGCGGCGAGCATCGCGGTGATCCGCGACCAGGCCGGCGAGCAACTGGGAGTGGTTGCCGTTCTGCAGGACATAACCGAGTTGAAGAGCCTGCAACAGGCGATGGGCGACTTCGTATCACTGGTGGCGCACGAGCTGCGCGCGCCGCTCGGCGCCATTGCGCAGTACCTGGACGTGCTGCGGAGCGGGATCACCTCCGACCAGCCCGAGAAGGAGCAGCATATCCTGACGCGGTGCCGCGAGCGGACCGCGTCGCTGTCCCAACTGGTGAGCGACTTGCTGGAGTTCTCCCGGACGCAGGCCGTCACGCCCAGGGACCGCACCTTCACCGATCTGGACCTGACCGAGGTCGTGCGTGAGACCGCCGAATTCATGGCGGGTGAGGCCGCGCACTGCGGGGTCTCCATTGACCTCGATCTCGCCCCGGCCCTCCCGCCGGTCGCGGCCGATCGGGACGAAATGGCGCGGCTGCTCACGAACCTGATGAGCAATGCCATCAAGTACAATCGCGAGGGTGGCTCCGTCACCGTTTCCACCGGTGCGAGAAGCGGATACGTCGCCATCGAGGTGGCAGACACCGGGGTCGGCATCGCCGAGTCGGCGCTGCCGCGCCTGGGGGAGGCCTTCTTCCGCGTGAAGAGCCCGCAGACCGCCCGCGTCACCGGGACCGGCCTCGGCCTCAGCATCTGCAGGCAGATCGTCGAGGCGCACCACGGTCACCTGGAAATCGAGAGCAAGATGGGTGAAGGGAGCCTCTTCCGCGTGCTCCTCCCGAAGGCGGGGGCAGAGGGCCGCCGTGTGGCCGCGGCCACGGCCCCGCGCGACCGGGAACGGTGAGGGCCGGGGCGACCCGAAGACCCGAGGCAGGACTCCGCCCCCTCTTGCCCGAACTCGCCGCCTGACGCGCGCGCGGAGCAGCGTGTCTGCCGCCGGGAGGAGGCTATCCCCATGGCCGTGAGACTCGACAGCATCGCCGAGGCCGCACTCGGCTCACCCATCGGACAACTGCGGGCCGCGCCCGTCTCTCTCGGCGAGGGGGCCCCCAGGGCTGTCCTCGCGGCCCACTGCGCCGACTTCGACGTCGATCCCTGGGTGGAGATGTTCTTCTTTCCCACAGACACCTTGAAGCTCAGCGTGTTCACGACAGATGGCGACATTGTCTGGCAGCGCGACCTCGGGCCCGGCGTGGTTCCGGGGGTCTGGTTCTGTCCGGTCCTCCCGTTCGACCTGGACGGGGATGGAGTCGATGAGATATGGTTCGTGGGCAACGCCGACCCGAAGCACCCCCTTGGCCTCAGCAACTACCGACTCGAACGACTCGACGCGCGCACCGGGGAGACGACCGGGCAGTGGTCCTGGCCCGCGCTTGGCGGAGACCAATCGTTGAGCGCGACCTTCCGGAATTTCGTGCTGGGAGGGCACGTGCGCGAGGAGCCGGTTCTCATCACCGCGCAGGGAACGTACGGCCCGATGTTCCTCCAGGCCTGGAAGCCTGATATGAGCCCGCGCTGGCAGCTGGAGATTTCAGGGGATGCCCCGGGGGCGCGCGGCAGCCACATGTGTCCCATCACCGATCTGGATGGCGACGGCGTCCAGGAGGTGATGTGGGGAGAACGGCGCCTCGAACTGGATGCCGGCAGAGAGCTCTTCTGCGCCGATCGCGACGTCTATAGAGGACACTCCGACGTGGTCCTACCCGTGTGGGACAGGACGAGCGGCCGCTGGTTCCTCTACACCTGCCGGGAGAGCGACCGTGACGCGAGCCCGCGGGTCGCCCTCTTCGACGACAAGGGGGAGCGGGTGTGGGGAGGCGTGGACCGGGGTCACATCGACATGGGCTGGGTGGCTCGGCTGGGCGAGCGCGGCGAGCAGGTAGCGACGGCAATCCGGATCAGCACCAAGACGGCCGGCCCCGACGGACGGTTCCATCAGGGCCGAGAGGAGTTCGTCTTCGATGCCCTGACGGGAGAAGAGCGTCATCTGCCCTTCAGCGTGTACCGTACGCTTCCGGTGGATATAGACGGTGACGGCCGCCACGAGCTGGTGCGCGGCGTGCCGGGTGGGGACGGCGCCGTGTTGGACCGGGAAGGCCGAATCCTCGGCGCTGTCGAAGGGACCGTCGCGATGATCTCCAAGTTTGCCGATCACCCGGGGGAACAGATCCTCTCGTATCGCGAAGACGGCACGGTCCGCGTGTATGCCGACCGCGAAGCCGAGGATAGCGCGGCCGCCGCCGCGCGATACCAGCATCCCACGTACAAAGCCAACCAGCGACTCACGGCGACAGGGTATAATCTCACGGCGCTTGCCGGACTCTAGACCGGGCGCCTTGATAGGGACTGGAGGCAGCATGCAGTTCGCCGATCCTTTCTCATCGCCGGGCATCTGGTGCAAGGGAAACCTGCACACTCACACCACTCAGTCGGACGGCGGCCTCGCGCCCGAGCAGGCGGCCGACTTGTACCGCAAGGCGGGCTACGACTTTCTCTCTCTGACCGACCACGACCGCGTCACCGACATTGGCCCCGGCGCCGACGATTTCCTCCTGCTCCTGGGAACGGAGATGGCCGGCGATCAGACCGAGGCGGGGGGGTCGGTGCACGTGGTCGGCTTCGGCCTCACTGACCCCGGCCCGGTGCCGGAGGCGCCGAGCGTGCCAGAGGCAATCGCGTGGGCCAAGGAGCACGGAGGGGAGGCGATAGTCGCGCATCCGTACTGGTCGGGCCTGGTGGTGGCGGACCTGATGCGGTGGGAGGGGCACCTGGGCGTCGAGGTGTTCAACTCTACAACGCATGTGGCGATTGGGAAGGGCTACTCGGCCGTTCACTGGGACGACCTCCTGGGCCGGGGGCGGCGGGCCTGGGGCTTCGCCGTGGACGACGCGCATCGCGGCCCCGATCGGCCTCCCCCCGACTTCTGCCGCGCCGCGGTCGTCGTCAAGGCCCCCGAGCTAACACGGGAGGCGATCCTGACATCGCTCCGTCAGGGCCTCTTCTACGCCTCGGAGGGACCGACGATTCATGAGGTCGCCGTCTCTGACGGAGTCGTGCAGGCGCGCACGTCTCCGGTCAAGGAGATCAATTTCGTCGCGCAGAGGTGGCTCGGTGGGCACGTGGAGGCCGCGGGGTCGGAGTTCCTCACGGAAGCGGCGCACCAACTGCGCGGCCGCGAGGATTACCTGCGCGTGGAGTGCCGGGACGCAGAGGGCCGCTGGGCGTGGGCCAACCCGATCTTCCTGGGGGAGTGAGCGCGGGGCGACGACCTCCTACTCGAACTCCCGGGGATGACGCCGTCGCAGTTCCGGCACGGCCCCTCCGCGCCCGCTGGCCTCGAGGCGCTCGCAGTACTGGCGAAGCATGCCCCGAACGTGATACGGGCCGCCCTCCTCCATGACCGTCCACAGGGGGTCCACGCTGTGCTCGCCGACCATGGAACCCATCATCTGCGCGTGCCATTCATCCAGCCGATGGGCCGCCTCGCGGCAGACGTCGGGATGGTCGGCGGCGACTTCACGCTGTTCGTGCGGGTCCGCTTCGACATCGAACAGCATCTGCTCGGGGAAGAGTTGGAAACCGTCGTGGTAGGTGCGCATCCACAGCCAGGGACCGAAGCGGACGGAGCGCTGGCAGACATGCGCGCACTGGCTGAGAACTAGATGATCGCGGCCGCACTCGCCTCTCCCGAGTATCGCGGGGGCGTAGCTTGTCCCATCCCAGCGCGCTCTCGGCTCCCTGCCGAGGAGTTCGGCCAGGGTGGGGGCGAGATCGAGTTGGTAGTGCAGGCCGCGAGAGACCTGGCCGGAGGCGCCTCCGGGCCAGCGGACGATCATGGAGATGCGACAGGTGGCATGGTCGGCGGTGGCGTGCTCGCCATAGATGCCCAGCTCGCCCATGTTCTCGGCGTGATCGCCGCTGATGATGACCGCCAGGTCGTCCATCACGCCTTGCTTCGCCAGCGCGGCGAACAGCCGCCCGATGTGCTCGTCCATATAGCGGATGCCGCAGTCGTAGCCGTCGACCATGCGGCGGAGGCCGTCCATGCTGGTGACCTCCCCGGGGTGGCGGGGATACCTGGGATTGGTGCGGTTGTCCCACATGGCGATGTCCCGGGCGCCGTGAGGGCCGACCTTGGACTGGTGCTTTGCGATCACCTCTTCGGTGAGCCAGGCGGGAAGAGGCTCCTTCGCGAACGGGTTCCCGAACTCCTCGGGGGCGCGGTAGGGCGTGTGCGGATCCCAGTAGTTGACGTGCAGAAACCAGTTATCTTGCTTCGCGTTCCGCGCTATCCAGTCCAGGACCGTCGGCGTCACTTCCTCGGCCGACTCCATCCCGTGGCTGCCGGTGTTGTACATCTCCAGGAACCCGGAGTAGAACCACCAGGCCGAATGCCGCTCGGCGAAGGGGCTGATGCTCACCGTCCGGAGACCGGCCGAGCGGAGGAAGGCGGGCAGGCTGTCTGATGCCAGGCGATTGCGGAACTCCCGCGTCGCTCCTTCCAGGCGCATGTCCGCGGCCGTGCCGCCGTGTCCAACCACGCCCGTGTGGATCCCGAAACGGCCGGACATCAGCGCCGCGCGCGATGGAAGGCAAGGCGCGTCCGAGCAGTAGTAGTTGTCGAACATGACGCCTTCGCGGGCGATGCGGTCGAGGTTGGACGAGGTGTCCCGGTGGTAGCCGTAGCAGCCGAGATGGTCGGGCCTTAGGGTGTCCAGGTCCAGGTAGAGGATTCGCATGATCAGCCCAGCCCTTCCTCGCGATCTCAGTTCACGCGCAGGTGGCCTTACTGCGACGGCCCCCGGGCCTGTTCCTGCCGGGGCGCGCGAGGGCGATTGACGCAAGTCGCGCCGGCCTCGCCAGGAAAGTCGCGTCATCCCTGGAATCTCTAGCAGGAAGCGCGGTGGGCGTGTTGTCCGCGAGGCATCGGCGGGACCGCACCACCAACTCGGCGGCAGCTCTGGAGGAGAGTGCAGATGAAGATCGGGATTATCGGATCCGAGAACAGTCACACCATCCACATCGCCAAGACATTGAATGCTGACAAGGCGGTGCCCGGTTTCGAGGTCACCCACGTCTGGGGGGAGACGGACGAGTTCGCGCAAAACGCCGCGCGCGAGGGGCAGATCCCGAATATCGTGAAGGAGCCCGAGGAGATGATCGGGCAGATTGAGGCGTTCGTCGTGGATCACCGGCACGCCAAGTACCACCTGCCGGCAGCGCGCCCCCTCGTCGAGGCCGGGCTCCCGGCGTTCATCGACAAGCCGTTCTGCATCGACCTCGAAGAGGGAATCGAGTTCGTGCGCTTCGCGCGCGCGAAGGGGGTGCCGATCACCAGCTTCAGCACGGTTCCCCTCAGCCGGTCCGCCGCGGAGTTTCGGGCGGACCTCAAGAAGCTCGGGAAGCTGCGGGCGATGGCGACCGCCGGGCCGCTGGACATCGAGAGTGAATATGGCGGGGTCTACTTCTACGGCATCCACCAGGTGGACCTGATGCTCCAGTCGGTGGAGGCCGTGCCGACGAGCGTCAGCGCGGTGCGAAATGGCGACGACGGCGTCGCCGTTATCAGCTTCGACTCCGGGCTCGTCGGCGTCGTCACCTGCCTCAGGGAGTGGTATGGCGGGGGCTTCATTGCCACCGCCTACGGAGACGAGGGCGTCCATCACACCCCCATCAAGTCGGACGAAAAGCCATATCTGACGGGCGTCGAGATGTTCTGCAAGATGTTCCAGACCGGCGAGGAGCCGCTTCCGCCGGCGAGCTATCTGCGTCCGGTGGCGGTGCTGCAGGCGATGCAGAAATCGTTCGACACGGGGCAGTCAGTTGAAGTCGCTGCGCTGCCGGACTTCTAGCCCCAGGTTGACCATGGGCGGCCGGCATGCCCTGAATATCGTGATCCGTCCGGCGGCGCCGGGCGACCTCCCGCTGCTGCACGAGTGGTTCCCGGACGGACCTCCGGAGAAGCACGCGGAACGGGTCGCGGCCCAGCAGGCCGGGAAAGCCGTCTATCTAGTCGCCTGGTCACGGGGTCGGCCCGTCGGCCACTGCCTGCTCAAGTGGGAGGCGCTGACAGAGAAGCCGCTGATGGCGGAGCGGCTTCAGAAGTGCAGCGAGATCGAGGATCTCTTCGCGCACCCCGACCTGAGGTCCCAGGGAATCGGCTTGCAGCTTCTTCGCGCCGCCGAGCAGGAGGCCGCCCGCAGGGGCTACGAGCGCATGGGCTTGGGTGTCAGCATCGACAATCCCCGGGCCAAATCGCTCTACGACCGTCATGGCTACCGGGACGCCGGATTCGGCGAACACCGGATCGGCGGCACCTACGTGGACGAGAAAGGCTGCAGCCGGACCTGGCAGGAGACCTGCATCTATCTCCTCAAGGACCTACCATAGGCCCCCTCTCTCGCGGGGTCCGACGAGGCGGAATGAGCGCACACTGAGGCTGTTCAGGATGCCAGAACTAGAGGAAAGCATATCCATCGCGCTGGACGCCAACCGAGGACAGGAGATATCGGTGGTCGGCGGCAGCCGCGGCGTCTGGCGGATAGAGTATCGGGCGGGATCGAGGAAGCTGAAGCCCGGGGGCGGCATTCGCATCTTCCGGGAAACGCACAAGTTCTGGCTTGGCATGGTAAAGCAGACCACCGATCCCGGCGATGAGGACTACTGCGCGGCCGGGAGTGATGGACCTCCCGTTGAGCTGACCGACGTCCCGCTCTTCTACAAGCGGCTGTACATCGCCCGACTGGTGGTGGGAGAGCCGGGACTGCGGGAGGGAGAGCGCCTCTGGTTCACGTGCGGGACGGCCGCCTTCCCCGCCACCGTGCCTCCCTTCTCACAGCGCCGCTGCGTGTTCTGGGTTGATGTCGACTACGAGGGCGATGGGAGCTACCAGCGACTGCCACACCCCCTGGTCGTGAGCGTCGTGCCGGGACCCGCGGTGAAGGCGACGGTGGTGGCGCCATCGGTGGTCGCTCCCGACGAGGCCTTCTCGCTAAAGGTCCGATTCGAGGACAAGAACAGCAATCCCCACGCGCCGCACGCCGCCAGGGCGAGCTTCACTTGCGAGGCCGCTGACGCCACGCTTCCGGGAGAGTATGAGTTCACCGACGCCGACGAGGGGTGGCGCGTCTTCGAAGGATGTCGTCTCCCGGCGCCCGGCGTGTACCGGATCGGGTTTGCGGCGGAGGGGATTCCGGCCGTACTGAGCAATCCGATCCTCTGCCTTGCGCGGCCTGCCGCCCGCGTCTGGTGGGGTGATATGCACAACCACACCGAGTGGTGCGACGGCACCGACACCGTGGAGTACGTGTACCGGTTCGGCCGCGACCACGCCTTCCTCGACGTCTGCGCCTCCTCGGAGCATATCGGGGTGGAGGCGCCGGAGTGGCCGATCGGGGCCGTGGACAAGCCCGCGCTTCCGGCCGCTCCGATGTGGGCGGAGCAGCAGAAGCAGACCAGGCGGTACTACCAGCCGGGGCGGTTCGTGACGTTCCTCGGCTATGAGTTCACGCCTCACGGAGGAGAGCGGGAGAATCCCGCAAACGCCGACCACTGCGTCTGGTTCCTCGACGACCGACACGAGTTGGTGATCGACGAAGACATCGAGGCGCTGGGGCGGAAGCTGGCCCCGATCGAGGGCTTCATGGCGGCGCACGTGGGCGGCCGCTACACGCGCTGGGACTATCAGGTCCCGCCGGAGGCGATGCCGGTGGTCGAGATCGCCTCCATGCACGAGCACTCGGAGTGGTTCGTCCAGCAGGCTCTGCAGAAGGGGCTGAAGGTCGGCATCGTAGGAATGAGCGACGGGCACATGGGACGGCCGGGCTATGACCTATGGGCGCGCCACGGCCGCGCCGGGCTGCACAAGCGCACCTTCTCCCCACAGAGCGCGATCACCGCGTTCCTCACCCCGACGCTCGACCGAGAGGGCGTCTGGGAGGCGATGAGGAGCCGCCGGGTCTACGCAACCACCGGCGCGCGGATACTTCTGGAATTCTCCTGTGAGGGCGCTTCGATGGGCGAGGTCGTCACCGCCGCGGCGCGGCCCAGCTTCCGCATCGCCGTGCACGGAACCGCGCCGATCGATCGGGTACAGGTCATTCGCGGGGACCGCCTGGCTCACACCGTGGATTATGCGCCCGCGGTCACGGGCGGCGAGCCGGTGTGGGACGTCACGCTCGAGTGGACCGATCCAGAGCCGGTGGCAGGCGAGACGTACTACTACCTTCGCGTGACCCAGAGCGACGATCACTTCGCCTGGTCGAGCCCGATCTGGGTGAGCGTCGCAGACGGCATCCAGGCGGAGGAGGACGACTTGCCCCCCTGGAACGAGGACGTCTGGCCGCCCGCAAAGAAGGAGCCGGAGGAGTACCTGCCGCGCATCAAAGCCCATCTCGAGCAGCGCCGCTGCGGCGATCGCTTCGTGGAGCTGGAGCAGATCGGGGTCTTCGAGGAGACGCGGGGCCGTTACGTGCTCGTGCGCGGCCGGGACGCCGAGCGCGGGGGGCGAACCATGCATCTCCACTACTACCTCGATTTCGAAGATGAGCGGTTGTACGTGAGCGCCGGCTGGGCCGACTACGGGCCGATCAGCAATCAGTGAGGACTGCGCGCCATGGGATCGCAAGAGCAAGCAGCGCCGCTCGAGACGATCGCGGGGCTGCACGGCTGCATCACGCGCTGGCAGGACGCAGGTGCGAACGGCGGTGGCCTGCTCTATCCGCGCAACGGGGATGCCCTCGTGCCACTCCCCGCGGAGACGCCGGCGGCGCTTTCGGCGCGACTTAGGAGCGAGCACGATCGAGCCGCCCTGTTCGAGGTTAACGGCTTCTCCGGCTGGACCGTGCAGCTCAACGGCGAGGAGGTGGCCAGACGCGATCTCATCCCGGGCTGGGGCAACTGTTTTCCGCTTACGCTCCGCCGCGGTGAGAACAGGCTCGACCTTGCAGTGGAGGCCAAGGAAGGCCCTCTGTTCCTCGGCGCTCGCCTGCTCGGCGAGAACCGCCAGCCGATCACGGGTGTGTCCCAGGTCTTCACGCCGCCGGCCTCCGAACTGGAAGGGCAGCTCGACCCATCCACTTCGCCGCTTGCCTACTACAACCGGCTGACGAACGAGCCGTGCGAACTGCGTCTGGATGCCTTCGCCGGCTGGGATGCTTGGCATCGCCCACTCCGAAGCAAGCTGGAGGAACTGCTGGGGGTGCCTGCGCCCCCCGATTCGCCCGAAGTTGAACTCGTGCACTCGGTCGGCGATGACGGCTACGTGCGCGAGCGGCGGATGCTCGTGCTCGATGAGCATGGCTCCCGCCTCCCCTTCTGGCTGCTCCTTCCGGAGAAGCCGAACGGAGCCACTCTCCTCTGCTTGCACGGCCACGGGTACGCGTACGGCGAGACCGTCGGTCTGCCCGGCGCGCCGGTCGCGCGCCAGCGGGAGGTCGTCCGCGACTACAACTTCGACTACGCAAGGCAGGCGGCAAGGCGCGGCTACGTGGCGGTGACCCCTGACTTCCGCGGTTTCGGGGAGCGCGGCGACCACGAGCGAGGAGGCCGCGACCCCTGTGACGCCAACTTCTTCCGCGTCAACCAGTATGGCCTGAATATGGTCGCCTTGCAGCTTCACGACCTTCGCGCCCTGCTGAACCACCTCGCCACCCGCCCCGAGGTAGACCTGGATCGGCTTGGGTGCATCGGGCTGTCCTACGGGGGGCGGATG
>Ga0307377_10006749_pt1 | contig 11972 bp, 11 predicted proteins | sample TR3MG_FD_202535 | JGI IMG/M metagenome (GOLD analysis project Ga0307377, IMG submission 202535) | Soil microbial communities from Risofladan, Vaasa, Finland - TR-3 | ecosystem: Environmental > Terrestrial > Soil > Coastal area > Acid sulfate soil | place: Finland: Risofladan, Vaasa | collected...
GTTTCGCCCCCGGCGGGGCCGCTGCTTTTTCGGTGATCATTTCGAGACTCCTGAGAAAAAGGCCAAATGCTCAATGTCAAATGTCAAATGCTCACTAATGCTCACTCCGCCTGCGCATCCGCCAGTATGTCCAGGGCAGATCGTTGCGGCTTGACCGCTGCCGGCACATCATCCGTGCCCGTGGCCAGGAAACCGCGGAGGGCCTGCCTGCGGTTCTCCCGGCGCAGATCCTCGTCGGCCTTGTCGCGGGCGGCGTCGGCCGCCGCCTGGCTGATCTGCGGGGTGACCTGGATCGCCACCGGGGCAATCGGCGGCGCGGGCGGGGCGGCCAGCCGACCGCCCGCCCTGGCGCCCGCCTGCTGCGCGCTGAGCAAGACCTCAAAGCTGGCCCGTTTGAGGTCGCGCGACTGATTCCTCAATTGCTTGGCAAATCGGTTCTTGGACTCCATCGCGGCCGACACCCGGTCCGCCTCGTACGACCCGGCCGGAGCCAGCGGGTGCATGCGGTCTCCCGTAAACGGGGCGGCATTGCAAAGGTATTTGCCCGTCAAGGCGTCGAAGACGTATATGTGCGAATCATCGTCCGTGCGGTAGCGATAGACGATGTGCCGGCGGGTGTCGCGGCCGCTGGCGGCGGAGCGGTCCAGCAAATCGTCCGACCAGTACAGCCGGTCGTGATGCTTGACGTAGATCCCGTTTTTGCTGACGACGACTCGCTGCGACGGCATCAGCAGCAGGGCAAGGTCCGCCTCCGGCGGACGGCTCTCGACGAAATCGCCCGCGCGGCATTGTTGGAATGCCTGGGCCGTGCTCAATGGCTTGCGGCACTCGACAGGGCACTCGCGGTGGACCATGTCATCCTGAACCCACCGGGTGAACGCCTCGCTGATGGACTCGATGGTGAGCCCATCATTATAATACCGCTCGGCCTTGCCGCTCATCGCCTTGATCCGCTCCGGGCGGCGCTCCGGCTTGTTGCCCAGGTACGTCGGGAAGGTGCGGTCGAACCGCTCGGACATCAATCTGAACCAGGGTTCGACAACCTTCGCCTTGGCGTTGTACGGCAGGGCCCAGGTGACGGAGATCCCGAGCATTTCCAGGATCGGCTGGACGGCCGATTCGGGGATAACAGCGGAACCCGTAGAAGCAAAAGGCGGAACCGGGAACCGGGAACCAGGAGCCGGGAATTGGGATGCCGTTTTTTCTCCGGGTTCCATGTTCCGGGCTCCGGGTTCCGCTGTTCGTTTCTTCCTTCCGCCGGCAAACCGGCGGGCCCGGAAGTCCTTGCCGTTGTCCAGGTACAGATGCAGCGGTTTGCCCCACAACTGTACCCCGCGACAAAAAACGCTCATCACCTGATTGGCGTCGGGGTTCTCGAACCGGATATCCCACGCGACAGGGTGCCACGTCGCGACGTCCAGGAACATCGTAAGCCACGGGCGATACCAGGCCCATCGCCATGTTTTTCGGCCCGTCCGCCGGCCCGAGGCCAGCTCATCCACCAGGACGCGGCGAGGCACCCACACATCGAGCTGGCGGTGGTCGGCCACCCAGCAGTCCATGGCGTGGACCCGCGACCAGTCGCGGCGGATGTCCGGCAGGCAGCGGTCCCGCATCCTGCGCGGGTCGCGGCCGGCCGCGATCAGCTTGGCATCGACGTGGCGGCGGATATGCCGGCGGGCCGTGGCGCGGCTGGGTAGCGTCCAGCCCTGGCTGACGGCCACGGCCTCGGCCCGTTCGTAGCACAGCGAGATCGACGGCCGCGACTCATCGAGGTACTGGCCGACGATGAACTGAAGCGCCTCCGGCGACCATTCGCTGCGACAAACGCCGCCGCGACGGTCCGCCAGCGCGGCGATCCCGCCCCGCTCGATTTTCGCCCGCCACGTATATAAGGATGTCCTCGTCACGGACCGCCCCATCATCCGCTGGGCGTCGCACCACGTGTGCGCCCAGTCATCCGCCGCCATCGAGGCCGGCTTGCTGGCCAGGTCTTTTTGCCAATCCTCAACGAGGCAAAACTTCTCATAGATCTTCGCCCGCTTGGCCTCGCTCAATCCCGCCAGCGGATCCCCGACGACCGCCGGTGTGCGGATGTCGCCCAGCGACAGCCGCAGGGCAGGGACGGCAGCCGGGTCCACGTACCACTCCGGGCCGTAGACGCCCTGGCAGAGCCTGGCAGCCAGCGTGCCCGCCTGGCACCGCGAGCGGATGGAGGAGGCGGATTTGCCCAGGGCCTTGGCCGCCTGGCTCGTGGCGAGCCAGCCCGGCGGCGGGGCGGGAAGCTCCGCCGCCGATTGCGGATTGCGGATCTGTTGACATGAGGATTGCGGATTGGTCATGCGGGGAGCTCCGCGTTTTTGTCAACGAGCAGGGGGAGCGGAAGCTGGCGGACCCAGATTGCGGGCAGATCAATGTAGAAGATGCCCAGGGACCCAGCCACGCGCAGGCCGACCGGCAGCGGCGAAACGTCGCCGAGCACGTAGCCCACGCCGCCCTCATACCAACACAGGGCGGATCTCGCGAGTTCCACGTGCGTGCAGGGCTGGAGCCGGAGCATCCTGGCGACGGCCACGATCTCGCCCTTGGGATACAGCCCGGCGGCGGTCATCCTGCCATGCGCGTAGACCTGTTCGGCGGACATGAATACATCAGCCACGTCCAGAGCCTCGCGGTCCCAGGTTTTGCTGGCGCAAATGGCGAGCCTGCGGCCCACGAGTCCGGCAAATCGGTTGTGGCAGCGAGTCTCGATGGTCTTCCAACCGAGGGCGACCCACGACGCCCAGGGCTGGGCGAGGCTGATCGCCGGGATCGTTTCCGTGGCAGGCGGCGAGGCGAACTCCGCGAGCCGCTCCGCCGCCGGGCCAGCATAATGAATGGGGCGGATGGTAGTCACTGCCTCGCCCTCCCCGCCACGGCCGCCCGAAGGCCGGAGGCCTGGTCAACAGCCAAGTCGGAAGGCGGAAGGCGGAAGGCAGAAGTCAGAGCTTCGCCCTCGTCCTGCGCCGGCCAGTCGCGGCAAAACTCCCCGCCCGGCCCCGTCCGCACCAGGGGAACGGACAAGGCGGAACTCAGAGCGTCGCCGCTTGTTTCTTTATCTTCACTTCCGCCTTCCGCCTTCCGCCTTCCGACTTGCTTCTCCGGGATCGGCCGGAAAACCACGAGGTGCTCCGGCCGGACCTTGGCCACGAACGTCCAGGTATCGTTGGAGAACCGGTCGAATATCACGCCCTCATCCGGCCGGTTGCCGAGGTTGGATATACAGACCTCAACCTCGGCCGACCCGGAGAAAACCCACCGCAGCATCGAATCCTGGCAGAGGTGCCGGACGGCCAGGTACCCGCCGTCGTTAACGGCCCGCAGCGGCCCGATGTCGATCCGCTCGCCAGGCGCCAGCGTCCCGCAAATGGTCTGCGGGGAATCGGGGGCCGGGGATTGCCCGACGCTACGGCCCAGGATCCGCTTCAAGAGGCTTGTCGGCATGGGAGACTCCTTATAAAGAAGGTCAAATGGTCAATGCCTGAAATGCGGAAGGCGGAAGGCGGAAGGCGGAAGTAAAGAGCTCCGCGAATGCGATGCTTCCCCGTCGTTTCTGACTTCTGCCTTCATGCTTCCGCCTTCCGCCTTTTCTTTCAGCCTTCCGCCTTTCGCCTTCATACTTACTGTTCATGCCACGTCCTCCTTTCCGATGTCGTGCTCCGCCCAGAGGTCGCCCCAGAACTGGTCACCGCGGAGACGCTGGCCGGTCAGCTTGCGGAAAGCCTTGGCGATCCGGATCTGCCCGTGTATGTTCCGGCAGCGGCCCTGGAGGTACCCGGTGAGCGCCCCGTTGGAAAAACCGGAGTTGGCGGCCAGCACCCCCATGCGGACGCCGGCGGCGACAATTCTCGCCTTGACGGCCGCGCCGGGGGGTGCTATGATCGTTCGTGCGTGTGAAATGTTTTTGGCCATGATCTTTGTCCGAACGGCCTCGATGTTCCTTGCTAGCATATAATATCGGCTGCCTGCGAATGAGGCAAGAGAAAAACAAGAAAAAATTTCCCGTCCCAGCCAAGGGCCGCGTCCGCGTGAAAAAGCCGGAACTGGCGGCGGCGCTGGCGGCGCGGCTGGGCGAGGCCATTTCCCGCAGCGGACTCACCCTGGAGCAGATCGGAAAGGCGCTTGGCGGCTACACCCCCACCGCCCTGAGCAACCTCACCAATAACAAGGCCTCGGGGATCCCGCTGGACCTGCTGGTCTGCGTCGCCGCGTGGGCGATCGACAACGGCATCAGTCTGCGCTGGCTGCTGGCCGGCCTGGGCGGCCCCGACGAGAGGGAGGCCGTCACGCTCGGCGAGATTGAGCTGGCCGGAATGACGAACAACGCGATTGCGTATTCCATGCTCCTGGCGCTGGCGGCGCGGCTGGGCGCGGACATTCGCCCGCTGGTGGAAAAATGGCATATGGAGGTCCCCGTGGGCGGAGGGACGGCCATGGTGCCGCTGGCCGGTATTTGCGAGGAGGCGGGCCGCGTTTTGTCGGGCTCGCGGCCGCGCCCACGGCAGGGCTATACGACGGTGGACGCCAACGATGTGCCCAGCACCTCCGAATGGTGGAAGCGTTTCGTGCCGGTCATCGGCCGGGTGGCCGCCGGCGTCGGAGCCGACACGATCGAGGCCGGGGAATATCCTCCGGCGTGGGCGGGGGAGTTCCTCGTGTATGAGGGCGCCTCGCCGACAGCGATCGCCGTACGGGTCAAGGGCGACTCAATGCTCCCCCGTTACGCGCCGGGCGACATGCTGATCGTCGATACCGCCCGCCGTGCCGACGCTGGCCAGGTCGCGTGCGTCCTCACGGAGATCGACGGCGTCCGCGAAGCCCGCGTCAAGAAGGTCCTCCACAGCGGCTCGGCCGCGATCCTGCTGAGCGAGAATCCCGCCTGGCCTCCGGAGCGGCTTCCGCTCAAATCGATCGTCGCGGTCTACCAGATCATCAAGCACCTTCCGCAATTCTTGCCATGAAAACTCCGCCATCGCGCGGGGAAGGGAGAGAAAAATGAGGAACGCCAGCGTCATCGTGGGTTGGATTCTGGGCCTGATCATCATGGCCTGGGCGGTCATCTCCGCCGAGGGCGCCCGGCCCGGCGGCCTTGCCGCCGGGCAGGTTCAGAACTCGTTTGGTAACGGGCACTTGGCCGCATTTCTGTTCGGCCTTGCCCTGATCGTCATCGGCTATCTCCAGCGGCTCGCGATCGGCCAGGACGCCCTCTACGCCGCCGCCATTTTTGGGATGAAGGCGAAGGGAACAAAAGGCGTCTATTGCGAGCGCACGGGAAATATTATCTAACAGCCTGTTTTTTTTCTTGCGTTAGATTGCAGGGGGCTTAAGATCGCCTTCGAACTCCGGTATGACGCCGGAGAAAAAAGGCGACCACGGATGACCGCCAGCACAGGGAAGTGCACGACAAACCAGCGGCTCGACGGGGCGAACGGATTGCCCCGCCGGGCCGCTTTTTTTTCTTCACCCGAAGCCTGTAGCCTGAAGCCTGAAGCCTTCTTTCCCCTTGCCGCGCGGCGTAGCGCGGCGTGCCTCGTCGCGTGCGGCGCAAAGCCCCGGATCGAAACCGGCGAACCAGTCCTCCGGGCGTCCATGAGCGCCAATTATGCCGGCGGGCAATCCGGGGAATTGGGCGTGTTCCTCCCGCGCCCCCGACGCCGCCGCGACGACGGCGATAGAAGAATTGCGGATTGCGGATTGCGGATTGCGGATTGCCGTTCACCGGCATCCGGCGGGATTGAAATCATTACCACTGCGCGGCCCGAAAATCCGCCTCGCCGCGTCGGATCAATAAAGGGTCCCGATCGCGGAGCCCAATCCGCAATCCGCAACCCGCAATCCGCAATCGAGAGGGCCGCAATCCCATCACGGAAAGGGGTGGCATGATCCACATCCTCGCCCAGACTTCCGGCATGGAAGAGTTCGCTTGGAAGGCGCTCCAGATCATCCTCCAGTCCGCCATCAGCGGCGTGATCGTAGGCCTGGTCGCCTGGGGCGCGATGAAGGCCAATATGGCCAACATCCGCAAACGCCAGGAGGAACACGACCGGGCGATCGCGGCGATCGGCGAGCAGATCGGGTCGCTCCGGGATGAGCGGTCCCAGTGCGAGCTGCGGGCCAGCCGCACGTTCGCCAGCCGCGAGGACCTCAGCGAGGTTTTTACCAAGCTCGACGCCATCGGCGACCGGATGGGCGAGCGGATGGATGGGTTCCGGCGCGAAACCCACGACGACCTCCAGAGGCTCCACGGGCGGGTGACGGAGGTCGCCACGCGTGTGGCGGCCTTTCAGGGCGAGGGCCAATAACGATCTCTCTCGCAGAGGGCGCGGAGAGCGCAGAGTAGGAAAATCAGCAATGGCCGAACGACACAAACAGATCATCCGGAGCCGGGCGGTACGCGGGCGGATCCTCGAGGTGCTGACCTCGCTGCACTCGGCGGTGCCCGGCATGGCGATGACCGTCGAGGACCTCGTCCACCAGGTGGCGGCCGGCTCGCCGTTCGCCATGGACGTCCACGAGCTCCAGGGCGAGCTGCTGGAACTGGCGGAAAAGAAGCTCGTGGAACTGGACAAGGGCCACGCCCGGATCACGGCCAACGGCCGCGATTTCCTGCGGGCGGGATCGCCGTGGGACGGCGTCGACGCGTTTTCGGGAAGAGCGTGAAGAAAGGCTACAGGCTTCAGACCTCAGGCTACAGGAAAAGAAACAACTGCGGCATTCGCGAAGCTCCTGCCGTTCCTGAAGCCTGAAGCCTGAAGCCTGAGGACTCTTGAAATGGGCCGTCGAAAACTAGACGTTGACGTTGATGTGAGCCACCGGCGGTGTTACGCCGCCCTGGCCGAGCACGCCGCCAGGCAGGCGGGGCTCTCGCCCGCCACGGCCGAGGCCGCCGCCGAGAACGACCAGGCCCGCGAGATCCGCGACTGCCTGTGGGCGGAGCTTCAGCGCCGTGTGGGCGATATCCAGACCTACGCGATCGACGGCATTTTCAAGTGGCTCACCGAGGAGATCGGCGTCAAGGTCGGCCGAGGCAGCGTGCAGCGGCTGCGCGAGCAGCACGTGAACAGCCTGCGGGCCGTCAAGCTCCGCGCCGAGCGGGCCTGGGCCGTCATCGAGGCCGCCGGGGCCGGCGGAGAGGCCGGGGTCCTGGAGGCCTCCAGGGTGCTGGCCGGCCAGGCCATGTTCAACGCCCTGGCCGGGCTCGACGAGGCCGCCCTGACCAACCTCAAGCCCAACCAGATCCTCAAAATGTGCGACAGCGTCGCCCTGATGAGCCGCCAGGACATCGAGACCCGCTACCGCAAGGCGCAGCTCGGCGAGCTTGTCAAAAAGTTCGACCGCGAAGCGAAGGCGAAGATCAAGGGCAACAACGGCGTGCTGAAGCCGGAAGACCTGGCGGAGATCCGCAAGGCGGTGTTTGGAGAGCAAGCGTGAAGCTAAGGCGAAAGTCGGAAGGCGGAAGGCGGAAGTACAGAGCTTCGCGAAGGCGAGGCTTTTCCGTCGTTTCCGACTTCTGCCTTCTGCCTTCATACTTCCGCCTTGTCTCTCCGCCTTCCGCCTTCCGCATTGAACGCGGCCGGCGTCGATCAGGTCCGAGGGCCCTCGGATGCCCGACACTGCCGGCCGTGAATGAATCATAGGCATGACGACGACAGAAACACAACCCGCGTCGGTGATAACGCTGCACCCGTGGCAGAAACGCCTGGTTGCCGACGATGCCCGCGTGATCGCCATGAACTGGCACCGCCAGGCGGGCAAGGATTTCGGGGCGGGCGCCCTGATGGTAGGCCACTCGTTCGAGTCCGGCCAGCCGTGGTACATATCCAGCCTCACCCAGCGCCAGGCGAACCAGTCGCACGACAAGTGCCAGCTCATCGCCGACGTCTACCGCCACGTGCTCAAACGCATGGGTCCGATCACCGAGACCAGCGAGGAGTACGAGGAGTACGACAAGGGCATCGACCACATGTTCCGCCGCGTCGCGCGGACGCTCCACCTGCCCGGCGGCGGCACTGTAACGAGCCTGCCGGGGCGCAGCCCGGACACGCTCGCCGGCCTGACCGGCAACGTCTCGCTGACGGAGTTCGGGCTCTACCCCAACGGCGGCTATGAGCACTGGCGGGTGATTTTTCCGTTCCTGACTCGCGGGTACCGCATCCTGCTGCCGAGCACGCCGCGAGGCCGCAACCATAAGTATTACGAGATCTGCTCGGACCCGGACAGCTACAGCGTGCATTTCCAGCCGATCACGCGCAGCATCGACGAGGGTTTCGAACTGCACGACAATAAGGGCCTGCCGACGGACCTGGAGACGTTCAGGCGGCTGTATAACGACGCCGCCGGCTGGCAGCGGGAATACATGTGCGAGTTCACCGGCGACCAGGAGGCGCTCGTCAAATGGTCTCAGCTCACCGCCGCCGCGATCGCCGCGGAGTCCGAGCCGTTCGAGAGCCTGCGGATCGCCGACGGCAACGGATGGGATGCCTCGTTCTGGTCGGACCTGGCGTGCCTGCGCGGCCGCGTCGAGATCGGATGGGACGTCGCCCGCCACAGCGACCTGGCCGTGATGTGGGTCAATGCCCAGGCGTCCGACAAGTTCCGGTACCTCCGCAAGCTGGTGATCTGCCAGCGGACGAGCTTCGCCCTCCAGCGGACGATCATCCGGTCGCTGATGGATGCCAATCCACGGGCGGTGGGCTGCGGCGACGCCACCGGCCTGGGCATGGATTCCAACGAGACGCTCTCCGGCCTCTATGGCAGCCGCTGGCTGCCCGTGACGTTCACGGCCAAGAGCAAGCGGGAAATGGCCAGCGGCCTGATGACCGCGTTCGACGACGTGGCCCAGGGCCTGCCGGACATCAACGGACCGCATAAATATATCGCGGTCGATATATATTCCCTCCAGAAAGAGGGCACGAAAGACGCCCTGAAGATCTACGAGACGCCCAACCCGCTGGAAGAGGACAGCCACTGCGATATCGCATGGGCGGCCGCGCTGGCGATCCGGGCGGGAAACATCGCGGGCACCACGGCGTACCTGAGCGTGGCGTGATGAGAGGCGAAAAGCGGAACAAGGAACCGGAAACACGGAACCGGGAACACGGGAGACGGCAATGACAAACGAGCGATGCACGAAGGCCGATGACGGCGACTACGGCTGCGTCCGCGCGGCCGCGCACACGGGCAGGCACAAGATCCGCGACAACCCCGACGATGTTTTCCACGGCACCGCCAGCGGCAAGCGGCCGAAACTCGGAGCCGCCCTCAAGGCCCGCGCGGAACAATTCCTGACAGCGCCGGCCTCTGCCGCCGGACATGCCGACGACGAGGAGCGATCCGACCGCATCGCCGCGCTTTGCGAGATCGCCACGGCCCTGGGAATGGCGAGGTTCCAGGACGGGAAACTCCTGGGGTGGATCAACCCGGCCACCGGTTCGGCCGCCGTGCTGGACCCGGAGGCCTCCGCCCTCTGGCCGGCCAGGGTCTGCGTCCCCGAGGACACGGAGGGCGCCGCAACCGCCCCGTGCGCGCTGATGAACCTCCTGGGCGTCCAGGGCCTCACCCTGCCCGACGGCGACGTGCTGTACGTATGCGGCGGCCGGATGATCGTCCAGACGCCCTCCGGCGGCCTGCGGCGGGCCACGCTGAACAAGGAACCGGCGGAAGGATGAAAGAAAAGGCGGAAGGCTGAAGTATGAAGGCAGAAGTCAGAAACAATGGCAGCAACAATGGCAACGCGGAGCTCCTTACTTCCGCCTTCCGCCTTCCGCCTTCTGACTTATCCTTCCGCCTTCCGCCTTCTGACTTCTGACTTGAACGATGAGCATTGAACAGTCAACATTCTCCGGCGTTGTCTCGGCCGAGGCGTTCGCCGCCTCCGGGCTGATGCTCGCGTCGTACCCGGCGCCGGCCGCCAAGGAGATGAGCCTCGGCCAGACGGCGGCCGAGTGGTTCTCCGCCTGGAACGAATCCGGCCGGCGCGGCTACGATGGGCCGGACCGGCCGGCCAGCCAGAGCGTGTGGGCCTATGCCTGCATCTCGGCGATCGCCGGCGCGGTCGGCAGCGTGCCCCTGGCCGTCAGCCGCAACCGGGCCTCCGGCACGCGCGGCCTGTGGAACCTCCGCCACGTCCGCACGGGGCCCAGGGCCGTCCGCAAGGTTGCGGCGGCGCACGCGAGGGCGGTCGAGGGCGAGATCGTCGAGTCCGGGCCGCTGGTGGAACTCCTCGGCGAACCGATGCCTGGCCTGACTCAGCGGCAGTGGATCGAGCGGATCGTGGGGTACCTCTACGCATGCGGCCGCGTGCACGTGCTGAAGGCCGAACTCGTCGGCAGCCGGCCGACGATGCTCGTGCCGATCCCCGGCAGCCGGACAAAGCCGCTCTACGCGAAGGCCGGCCAATACAAACGAATCGTCGGGTGGGAGCTCGCCGGCCCCGACGGCGACCGATACGCCGTCCCCGCCGAGATGCTCATCACCCTGACGCTGTTTAGCGCCGACGATCCCGACGCGGGCCTGGCGCCCCACGAGCCGGGCAGGCTGTCGATCGCGGCGGACTACAACGCCGCCCGCCACGTGGCCGCGTCATTCTCCAACGGCTGCGAGCCCGGCGGAATTATTAAAATAGAGGGGCCTTATTCGGCCGAGGTCAACTCGCAGATCCGCCAGGCATGGCAGCAGCGACACGGCGGCGCGGACAACGCCCGCAAGCTCGCGGTCCTGTTCGGCAACGCCGATTACAAGACCGTCGCCCAGACGATGACGGACATGGGCTTCCCCACCGTCAAACAGTCCAGCCGCGAGGAGATCTGCGCCACGTACCGCGTGCCCGCGTCGGTGGCCGGGTTTTTCGGCACGACCGGCGACGCCAGCGCGTACGTCCTGGCCGAGCAGCAGCGGTTCTGGCAGGACACGGCAGGCGTCCTCTGCGAGAAGCTGGCCACGGCCATCAACATCGGCGTGGCCCCGCTGGTCGAGCCCGGGCTCGAGGTCTGGGCGGACCTGGAGGATGTCCCCGTCTACCAGGCCATGCGCCAGGCCAACATGCGGAGCGTCGGCGAACTGTGGACCAAGGGCGTGCCCCTGGCGGATTTGAGTGACATGCTGGACCTCGGCGTGCCCGAGCGGCCGCAGCACCGCATCGGATACCTGCCGGCAGGGCTCATCCCCGCCGCCGATATCGCCGGCCCGCCCAATGGCGGAGAGACTGCGCCGCCGCCGCAGTCCGATTCCATCGGACAAGAAACAACGGAACCGGGAACCGGGAACCAGGAACCCGGCAAAGCAAACAACGGAACCGGGAACCAGGAACCAGGAACCAGGCGATCAATACCGGGTTCCGAGTTCCGGGCTCCAGGTTCCGCTGTTTCTCGGCCGTCCGCCGCTGACGTCTTGGCCGCATCGCTGTGGAAGGCGTGGGAGGCATCCTGGCGGCCGACCGCCAGGGCAATGGAGCAGATGCTCCGCTCGCACCTGCTGATGCAGGAACGACGCGTGCTGGCCGCACTCAAAGAGGCGGAACTGGGAACCGGCAGTGCCGCTGCTTCTTCTCCGGGTTCCAGGTTCCAGGCTCCGGGTTCCGCTGTTAAATCCCCGGAGGTCGTCGCGCGAGTCCTGTTCGACATCTTCGGCAGCCGCGAGTCCGCCCAGGCCCTCGAGGCCAGGGTCCGCGTGTTCATGGCCGACGCCCGCGAACTCGGCATCCGCCAGGCCCTGGCCGAATCCGGCCTGGCCGGCGACGCGCTGGCCCAGGCCCTGCGGGAGATGACGGCCAACCCCGAGATCATCAACGGCCTGCGGGCCGACCAGGTCCGCATCTCCACGCTGGTGAACAACCGCACACGCAACCTCCTCCGGGCGGAACTTCAGACGGGCCTGGAGGCCGGCGAGGGCATCCGCGACCTGGCCAGCAGGGTCCAGGGCGTCATGCAGGGCCG
>Ga0307377_10006751_pt1 | contig 11972 bp, 8 predicted proteins | sample TR3MG_FD_202535 | JGI IMG/M metagenome (GOLD analysis project Ga0307377, IMG submission 202535) | Soil microbial communities from Risofladan, Vaasa, Finland - TR-3 | ecosystem: Environmental > Terrestrial > Soil > Coastal area > Acid sulfate soil | place: Finland: Risofladan, Vaasa | collected...
TACTTTGGTATGATGACGGGAACGATTCTTTGCTTACCACCAACCCATATTAAAATAGGTTTTGATACAGAGTTTTCACTTTCGTTTTGTACACTATCAAAGAAATCCATATGATTATTATACTCTCTAATGACATCGGTGGCTCATAGCCCGACGTCTTTAGTGTCGAGGAAGCTACTGTCAATTAACATTATACATAAAATACTCAAAAATAAAAGAAGGAATTTAATACTTTGTATAGAATAAAGGCAGTATGAACCATGCTAAGAAAAGTAAAATTAAAAAGACCGTTCCTTATAAACTAGACATTTCTGGACATGCCAAAATTGCCTCATTTTTAGGTTTGTAACAGGAACCGTATTTTCCTGTGAAAAATCGTTCCAAGATATTCCTAGCCGCATTTATATCTGCATTGTCAGTGTGACCACAACTCTGACACTGAAATACCTCTCCTGAACGATTCTTCCTATCGACATGACCACAGCATGGACAAGTCTGACTGGTATAGCAAGGAGACACAGAGCGAAACGAAACACGGTTCCATTCTGCCTGTTGTTCTAGTCTCATTAACCAGTATTTCCAATTCCATATACCGATAGAACGTCTAATATTTTTAGCCAATAGACGTTTGGCTTTAGACTTCTTGCCTAAATTTTTAAGTTTCTCAACAACTATTAAATCTGCTTCTTTAATGGTTTCTTTAGCTACTTCATCAATTCTTTGCTTTTTTGAGTAATTTTTACTATATTTCGATAAGGATGGAAATACTACAAAAATGAAAATGAGTAAATTTAACTTGCCATCGAAAGTTTCATTAGTTAAAAAGTAGTAAATTTAACCACTTTTCTCTTCAAGGATGAGTTAAATTTACTACTTTTTGCAATATCCGATTTTCATAAGTACTTCCAAACACGACTCTTACAACTATCGAATTTTTCCTTAAGATATCTTAGTGTATAAGATAGATCTGGTCCTTTTAAGATAACTAAGTATATTAATACATTTTGAACATTTTTAAGAAATCAAAAAAGGCACTTATATTGTTAAAGCTAAGTTACAAAATTGTTGATAGGGGTTGAGAGAAATCTATGGATGGAAATTTCTTTTTAAGGAAACTCATTTTACCGCTAGCACCAGTTTGATCGAATTTTGATATGGACTGTTGGATTGATGGTTGTCGTTGCCATCCGTACCTTTGTGGGAAGTTTATATAGTTCTCAAACTGTTTTCTTACAGCCTTTGGTACGTCTTCTTTGTTTTTAAGAAAAATGAAGTTGTTCCTATTTGAAGGCCTTGGAGAAACTTTATCGATTGGAAAACCATGAATTGTATCCCATCGTCTCATCGTTTGGTTTGTATATCTGAATGGTGTCTGTCCCGGTAATAAGCCTTCGTGTTGTATGATAGCGTTTACAAATTCATCCATGGAAACATTTTTGACGGGCATAGGTTGATTTGATCTTAACATTTGAGTGGCTTCTTCTACCATAATCGGATTTTTTAATGCTTCTTCTATTTGATCTTCGTCTACGTTTAATCTCTTAGACACTTCTTTTATTCCTAGCCCGCTAAACACAAGCACAATAGCTGTCAAGATTGTGGTTATTCTTTCTTTCATTCCTGCTTCTACATACAACTCACCTTCCAACAAAGAATATTTTTTGTACCAGTTCGTGTTAGACAGTAAATTCTCAAGGTCTATCAGATCATTACTGTCATCTTTTTCAGGTTTTATTCCGTAAAATCTGTCTACCACCTCTCTGTCATTTATGTTCATCAGAATTTTGTCAAAAAATTTTACGGGCAGTTCTAAAATTTTAGTTCTAAGAGATGGGTCATTGATGCAAAAACTAACGAATCTTTTTAATGGTTGGCCTAACGATACTGCATTAGGTAACTGAACTCTCTTAAGGGTTTCAATGATTCTTGGTGCTATATGCTTAGATTTTTGCATCAAAAAATCTATTATGTTTTCTCCATTGTATTTTGTGTCAAATAAATCGTAAATATTCACTTCACTCTTGTTAATTTTCTCTTCAATAATGTCCCATACCGAATGAACCATATGAGGGTTCTCTTTTACAAGTCCGAGTAGTTCAGGTACAGAAACCACAGACTGAAGACTGGACGCTAACTGAGCACCTTTTGATTTGTTTTCAGCTAAATTTTTTTGTAGAGCAGAATTCCCTGTGGAAGGTATGGATTTTAGAGATTCATTAAGAGCCATGAAAATTAATGGGTGTAAATTATATTTGGCAATTGATGAGATGAATGAATCGTCTGGTTTTTTAGTAAGTCTCGATGTTAATATAATTCCTGAGTCTTTGTTTTCCCACATGTAACCTTCTTCAAGGAAAACTTCCACTGCTTTTAGTAATCTTGAATTTTTTTCATACATTGTTTCCGATTCACTCTCATATGAAGTTTTGGGTCTTTTGTTTATGAAAAAAGAGTGGGAAGGGTCGAGTAAATTGTAGACATCCATTATTTTATAAATGATGTCGAGAGGTGTTCCTCCTTTTATTAACATGAATGCTGCTATTTCAGTATTAGATATCATTCCGTTGAGATTTGCAATAAATGGTTCTATGATATTTTTTGGATAGCTCAGTAAGTTATCAAGTACATTGATCTTGTCTTCATTTGTAAATGTCTTTATGCTAGACAAGCACGTTAGAATTGTTCTAATGTTATCATAAGTCAGTCCTTGAAAGGCGGATATCGAAACAATAACGTCTACATAGTTCTTCTTGTATGCTTGTTGTAGAACGGATTCAATTTTGCCACTGTCTTTTACGGCAAGGTTTACTAATTCGTCTCTCCCCATTTGACTAATTTTTTTCGCAGCAATTTTCATAGGTATTTATGTTCTTTCGAAGAATAATATATTGTTATTATATTCTATGTCAATAGTATTTTTACCTTTAAGTTTTAAAAATTCAAGTTAAGAATTTGATTCGAAAATGTATAATATCGACAGGTTTAATAGATAGTCGGAGGAAACAATGGATAATTTTATCGCAGAAATAAAAAATAATATTAAAAGAGAACCGAAGAGTGCTGATAGTCCGAATAAACTAAGGGAGATATTAAGGCATATTGTTAACACTCCGGAGCCGAAGATACACATCCTTAATAGTGGAGAAGGTGATGGAGATGTTAAATTTTCTGTTTCGAGAAAATCACTTGGTATTCCTTATGAGTCTCTTTTGAAATATCGATCTGAGATATTTTCCAGCTACATTGCGAATTTCTTAGGAGAATTGTTAGTGAGAGATAATATTGAAGAATTCGCAAGGATATTGACTGGATTAGATGGAGATAAATATTCTATTGTCAACGAATATGAGCATAGAAAATTTGGAATGGAAATTTTAAGAGATGAGTTTATTTTTATCTTCCATATAAGTCTTCTTCAATCTATTCTTACAGAAGATTTCAAGAGACAAATTAAACGCAAGTTCAAATGATGATGAAGACCAATAAACATAAAAGTAATGAAGCCGTGGTGTACATACCACCCGGAGCAAAGATTAATGTTGACGGGCAAAAAATGTCTCCTCCTCCGACAGAGTACGAGAGACGGAAAAAACAATTTGATATAAATGCCGTTAAAGATTTAGTAGGAGGAAAATACAAAAGAGATGCCTAATATAGAATTACCCGATTTCAAAATTGATCAATCAGATATTCCAACGGTAAGATTGAGATCTTTGAGCTTCGAAAAGTTTAAAGTTTTTGAAGATTATCGTTTTGATTTTTCTAGTGGAGACGAATGCAAACCCTTTTCTTGTTTTTTTGGACCAAACGGATCTGGCAAAACAACAATACTTGATTCTATACAAATATTGTTCTCAAGATATGATCATTACGAAGAAAGTAGGTTGAAAGTTTTACTTGGGAAGTCCGTCCGGCATATTGATGGTGTCCAAAAAGGAATTTATGGTGACGATGATTTTTTAATTACGGCCAACATTCAGTCTTCCATCGGAGATTATGAAGTTCAGTTAAACAAGTCTGGTTTTATCAAAGACCATCCCGATGAGGTTAAGGGGATTGTATATAGGATATGTTTCTACGCTCGATTTGATCAAGAGTTAAGACAATTCCAGTTACCTCGTTCTAAATGGGGAATTTTCAAAGAACTTTTCGAGGCTGTGACCGGCTTTGAAATTGAAGAGAAGAAAAGTCTTTTTGATGAAAGTAGCGACCCTGTTCAAGCGGAGATGCTTAGTCGATATGTTCTTAACTTTTTTGTACACAAGGACAATGAAATAATCAGCAGGGAAGAATGTAGCGCCGGAGAGAGAAAGATTATAAAGTCTTTCTCAACGTTGCTTAATAAAGAATATCCTCCTCAAATAATATTGGTTGATAATGTTGCTATGCATGTTGAGTCAGGAAGACATCTGAATTTGATAAGCTCGATGAAAAGATGTTTCCCCGATAGTCAGATATTTTCTACGACTCATAGTTATAGACTCTCTAGAAATTTTGGACATAAAGATCAGTTGTATGATTTGAGATTGATTTCGAATCCAGACATGAATTCTGGTAGGCTTGAACTAATGGATGAATTAGAAGATAATATTTTGAAACTTAAAAGTTTTGTGGTTTACAATAAGGTTGTCAACAGGGAAATTGAAATTGGAGAAGACTTAATTAAAAAATGTTGTGACCCGTTTTTTAATAGTTTTACTCTTCTTGAAAGATCAGAAGAGTTTTTTAAGAGGACTGTTCACATGCATATGAGGGACATTAACAACACGTTACAACATCAAACAAAATGCAGTAAAAAAAACGAAATAAAAAATGAATAAATTTGTAGGGCATTTGGTTTTAGCGAGAGAAGACATATGGAGTTTGGAGATTTAAATATTTAAATGAAAATATATACCAAAGAAGAAGCTATTCAAAAATCAACAGACTACTTTAATGGAAATGATTTAGCGGCTGAAGTTTTTGTTGGCAAATATTGTCTACGTAATGATAAGATGGAATATATTGAAGATACTCCAGAGAAAATGCACCTCAGACTTGCCAAAGAGTTTGCTCAAATAGAGAAAAGGTATTCATCTCCTATTTCTGAAAAAGATATTTTCGAATTACTTAAAGATTTTAGGTACGTCATTCCCCAAGGCAGTCCTATGTTTGGAATAGGAAATCCTTATCAAAATATTAGCTTGTCCAATTGTTTTGTAATTGATACCGTTGATAGTTATGGTGGTATTTGTAGAACGGACGAAAGGATAGCACAGATTTCTAAAAGAAGGGGAGGTGTTGGATTAGACATATCCCCACTTCGTCCAAAAGGTCAGCCGACAAGAAATAGTGCTTTTACTACTGACGGAATCGTCGTTTTTATGCAACGCTTTTCTAATACATCGAGAGAGGTTGCTCAATCTGGCCGCCGCGGTGCTTTGATGATTAGCATATCTGTTCATCATCCGGAAATATTGAATTTTATTAAGGCCAAAACCGATCTGGCACAAATTACCGGAGCAAACATTTCAGTTAGGATTACGGATGAATTCATGGATGCCGTTAAAAAGAATAAGAAATACGAATTAAGGTGGCCAGTAGATTCAAAGAGTCCATCCGTGTCTAATAAAATAGAAGCCCAAACAGTATGGAATGAAATAATCAAATGCGCTCATAAAAGCGGAGAACCTGGAGTTTTGTTTTGGGATACTATTATTAGAAACAGTCCTGCCGATTGTTATGCAGAGGATGGTTTCAAAACTTTCGGGACAAATCCGTGTGGAGAGCTTCCCACGGCCCCCCAAACGTCGTGCATTTTGATGCTTCTCAATCTATCGTCTTATGTTCTTAATCCCTTTACAGACAAGGCAATATTTAATATCGATTTGTTCAAGAAACATGTAGGCATGGCAATGAAGTTATCAGACGACCTGGTTGATTTAGAATTAGAATCCATTTCTCGAATTATTAAAAAAATTAAAACCGATCCAGAAGATAAAAAAACAAAAGAAAATGAACTGGCGTTATGGATGGAGATTAAAGAGAAGTGTAAGCAGAGCAGAAGAACTGGACTTGGTTTGACGGCCATGGGAGATTGTATTGCCATGTTGAACGTTAAGTACGGAAGTAAAGAGTCTATAGGTATTGTTAAAAGTATTTATTCGACGTTAAGAAATGAGGCCTATAGTTCTTCGGTTAAAATGGCAAAAGACAGGGGCGCTTTTCCTATTTTTAATACTGATAAAGAAAAAAATAACGAATATCTTAATAGGCTTCCAAATGATATTAAAAATGACATGCGAAAATATGGGAGAAGAAATATTGCATGTTTAACAACGTCTCCGGCTGGATCTGTTAGTACTATTGCTTCCATTGATGATTTTTTTGGAACGAGTTCTGGATTTGAACCAGTTTTTAAGGTCGAATACAAGAGAAAAAGAAAATTAACGGATAGCGATAAGAGTAAAGACAAACCAGATTTCGTAGATTTTATGGGGGACAAGTGGAAAGAATATACAATAACACATTCTGGCCTGAAACTGTTTAAAAAGATAACGGGTAAGGAATTTGCAGATAGCCCTTATAATGGATCTCAGGCAGAAGAAATAGATTATAGGGTTAGAGTTGAGATGCAGGCATTGGCAACTGAGTATACGGATCATGCTATTTCTTCCACTATTAATTTGCCGAAGGATGTTGGAGTAGACACGGTGGGAGATCTTTATATGGATGCGTGGACAAAAGGGTGTAAGGGGTTGACCATATATAGAGCAGAAAGCAGGGACGGAGTATTAACAGAAGTCAATAATACAAGAGAATGTGAAGATTGTGACGAGGCTAGTAAAGACTTGATTCGATTAATTGGGCAGGGGCATAGACCGTCCAATATAATCCCAGCAACTGCACCCAAAAGGCCCACTATGGTAGAATGTGATATCAACAGGAGTAAGGTGGACAAGGGAGATTGGTTGTTTTTTGTTGGTAGGGTCAATAATCAGCCTTATGAGGTTTTTGGAGGAGATAGCGAAGAATTTACAATTCCTCATAAATACAAGAAGGGGTGGATTTGTAAAAATGGGAAAGATAAGAATGGAGTGACCCAGTATAATCTTGTTCTTGGTTCTCTTGAAGATCAAAATGAGAAGTTGGAGTTTAAAGGCATTGCAAAACATTTTAACAATTATCAGTATGGGGCATTTACTAGGTTGGTAAGTTTAGCCATGCGTCACGGAACACCCGTTAAATATATTTGTGAGCAAATTACCAAAAAGGGAGTCGAAGGAGAACTTTTTAGTTTCCAAAGAGCTATGTCAAGGGTATTAAAAAAATATATAGCAGAAGGTGAAAAGAGTGAAATAGAATGTCCCGAATGTCACTCAAGAGATCTTATTTATAAGAATGGCTGCCCAACATGTCAAGTTTGTGGGCAGTCAAATTGTTCCTAATTCTTAAAGGTTTTAAAGACGCTTTTTCAGAAATAATTGAAAAAGCGTCTTTTTTGTGAGTTTGGTGTATAATGTGAATATGAAGACTTCTATTATAGATTATAAAGGCAGATATGGATTTCACATAGAAGGATCCAATAACAAACTCTTATTCTCTTCTTTAAGAGATTATTATGTTATTCCTTCTATAAAATCCAGTTACAAATACGCATGGCAAGCTTGTTCTGCTCTTTCGAAGTTTATCCGCAAACGTCCTTATCATGTTGCTGCCTTAGAGGATATGGGAGATAGAGTTATGGAAGACATATCTGCAGAAGAAAGGCTAACTTCACATTATCTAAAGGTTTATGAGGGAATGGCTTCTATCGCTAGGAGTTCTAAGGGCAGTAAGAAAGAAGAGGATAGGGCTTATCAACAAATTAATATGGTCTCCACTGAACTTCAATCTATTGAAGATGCATTAGAAGAAAGACAAGAGAAGAGGAAGTTTAAAAAGTTGAGGTTAAAATTTGAAAAGCTAAGAGAGAAATTTTTTCCTGGTAGAAAAAAGAAGGAAGATGCGATAGCAAAAGCCGAAGAAGCATCTGCCCCTCCTATTCCTTCGATGTCACCACCAATGCCAGATCAGGGAGGTGGAATGCCACCGATTATGGCGTCCTCTTTTCTTTCTGACGTAGATGAAGAGGCGATAGAAGATCTTCTTGAGAACTATGCCGAAGATGCTTGCGAAGCTATTCAAGATTATCATCATGGCATTATGTATATAGTTGATTATCCTATCATAAGAATTTATGATAAGTGTGGTAAGGATGAAAATTTAATCCTGAAAATTTTTATAAGTGATAAGTTTAATGTTAGTAATATAATCCCCGTTGGGAATCTTAGTAGACTTTATCCTCTTCACAGTGTAAAATTTTATCAGAGATATTGGAAGCCGATTGTCGAAGCTGTTGGGCATTTCTTTGTAGCAAGTGAAAATATCCTTATCTGTCCCAATAAGCAAGAACTCCCAGATATTCCAAGGGGTAATCATCGCTTTTCTTTAGAGGGGTGGAACTCAAAAGGATATAAGTTAGATAATGTAGATTTGTCGTTCGAAGGAGAGAAACCCATATGGTTTTTTGAAGGTTCCAAGAATAAGACTTCTTCTTCTCAGCGAAGGATAGTGTCTAATTATAATTCGAAGTACACGGAACAAGATTATTTGAATGCTATCGTTCGCTGTATTGATCCCCAGTTGAAGAGTATATATCAGAGAACCGGAGAAGTCATTCAAGTCATTCCCCACGAAGATTTCATCGAAGTAGATGTAGACTTCGGGAGGGGACTTGGAATTCAAAGACTTACCGAAGATCGTTTAGAAATTGTACTTGTGTAGTAAATGAAATATTCCATTATCCAAAAAAAACTTGGTGTTGCCAGTACAGATCTCTTGTTAGATATAGAAACTGATTTGGAAATTTCTGATTTTTGTCATATTCCTTCTTTTGGTTATTTGTTGTTATTTGCGTCTCATCATTGTATTGGATACGTAGATTATGAAGGTAAATATAAAATTCCTTGGATGGGAAAGATCGGCATAGGAGAGAGCAGGGATGGTAACAGGGGAATTGCTCTTTTAAATAGTCCATCTTCAATTTGCTATTTCGGGACCACAAACAACTGTTATGTAGTTGAAGCCGGAGGACAGGTAGTAAGAAGGCTTGAGTTGGACTCAGGGTATATTACTTCATTTTTAGGGAGGGTTGCTTTACAGAGATTGTCAAAATATTTTATTAAGTCTTCAGTGGATTTGTCAAAGATAAAGACGGCGATAGATATTAATAATAAAGGGGAATTATATTGGGTATCACATATAGTTAATAGATGTTTTAAGTTCTCGTCGTCAAACCTGATAGATTTTGTTGGAAATGGGCATTGTGGATATTCAGTTTCAAGTAAGATTACAAGCTGTCTTTTAAATGCACCGTCTGGATTGTGTTGTAACAAAAGTGATATTTTTATATCGGACACAGGAAATCATTGCTTGAGAAAAATAACAAATGGGATTCTTTTAATTGTACGAGGAGATCCAAATAATACTAATGTTTTTTCTAGCCCGACGAAGGTTAAAATAAAGGGCAACCATTGTTATGTCATGGATGGTAATGTCGTAAAACATGTTTCCCTATCTGATAACAGTATCTCAAATGCATATGAAGGAGATAATCTCTTATCTTTTGATGTTGACAAGAAGGGCAATTTGTTTATTTTAGGAAGAGGGTTGTAATGCCACGCAAGAAAGTAGAAATAACTCCACAGAGTTCAGCTTTGTTAGAAGCAATGGCTGAAATAAATAAACTCAGTCCTTCTGCGAAGGATGACTCTCAGAAGGATAAATCTATTGTTGATATCATGGAGTTTTGTTATGGTAAAAAATATCTTGACATGAAAGAAAGTAGATTAATTCTTTATATGTCTCAGAAGGTCATCTTAAAGTGTTTTTATATGGGAACAAGAGGAAACGAGAATCTGAAATTAGATGAAGAAGAATGGAAATGGCTTTATGATAATGAAAAGGAAGAAGAAAGAGATGGAGTTATATATAAGAAAAATATTGACGAAGTAATACAGAAGATATTAAAGAGAGAGAAAGAGAATTTTAATTTCAAAGAGTTAATTTTGGTGCTTGGGCGTAGAGGTACAAAGTGCCGATATGAAAATGACGTTATTGCCACAACGGAAGGAACTTTAACATTTAGAGAATTGTGTGATAGATTGGGTAATGGGGAAAAAATTGGCATATGTACTTATAATCAAAATACATGGAAAAGATCTGTAACGTATGATGTTAAAGCAGAGGACAATGGGGTTGTTGATTGTTATAAAATTAAGACAAAAAGAGGGATACGGGAAATATCTTCTTGGAATCATCCTTATCTTATATGGAGGGATACATGGGAGAAACCTAAATTTGTTCAGCTTAAAGATATAGAAAGGGGAGACAGAGTAGCGGTTGCAGATAAAACTGAATTGTTTGGAAAGGAGAATATAGGGGTAAACAAGGCTGCTTTACTAGGGCATTTACAGGGAGATGGTGGTATAACTAATTTTGTCAGTTATTCTTCTGGTAGTAAAAAAATGATAGAAGATTTTCGAAGACTAATTGATACTGAGTTTCCTGGATATGTTGTTAAATATAGGTCGGGATATGATTACGATGTCGTTAAAAAGAGTGGTAGATATGCCCAAAACGGAAGTCAAAAAAACGAGGTTAAAGAGTGGTTGAAAAGAGAAAATCTTTTTGGGATTAAGTCTAAGAATAAGAGGGTTCCGGATAGCATTTTAAAGGGATCCAAAAGAGAAGTTGCGTCATTTTTATCTAGGTTTTTTGGATGCGACGGATTTTGCTCTATTGAAAAAAGAAATGTATCAAACAAACATGGAGGTCAACCCAAGGCAATTATAGGATGCGCTTTGGCATCTGAAGTGTTTATTGATGATATAAGACATTTGCTTTTAAAATTTGGAATTCATGCCGTTGTTTTTCATTCTCCAGTTAAATATAATAATGGTTATAGAGACTCATGGAGACTAGTGATCTCAAGGAAACAGGATTTAGAGACCTTCCAAAGAGAAATTACCATTTTTTCAAAAGAAAAATCTTTGGGAGAAGTCGTCAAAAGATCGAAATTAAGAGAAAGGTCAAATAGCGATTTTAATAATATACCTAAGGGAATATGGAATAGGATTTTTAGGCTTAAAGAAAATAAAAATATTCATCATAAAGATCTAGTAGACAACTCAAACGGGAGGCTGAGAAGGGGGAGGACGTTAAGAAGAGACAAACTTCTTTTTATAGCTAAACAAATGAAAGATGAGTATCTTCTCTCCGTGGGAGAATCGGATATAAGATGGGATGTGGTTGCAGACGTCAAACACGTTGGCAAAAAACAAACAGTAGATTTGCAAGTCAATCCAGGTCATATCATTGGTGGAGATATTATATCCCATAATACTTTATTAGCGTCAGTTATTACGGCCTATGAAGTGTATAAGTTACTTACAATTAACGGAGGAGACCCACATGGATTTTATGGACTTCCTGATGACGATGAAATTGCGGTGATTAATGTGGCTCTTTCTCAGCAACAGGCTGGAAGATTGTTTGGACAGATTCAAGCCAGATTGAGAAATGCACCCTTCTTTAAAGGAAGAATTGCAAAAGAAACAACATCTGAGATACGACTTTATACAAACCAAGATTTAGAGAAAAAGAAAAAGGGAACCATCCTCAGTGTTCCGGGTTCAATTCTTATTCTGTGTGGTCATAGCAACCCAGATACTCTTCGTGGATATAGCACAATCCTAATTTTGTTTGATGAGTTGGCTCACTATGATGAAAGCGGCAAGGTAACGGGAAAGAAATTCTATGATGCACTTAAACCATCCTTAACACAGTTTAATGAATATGGAGACGGACGGTTAGTTGAAATTTCTTCTCCCAATGCCGAAGATGGTATTTTTTATGACATATTTAAAAATTCAAGTAAGTTTGATCATATC
>Ga0307377_10006752_pt1 | contig 11971 bp, 8 predicted proteins | sample TR3MG_FD_202535 | JGI IMG/M metagenome (GOLD analysis project Ga0307377, IMG submission 202535) | Soil microbial communities from Risofladan, Vaasa, Finland - TR-3 | ecosystem: Environmental > Terrestrial > Soil > Coastal area > Acid sulfate soil | place: Finland: Risofladan, Vaasa | collected...
GTCTATCCTCAGCGACCCGTGGATTGCTCAGCTTTCCGAGGAGAAGCGGCAGGCGTCCGTGGCGGCGCGACTGCAGGTCGCCTGTGAGGATGAGGTCGAGGGGGGGCGCCCTTCCACTGAATCGCCTTTCCATGCTCTGCTCGGGCGGTGTGTCGCCCACCTGCACCCACCGGCCGCGCTCGCCTATGTCTGCGCGAGGAACGGCCGGGAAGAGGTCGAGCGGATTCTGGGAGGGGATGAGCTTCCGCCCTTGTGGGTGCCGTATACGAATCCGGGGTACTCGCTGGCGCGACGGATGGCGGGGCTGATGGCGCAGTACGGGCGAGAGCATGGGACAAAGCCAGCGGTCGTCTTCTTGGAGAAGCATGGGCTGCTGGTCTCGGCGGAGGAGACGGAGGTCTTGCTTGCGGAGGCGGCGCGCGTGGTGCGGGCGGTGGCGCGGCCTCTGGCAAGGCCGCCCGCGGCGCCGCTGCGGAAGCCGGCCAAAGATGCCATTTTCCGGGCGAAGCTGGCCCTGCGGCGGGGGCTGTTCGAGGCGACGGGGGAGCGCGTCTGCGTGCGGCATCACCTCGACCGGCAGATGGCGGGCATTCTCCATGGTGCAGAGGCGAAGACGGTAGCCAGCCAACCGGCGCTGACGCCGGACGAAATCGTGTACGCGAACGGCGCTCCGGCCTGGCTCGAAAAGGCCGATACGGCGCAGGTGGCCGGCCTCTTGAGGCGGCGGATTGCCGCGGAGGGGATGGCGCCGGCGGCCTTTCTGGTGAGCGGGTTGGGGCTATTCGCGGCGGGGCGCGAGAGGGCGCTCGGGTCGATCCTGGATATGGCGAGATCGGCGCTGGTGCTCAAGTGGCAGGCGGCGCGGCTGGGCGGCGCGAATCCGCTGGGAAAGGCGCAGCGGCGGTTCATCGCGCAGTGGGAGGCGGAGAGCTACCGGCGAAAGCTCGCCGCCGGCACTCAGGGGGGCGAGGTGGCGGGTCGGATCGCGTTGGTGACGGGCGCGGGCAGCGGCCTGGGGCGGGCGATAGCGGCGGGGTTGGCGAAGGAGGGTGCGGTGGTAGGGCTGGCCGACATCGACGCCGGCGCGGCGGCGAAGGCAGTGGAGATGATCGGCGAGCAAACCTCCGGCGGGGCCGCGATGGCGGTGCCGTGTGATGTCACGAACGAGGGCCAGGCCGGGAGAGCGTGTGAGCGACTGCTGGAGGAGTGGGGAGGGCTCGACATCCTGGTGAATGCGGCCGGGGTGGCGCCTGCGTATGACCTCACGGAGCTTCCGGCGGCGGAGTGGGAGCGCGCGCTGGCGGTGAACCTCACGGGGTATTTCCTCATGGGGCGGGCGGCGGCGCGGATTATGGTCGAGCAGGGGATGGGCGGGAGCATCGTCAACCTGAGCTCGAAGTCGGGGCTCGAAGCGAGCAAGAGCAACACGCCGTACAACGCGACGAAGGCGGGGGAGATACACATGGCGCGGGGGTGGGCGCTGGAGCTGGGGGAGCACGGTATTCGGGTGAACTCGGTGGCGCCGGGGAATGTGTTCCAGGATTCGAAGATCTGGGGGCCGGAGTACATCGCGGCCTGCGCGAAGAAGCATGGGATAGAGCCGTCGGAGGTGATTCCGTACTACGTCGGCAAGACGGCATTGAAGAGAGAGATCACCGGTCAGGATGTCGCCGACGCGGTGGTGTTCCTGTGCTCCGACCGGGCGCGCACGATCACCGGGCAGACGCTCGTGCCCGACGGCGGGCAGGTGCCGGTCCGGTAGAAGAGGCAGCGCGCGCGGCCGGGCGAGGCGCTCTCGAAACAGAATCGATTGCGTCGTGAGGGAATCTCAGATGGCGCGACATGCACTGCTGGCTTTCGATCTCGGCGCGGAGAGCGGGAGGGCCTTCGCCGGTTTGCTGGAGGGCGGCCGGCTCGAAGTGAGGGAGCTGTCGCGCTTCGCCAACGTGATGACGAGCGTGCGCGGGCATCTGCACTGGGATGTGCTCCAGCTTCTGAGGGAGATGGAGGGGGGGCTGGGGAGGTTCGCCTCGGAGTTCGGGGGCCGGCTGGAGGGGGTGGGAGTCGATACGTGGGGGGTGGACTTCGGGCTGCTGGGGGAGGACGGCGGCCTGCTCGGGTTCCCCTACGTCTACCGCGACAAGCGCATCGAGGGGGCGATGGAGGGGTTCCTGGAGCGGGTGCCGCGGGAGCGGGTGTACGAGCTGACGGGGATTCAGCTCATGCCCATCAACACGCTCTATCAGCTCTATGCCATGGTGAGAGATGGGTCGCCTCTACTGGAGGAAGCCGCCGACCTACTGTTCATGCCGGACCTGTTCGCCTATCTGCTGAGCGGGGAGAAGGTGGCGGAGTCCACCATCGCCAGCACGTCTCAGCTCTACGACCCGAGAGCAGGGGGCTGGGCGGAGGAGCTCTTCGAGGCGCTGGGGATGTCGACGGGCCTGATGCAGGAGATCGTGGAGCCGGGGACGGTGATCGGGTCGCTCGACCCGGAGATCCGGCGGAGGACGGGGGTGGGGGAGGCGCCGGTGATCGCCACGGCGGGGCACGATACGGCGGCGGCGGTGGCGGCGGTGCCGGCCGAGGGGGAGGACTGGGCCTACATCAGCTCGGGGACGTGGTCGCTGATGGGGGTGGAGAGCGGGAAGCCGATCATCACGCGGGAGTCGCGGGAGTTCAACTTCACGAACGAGGGAGGGGTGGCGGGGACGTTCCGCGTGCTGAAGAACATCATGGGGCTGTGGCTGGTGCAGCAGTGCCGGAAGGCGTGGGCGGAGGAGCGGGCCTACAGCTATGAGGAGCTGACGCAGATGGCGGCCGCGGTCGAGGGGGAGGGCGCTATCGTGGAGCCGGATGATCCCTCCTTTCTCAACCCGCCCGACATGCCGGCGGCGATCCGGGGGTTCTGCGAGCGGACCGGGCAGCGGCCGCCGGAGACGCCGGGGGAGTTCGTGCGGTGCGTTCTCGTGAGCCTCGCGCTGAAGTACCGGCTGGTGTTGGAGCAGCTTCGACGGATGTGCGGGCATCCGATCACGCGAATCCACGTGGTGGGGGGTGGGACGCGGAACGAGCTGCTGAGCCAGCTCACGGCCGATGCGACGGGCCTTCCGGTGATCTGCGGGCCGGTGGAGGCGGCCGCCATCGGGAACGTGCTGGTGCAGGCGATGGCGCTTGGGCATGTGGGGTCTGTCGATGAGATACGGGAGGTGGCGCGGCGGTCGTTTGAGGTGAGGCGCTACGAGCCGCAGCCGTCCGGAGCCTGTGAGGGGCTGTACGAACGGTTCTGCGGGCTGCAGGCGAGCGGCGAGCAAGGAGGGGAGAAGGCGTGAGCACGACAGAGGAGGGGCGGGCCTACGAGCTGGCGCGGGAGCGGTATGCGGAGCTGGGCGTCGATACGGAGAAGGCGATGGCGAGGCTCGCCTCCGTGCCGCTGTCCGTTCACTGCTGGCAGGGCGATGACGTGGGCGGGTTCGAGCGGCCCGACGCGACCTTGTCCGGCGGCGGGATACAGGTGACGGGGAGCCATCCCGGCAGGGCGCGTACGGTCGACGAGCTGCGCATGGACATGGAGAAGGCGTTCTCCCTGATGCCGGGGCTGCATCGGGCGAACCTCCACGCAATGTATGGTGAGTTCGGCGGCACCGGCGTGGACCGAGATGGCATCGAGGAGACGCACTTCCGGGGCTGGGTGGACTGGGCGAGGGCGAACGATCTGAAGCTGGACTTCAACGCGACGTGCTTCTCCCATCCGAAGGCGGAGTCGGGGTTCACGCTGAGCCACTACGATGCCGCTGTCCGCGGGTTCTGGCTCGAGCACGTGAAGCGATGCCGGGCGATCAGCGCCTGGATGGGGCGGGAGCTGGGGAGCGCGTGCCTCCACAATCTGTGGGTTCCGGACGGGTCCAAGGAGGTTCCCGCGGACAGGTGGGAGCGGCGGCAAAGGCTGAAGGACTCCTTGGACGAGATATACGCGAGGAGCTACAGCCCGACAGAGATGACGGACGCCGTGGAGAGCAAGCTGTTCGGGATCGGCAGCGAGGCGTTCGTCGCGGGGTCGTATGACTTCTATCTCGCGTACGCGCAGGCGCGAGGGATGATGATCTGCCTGGATATGGGGCATTTCCACCCGACGGAGTCGATCGCGGACAAGGTGTCGTCGCTGCTGCCGTTCTTCGATGGGCTGCTGATCCACGTGAGCCGGGGGGTGAGATGGGACAGCGACCACGTGGTCATCCTCGACGACGCGGTGAGGGGGCTGATGGAGGAGGTGGTTCGCGCCGATGCCCTCGATCGGGTGCACTTTTCGCTGGACTTCTTCGATGCCAGTCTGAACCGGGTCGGCGCCTGGGTGATCGGCGCCAGGGCGGCACGGCAGGCGCTTCTGCTGGCGCTGCTGGAGCCGCGGGAGAGGCTAAGGGAGGCGGAAGCGCGGGGGGACGGCTTCGAGCGACTCGCCTTGATGGAGTCGCTGAAGACGATGCCGTTCGGGGCGGTGTGGGATCGTTACTGCGCCATGATGGAGGTTCCTGCCGGGCTGGAGTGGATGCAGGAGGTTGCCGACTACGAGGCTAAGGTGACGAGCAGGCGCGACGAAGGCAGGGGGTAGCGCGTGGAAGCGGTCGCTGCATCGTCAGAGGCGGGAGCAGTTGCCAGCGGGGCGCGCGTGCTGCTGGTGGCGCCGCCCGCGGAGGGAGGGCTGGCGACTCACGTGATCGGCCTTCTGGGGGGACTTCATCGGGACGGGTATGAGGTTGCGGTGGCCTGCGAGCCGGGTGGGAGAATCGCGGCGGCGGGGGTCGAGCGGAAGGTTCCGGTGTACGGGGTGACGTGCAGCGCGCGGGGCGGGCCGTCGCGAACGGCGATGAGGGCGGTGCGGCTGGCGCAGGCGATAGGGGACTTCCATCCCCAGATCGTGCATGCGCATTCGTTCGGGGCGAGCAGCATCGGGGCGGCGGCCTGCACGATAGCGCGCTCGGGGCGGCTGGTGTTGACGATGCACAACTACCCGCCGGGGACGAACACGATGGTGCCGCAGAGGGCGGGACAGCGGTGGGCGCTGGGGCTCGCGCTCCAACGCGCGCAGCGGGTGATCGCAGTCTCGGAGGCGCTTCGGCGGGACCTGGTGGTCGCCTACCCGGACACTCTGGAGAAGTGCGTCACGATCCCCAATGGGATCGAGATAAAGGCGCCGCCGTGCCGGCAGGCGGCGGAGATTCGGGCGGAGCTGGGGCTGTCGGAGGAGGTTCGGCTCGTGGGAATGGTGGCGCGGCTCGCCCGGCAGAAGGGGATCGGGGACTTCATTCGCGCGGCCAGGGGCGTGCTCGATTCCTATCCTTCGGCGGCGTTCGTGCTGGCCGGGGACGGGCCCTTGATGGAGGAGGCGCGGGAGCTGCGGGCGGAGCTGGGGCTCGAAGCTCACCTGCACTTGGTGGGACAGGTGGAATGGGCGCGGGAGCTGATCCAGGCGCTCGATGTGCTCGTCATCTCGTCGCTGTCCGAGGGGTCGTCGGTGGTGGCGATGGAGGCGATGGCCCTGGGGAAGCCGGTGGTGGCGACGGCGGTGGGAGGGGTGCCGGAGGTCGTGGCCGACGGTCAGACGGGCATTCTCGTGCCGCCCGGAGATCCGGCGGGGCTGGCGGCGGCGGTCGTCGAGCTGTTGAGCGATCCCGCGCGAGCCGAGGAGATGGGGGAGCGGGGCCGCCAGCGGGCGGCGGCGCACTTCGACATCGCCGAGATGCTGGCGCGGACGAAGGCGGTGTACGCGGATCTGGTGCGAGAGGAAATCGAGGCCGGGAGCAAGTGATCGTGCGGCGCATATCCATCGTTCTCGCAATCATGTGCTGGTCGCTGGCGGGTGCTGCGACGTGCGGATGGGCGGCGGGCGAGAAGCTGCTGGTGGTGGTGCTGGACAAGGTGTTGTGGAGCGACCTGCTCTCGGAGGAGGTGGAGGCTCCGGCGCTGCGGGGTCTGGCCGAGCGGGGCGCAGTGGGGATGATGTGCGTGCGATCGGGGCGCGGCTTCGGGGGCGAGTACGCGACGATAGGCGCGGGGTCTCGGGCGGCCTCGCGCCTGGATGCGGAGATGCGCGGCAGCGCGGAGGGGGAGGCATTCGAGGCAACGGAGGTCGTGGGCGGGGCGGCGGCGGCGCGCGTGTACAGGGCTCGCACGGGGTGGCCTGCCGGAGATAACGCCATCGTCCACCTGGGCATTGCGGGACTGATGCGGGAGAATGCGGAGGTGGACTATCCGCTGCGGCTGGGGCTGCTGGGGGGGACGCTGCGGCGATCCGGAGTTCGCATCGCCTGTGTGGGCAACGCCGACAGGCCGAAGGCGATTCACCGCGAGCTCGTATGCATCGGCATGGACGAGCAGGGGTTGGTGGAGATGGGGAGCATCGGGGGGGACCTGGTTCGCCCCGATCCGTCGCTGCCGTATCGCGCCACGGGCAGCCAGGCCGCGCTGCTGGCGGCCTTCCGCCGGGCGGCGGCCGCGGCGGATGTGGTGGTGCTCGACCTCGGGGAGACATCCCGGGTGGAAGGGGATGTGGAGTACATGATGCCCACGGCCGCGGCGGCTGCGCGAGGGCAAGCGATAGAGAGGGCCGATGCGCTCTTGGGCCGGGTGCTGGCTTCTCTGGGGGGCAAGGAGTGGGCGGTGCTCGTGCTGACGCCGACGGTGCGAGGAACCCAGCCGGAGGAGAGCTTCGCCGCCTTGACGCCGATCGTGTTCTCGCAGCCGGGCGCGTCGCCGGGGCTGCTGACATCCCCATCGACGCGGCGGCCGGGGATCGTCGTCAGCACCGATATCGCGCCCTCAATCCTCGACCACTTTGGGATTGCGGCGCCCCCGGAGGTCGTCGGCCGGCCGATGACGGTCGCTCCCAGCGGTGGGGAGGCGATGGCTAGGGTGGCGGCCGATGTCTCGCGGCACGACGCGCTGGAGGAGGGGCGGCGGCAGCTCTTCCGGGCGATGCCCATCCTCGGCGCGGTGGTGCTCTGGATCGCCGCTCTCTTCCTGCTCGTGGGGGAGCGCGTTCCGCGGGCGCTCCGTCTGCTGGTGAGGGGGGCGCTGCTCGTTCTGCTCTCTGCACCTGCGGCGATGCTGCTGGTGGCGCTGCGCCCGCTGTCGGCCTCGGAAGTGGTGGTGGCCGTCGCGGGGCTTTCCCTGGCCATCGCCTTGCTCGGGAGTCTGCTCACGGGGGGCCGGTCCGGCCACGTCGTGCCGGCGCTGCTGGCGGTGGCGCTGCTGGCGTACGATCTCGCGCGGGGGCAGCAGATGCTGTACTGGTCGCCGTTCAGCTACTCGCCGGCGGCGGGAGCGCGATTCTACGGGATTGGGAACGAGTACGCCGGGGTGCTTCTGGGGGCGGCGATCATGGGCGGGGCCTCGATGCTGTGGCCGCGGGAGCGGTCGGGCGGGGGGGAGCGGACGCTCGTGGCATTGGCGCTGGTGGCGCTGGCGGCGCTGGTGGGGGTGCCGCGATTCGGCGCCAACCTGGGGATGTCGCTGGCGCTGGCCGTGGGTGCGGCGGTGTTCATCCTCTACCTGTGGCGAGAGGAGCCCGGCTGGCCGGAGGTCATCGGCGCGCTCATGGCGGCCGGGGTGCTCGTGGCGGCGGTGGTCGTGCTCGACTTCCTCCTGCGCGGCGCGGAGGCCTCGCACATCGGCCGGTGGGTGACGGCGGCGCGAACGGAGGGGTGGGAGTCCGTCTCCGCGGTGCTCGTTCGGAAGATGTCGATGAACTGGTGGCTGGTGCGAGTCTCGCTGTGGACCGACGCCGCGGCGGCCGCGCTCGGCGTGCTCGGGGTGGCGGTGGTGGCGAGACCGCCGCGGGTGCTGGCCGTGATGCGAGAGCGGACGTGGCTGGCGCCATCGCTGATCGCATGTTGCGCCGGCTGTGCCGCCGCCTTCTCGCTGAATGACTCGGGGATCGTGGCGGCGGCGCTGGCGCTGCTGTATGCCGCCGGATCGCTCGCTTACGTGAGCCTGGGGGACGTCGGCTTGGAGGGCTAGCCTCGGGCGGGCCGGGGAGGGGTGTTCTTCGCCGCGCCGCGGGGGAGTGACGGCCTGGCCGCACAAAGGGATCGCGTGCCTCCGATTTCAGCCTTGCCGTGCCGAAGGCGGACCGATAGAATGAGGGGAGGCGAGGTGAAGCGATGGCGGAGCTGGGACTGAAGGAGGGGATGTATTGGGAGGAGAGCGAGGGGAATCGCGTTCACTGCCTTCTCTGCCCCCAGGACTGTCGTATCGCCGAGGGTCAGTTTGGGGTGTGCCGGGTTCGGCAGAACGTCGGCGGCGTGCTGCGCACCCACAACTACAATCGCGTGTCGGCGGTGCACTGGGACCCGATCGAGAAGAAGCCGCTGTTCCACTTCCACCCGGGCGCCAGCATTCTCTCTATCGGCACGGTGGGGTGCAATCTGGCCTGTGCCTTCTGTCAGAACTGGTCGATCTCCCAGGGGACGTCGGGAACGCGCCGACTGGCGACGGATGAGGCGGTGCAGATGGCGGTCGGCGAACGGGGGAACATCGGGATCGCCTATACCTACAACGAGCCGTTCATCTGGTACGAGTACGTTCTGGAGACGGCGAGGCTGGTGAAAGAGGCGGGTCTGCACAACGTGCTGGTGACCAATGGCTACGTGAACGAGAAACCGCTGCGGGAGCTGCTGCCATATATCGACGCCATGAATGTGGACATCAAGTCGATGGGGGATGGGTTCTATCGAGAGCTGTGCCGGGGGCGTGCGGAGCCGCCGCGCAGGACGGTGGAGGTGGCGCATGGGGCGGGCTGCCTGGTCGAAGTGACGAACCTGGTGATTCCGAACTGGAACGATGGCGAGGAGGAGATCAGGTCGTTGGTGGATTGGGTGGCCAGCGTGAGCACGGAGATCCCGCTGCATTTCTCGCGCTACCATCCGGATCACAAGCTGACGGAGCCGCCGACGCCGGCGGAAACGCTGTTGGCGGCGAGGGAGATGGCGCTGGAGAAGCTCGACTACGTGTACATCGGGAATGTGTGGGGAGGGAACGGGGAGGATACGGTGTGCCCGAGCTGCGGCGAGACGGTGATCGCGCGGGCGGGGTTCGCCGTGTCCAGGGTCTCGGTGAAGGAGGGGAAGTGCGAGTCTTGCGGGGGCGCGGTGCGCGTTGTGGGGACGTGAGCAATGAGAGCGATGGAAGGAGCTACAGCATGAGCGGAGAGACGAAGGTCACGTCGTGGCGCGAGCTGCTCGAGAAGACGATCGAGCTTGGCCTGGGGGCGGCGCTTCTCACGAAGGAATCGGCGGGCAAGCTGGTGGACGATCTGGTGAAGAGAGGGGATGTGAGCCGGGAAGAGGGCAAGAAGCTCGTCACCGACATGTTGGAGAAGGGGAAGGGCCAGAAGAAGAGGATGGAGGACTTCGTGGTGGAGGTTGTGGAGCGAGCGCTCGGCAAGGCGGACATCGCGCGACGCTCTCAGATCGAAGATCTGGAGAAGCGAATCGCCGAATTGGAAGACCGGCTCGGCCGGCAATAGCGCGAGAGGCCCTGGAACCACGAAGAGTCCATGAACCTCGGCATCGGGCTTCGCAATTTGAGACGCATCCGTGAGATCGTCTCGGTCCTGGTTTTCGACTACGGATTCGGGTACGTCTTCGACCAGCTGGGGCTCTCGCGGGACTTTCCCATCGGCCGGCGGCGACGGCCGGCGAGGGAGTACGCGGACGTGCCTGGGCCGCGTCGGCTCCGGCTTGCGCTGACCGAGCTGGGGCCGACGTTCATCAAGCTGGGGCAGATCATGGGGACGCGGGGCGATCTGCTCCCGGCGGCCGTCGTTTCCGAGCTGCGGCATCTCCAGGACGAAGGGCCCGTGGTGCCCTTCGCGGAGGTCCGCGGGGTCATCGAGCGGGAGCTGGGGCGGCCGATCGAGCAGGCCTTTCGGGAGGTCGAGCGCCGCCCGCTGTCGTCGGCCTCGCTGGGGCAGGTGCACGCGGCGACGCTGAAGGATGGGCGCGCGGTGACGGTCAAGGTGCTTCGCCCCGGGGTGCGGGAGGTCGTGGAGACCGACCTTCAGATTCTCTCGGACATCGCCGGGCTCTTGCAGCGTCAGGTGCAGGCCCTCAGGCGACACAACATCCCGGGCTTCGCCCGTCAGTTCGTGACCCAGATGGAAGACGAGATGTCGTATACCATCGAGGCCTATAACGCGGGGCGGTTGAGCGAGAGCCTGGAGTCGGCCGGCATCAACGTCCGCATTCCCGAGGTGGTCTGGGAGCTGACGACGCGCGAGGTGCTGACGACGGAGTGGGTCAGCGGGCATCGCGCGGACCGCGTGGCGACAGCGGCGCCGGAGGTGGATCGGACGGCCGCGGCGGAGGAGATCGGGCGGGCCGTTCTGCACCAGATATTCGTGGACGGGTTCTTCCACGGGGACCCGCATCATGGGAACATGCTCATCGCGGACGATGGAGCCATCGTCCTGCTCGACTTCGGCATCATGGGATATCTGGACCCCGGCACGCGGCAGCTGCTGGGGGAGGCGATGCGGCACGTGTACGAGCAGGATGTCGAGGGGTTCGTCGCGACCATGTCGGAGCTGGGGACGATGGGCGCCGATACCGACCTGCAGTCCCTCCGCAACGAGCTGGCGCGGATCGTGAGCCGTTTCATGCTCCTGCCCAGGCGGGATTTCCCGATGGGAGAGGTGCTGATGCGGACGCTGCGGGCGCTGTGGGTGAACCACGTCCGCGTGCCGCCGGAGCTTTCGCTGACGGCGAAGGCGCTCCTGATGGCGGAGGCGGTGGCGACGGACCTCGATCCGGACTTCGATTTCAGGGATATCGCCGAGCCGGTGCTGCGAGAGGCGCGGGCGCGGGAGATGAGGCCGTCGGCCTTGGCCGATCGTGCCATTCGCTCGCTCGAGGCGAGCGCGCGGCGGCTCGGCCGGCTGCCGGCACGGCTGGATCGGGTGCTGTCGCTGATCGAGCATGGGGGGCTTCGGGTGAGGATCGAGGATGTGGATGTGGACAGCAGGTGGGGTCGCATGGGCCGCGTGCTGAACCGGGTGGGACTGAGCGTCCTGGCTGTCGGACTGCTGATGGCGGGGACGCTGTTCCTCGTGGTCGGAGAGCAGCCGACGCACGTCGGGCTGGGGACGGCGAGCTTGATTGCGGCGGTCCTTACGGGTCTGATCGTGGTCATCCGCGCCCTGCGGCCGGGGCAGCTCTAGCGATGCTGATTCTGGCCTCTCAGTCTCCTCGCCGCCGGGAGCTGCTTCGGTCGGCGGGGATAGCGTTCCGGGTTGTGGTTCCCGATGTCGAGGAGAGCCGGGGCGCCGCCCCGAGAGGTCGATACGCGGACCTCGTCCGGCGAACCGCTTTGGCAAAGGCGTCGGCGGTGGCGGGCAGAGAGCAGGGGCTGGTGCTCGCCGCCGACACCATCGTTGTCTGCGAGGGGGAGATCCTGGGGAAGCCGGCGGACGAGGGGGAGGCGCGGCGGATGCTGCGCAAACTGAGCGGCCGCCGGCACCGAGTGTACACGGGCGTGGCGCTGGTGAAGGGCGCTCGGCAGGCGGTCGATTACGAGCGGACGGAGGTGGTTTTCCGGGAGCTGTCGAAGAAGCAGATAGACTGGTATGTCAGCACGGGAGAGCCCATGGACAAGGCCGGCTCCTATGCCATCCAAGGCACGGGCGCGGCCTTGGTTCGCGCGGTGAGGGGCTGTTACACGAATGTGATCGGGCTTCCGCTGCCCAAGGTATTGGATCTGCTGGCCGAGTTCGAGCGCGAGGCGGGCGCGGGTCGTCCCTGTGGGGGAAAGCGGCGATGATATGGCGGCATATCTGGTCGCGCTGCTCTTGCGACATGGGGATCGACCTGGGCACGGCCAACACGCTCGTGCACGTGCGCGGCAAGGGGATCGTGCTGAGCGAGCCCTCCGTCGTGGCCGTGGACAGGACGACAGGCAAGATCCTCTCGGTGGGGAC
>Ga0307377_10006753_pt1 | contig 11971 bp, 25 predicted proteins | sample TR3MG_FD_202535 | JGI IMG/M metagenome (GOLD analysis project Ga0307377, IMG submission 202535) | Soil microbial communities from Risofladan, Vaasa, Finland - TR-3 | ecosystem: Environmental > Terrestrial > Soil > Coastal area > Acid sulfate soil | place: Finland: Risofladan, Vaasa | collected...
GGTGGGGCTTTCTTTTTACCGGATTTGGAGTGGTCTGTCGCAATAGTAGGGTGTGAGAGCAACAGGAGGACAGACAATGGAAGCATGGATGGACATAGGACCGGACATCGAAGTCGAAGCGGACGAGTGGGAAGAACAGCAAGCCGTTCTGCGGTCGCTGGCTGAGGAAGAAGCCCCCAAGAGGGACGAAGCCTACTGCGGTCGCTGTGACCGTGTCGTTGGACCTGAGGACATCATGAGCGGCGGCAACTGCCGTCGGTGTGGTGAGCCTCTGGACTTTTATCCTGATGGTATCAACTCCTGCGATGCCCTTCGCATACTTGATGGGGTGGCATAATGACATGGCGTGAGTTTCTGAATGCGTTGGCGGTGGTGATGGTGTTCACGGTCGTGCTGGTGGTCTATGGCTATTGGCCGAGGGCGAGGCATCACATCTCGACGGATGCCGAGTTGACCGAGGATAGTGACCCAGCGTCTGCTGTCGTGACGAACATATCCTACTATCGCTGTGGACCGGAAGTGTTCGCTGACAACTTCGACTCAATTCCAGGCGAAGACTTGGATGAAGTCATTGACCGCCTCATCGAGGTCGAGAACCCGAATCGTGACCCGAACGCTGTCGGTGACAAACACCTTCGGCACAAGGCGTATGGGCTTCTCCAGATACGACAGCCGTATCTCGACGACGCCAACCGCATTGCAGGTACATCGTACACAATCAAGGACATGAAAGACCCTGACAAGGCAAGGGCGGTGGCAAAGGTCTACCTGCGATACTACGGCTCCGTCTACGAGCGGAAAACGGGCAACGCTCCGAATCTGGAAGTCTATGCTCGTATCCATAACGGCGGTCCATTGGGATGGCAGAAATCATCAACGAACGAGTATATCAACAAACTGAATGGAGATAGGTAATGCCGAAGAACACTTGTCATGACTGCGGTGCAAAGGTCGGAGAACTCCACGATTGGGGCTGTGATACAGAACGGTGTCCACTCTGCGGACATCAACTCCTGTCGTGCGGCTGTTGGTACACGGTTCTTGGGATGGACCCCGACAACCTTCCAAAGGACATCTACAACAACGGCTTGAGCGACAAGGACGAGGCGAAGGCTGTAGCCATCATCGAGGCGGCTGGTCGTATTCCGTGGACAGGCAAATGGCCAGGTGAGGCTGAGTGTGAGGAATACGGCTGGTTCTGCTACTGGAACCCCAAGGGTGCAGGTGACCCAAGTCAGAACTACGGATGGGTGCGGTGCGACAAGAACCACCCGAAGGCTCAGGCTGACCTCAATCGTCTTTCGAGCGACGGTGTGTGGAACAAGGACAAGAAAAAGTGGGTGCCGAAACCGGATTCCGGTGAAGCTCCCGCAATAGTATAGCGGAGGTGAATTATGGGACCGGAGTTTTTTCAGACAAGGATGGGAATGACGTTCTACGAAGGCACGATGCCGAGTATCGCTAGGAACCTGGCGATGATTTCGGAAGGCATCGGCATAATGAGGGCGTCGGTCGATAAACTGACGAAAGCCCTTGAGCGTAGCAACGAACTCAAGGAACAGGAACTTGGCTTGTCCAAGGCAAACGAAGGAGAGAAACAGACATGACGACAGCAACATTAGATGTGGCAGTAGCACCGGTTCAGACACAAGCGGCTCCTCAGCCCCTGAGTCGAAACCAGGTCAAGATTGTCCTGCGTGGAGTTCGTCAGGCATCCGACCCCGGCACCGTCGAGGACGGAACCCGTATCCATGTTCACTACAAGTCTTTCGGCAAGGCATCTGTAGCGGCAATCCAACAGGCGGCTCGTGCGGCTGAGCTCGGACTTCCGAGTGACCGCTACACGGGACGGGTCAGTCGCATCTGGCGGAGCAAGGCTGGAGACCTTCTGTTGAATGTCTATGTCGAACTGGAGCGTGACCACCAGTACCGCACCTTCAACATGGACAAGGGCCAGATTTTCAAGCTGGTCGTGCTGGGGCAATAATGGGAAACGCCACGGCTATAGTCAGAGAGATAGTGAGACACAAGGCTGAAATGGACCGCCTTGTGTCCGCTTTCAAGGCTCGGATTGCGGAACTACCGGACAACCCTCGGATACAACGGCTGAGTCCGAAGTGTTTCGTTGCCAGCTTCTCTGATGTAACAGCCAACCAGACGGTAGAGCGTACCGATGGCTCCAAGACTCATATTGGCTCGAACTGGTCACCGGAACATCACGACTTCAAAGAACAGTACCGGCATCTCATCGAATTGGTCAGCAGGTCCTCAGACAGACCCATTCAGATTGTTTATGACGCCATCAAGAGCGGTCGGATACGAGTCGGGGAACCCAAGTACACGATTACCCTTCATCCCGATGTGGTGTGGCACCTGAGGGAACTTCTTGCAGAGGAGACACGATGAGAAGGCTGAAAGGCATTGAATTGGACGATGCGTGTGAGGATGTGACTTTCTGTGCCGTCTGTCAGACGACCAGGGAAGATGTCGAAGTGACGGACAATGTATGTGAGGAGTGCTTAGAACCGAGTGACGAACTTCGCTTCTCGCAGATGGAAAACCCGAACTGGTGTTGCTCCTGCTGCCTTGTCCGAACCGATGTTCTCGTGGAGAGGCACGTTTGCTCTGATTGTAAACTCTGACTTTCTCTGAAAATAGGGGTCGTCGGTGTGTATAATGGGAGCAGGAGGATACTCTGTGAATGAAGCAATAGGCATATCCATACTGACCAATGGCGCCAGACTCAAGGAACTCCAGCGATGTCTGGAGTCTTTCATTGCTGGTACTGACTGTGCCGGACTTTCTTTCGCCATCTTCGATAATGGCTCGACGGACGATACTTGGGAATGGCTCCAGCATTTCGACTTCCCTCATGGCGTGGTTTCCAAGTTTGAGAGGTCGTTGTCAGACCTGGGCTGTGCCGCTGGCACGAATGCCGTTGCCGCTATGGTTCGGAACTTTAAGTATGTCCTGCATCTTGAGTGTGACTTCCTGCTCCTGCCGGAGAAGGTGACCGGAGAGGACAAAGACTGGCTCAAGAGGGCTGTGAGCCATTTGGAAGCAACAGGCTCTGACTATCTCTATCTCCGCAGGATGGCTTCCCCGGATGAAGCTCGAAATCATTGGTGGTCCCAATGGATGCCGAAGGTCATCCAAGGCACGGGTGCCTATATGCCGGTACCGGACTTCTGGTGGAGCAATAACCCTCACCTGAGACTCAACGAGGCGATTTATGTCGCTGGCTGTCTGCCGCTGGATGAGTCGAAGGATGGACCCAAGGGAACACCCGGCTGGAGCAAGCCAGAACTAGAGGCTAAACGGCCGCAGAAGGCTTCGATACACCGATGGGGGATGTTCGTACACGAAACCCTGCCGGAGGGCGCCACGGGGCCACAGGAGGCTTGTAATGGGTCTCCTGGTTCGGTGCCGTGGTGCAAGTATGGGTTCTTCCTTGATGGCACCCATAACTGGTGTGGTGCCTGTGACCCTCAGAAGAACCTTGAGGACCTGCCAGACCACGAGAGGCGCTTTGCCACGGCGATGATTCCACCCTTTACCGTGCTGACTGTGGATAACGGCTGGTCGTACACCGAGTTTGAGCGAATCACATCCAAGATACCCAATTGCCAGCGTATCCTTGTGGCCAAGGGAGCCGGGGGCATTCCGTCCACCGAAGGACTCACGGTCGTACCTCCAGACCGACTGGATGAGGTCATCAAGCAAGTGGATGCGGCTCTGTTCTGCAAGGTAGGAGATGCCAACCGCCCGGAGTACGAGAAGATTCTGAAAGTCGGCGTTCCGATGGTTGTCCACGTGGACCATCATCAGGGCCTCATCGACCATCAGAAGAACGGATTCTATTACCAGGACGAGGCGTGGGCAGTCCATTGGCTTCTGCAACTCCGAGGCTCCGAGGCTCTCCGGGCAGAGACAAAGAAGACCTGGAAGGAGATGGGAGGTCGTCGGGATTCCATGCTTACTGCGGCCGATGTGGCAAAGTTCTGTCCATCCTGTGCCGACAAGATGCGGAAGAAGAAAATCACGGCTGTCAAGCGGGAGGTCGTCGAACAGACGATGGACAAGGAACAGCCTCCGAAGGTCACGGTGATAACCCCGACCTTCAAGCGAGACCCGAAGATTCTGCGACGGGCTGTGGACTGTATGCTCTTGCAGACCGAAACGAAATGGGAACAGCTCGTCTGCTCAAACGGACCGGAGGAGATTGAAGCCCGAAGTACTGTAGAAGGTGTCCGTGATGCCAGAGTCCGGTACCGCTCGCTGGGTGTTCCGACAAAAGAGGGCGACTTCGGCAACAGCGCCAGGGCTGCGATGCTCAAGGAAGCCCGTGGCGAGTTCGTGATGTTCCTGGACGATGACAACATCATCCTGCCGAACTACCTTGATTTGATGTATCAGACACTCCTGAACGCCCCGGACTGTGGCTTCGTGGTCTGCCAGGTTATGCACTTTGGTCCCCTGAACGAGGAAGCCCTTGGAAAGGCGCCGAAGGTCTTGGAAGGTGAGCCGGTCAAGTTACACCACATCGACCCGCTCCAGGTGATGGTCAGACGAGCGGTCATGCAGGAGATTGGCTGGGATGTCGAGAAGGGCTACCTGTCTGACGGCGTGACTCTGGAGAAGCTGGGGCAAGTCGCCAAACACCTCAAGGTGTCCCAGATACTCGGAATCCATACCTGAGGTCACACTCCGCTATTATATGGTCGCAGTGTGACATTCCTACCGGATTTGCTGAACCTTCCCGCAATAGTAGGGTATGAGTGAAGGATTTACAGATAGTGAGAAGTTCGCCAAGGACTTGAGCTTCATGACCGAGGCTGACTGGGAACGGCGTAAGGAAATCGACCGGGAACGGTGGGCACGGCGGGAAGCCGAGAAGAAGGCTTTACGGGAGGAGATGGATGACAACGGCTAAGATAGCGAAGATTGGTGAGATGTTCCGAAGCATGGAGAAGTTTGACCGGCTGGGCGGCTCGGATTCCTTTTGGGGCCAACTCCACGTCTTTGAGGAACTGCTCAAGGAAGCACACGAGAAGGCCGGTGAGGGTAGAGAGAAGGGTATGTACGGCTATCATGGGATGAACCAGTATGGGAACATCGTGTGTCACGAGCCAGTTATTGTGGCTTGCCATCGGTTCATTGTGGAGTTCGGCTACTCAGCGGAGAACCTTGAGCGTATCCGGTCGTGGTACGAGGGTTCTGGTTCCATCGACTGTGCGATGGCTCATGCGTGTATCGCTTCATTTCAGCGAGGGGAAGACCCGATGATTGCGAAGATTCTGAAGGAATACGAGCAGGATGAGAAGGTTCAGGAGGTGGACTCGTGAGTGTGACGAGGGTGATTTGGATTAACAGGACGGGGAGTCGGATGGAACACAGCATGGGGTTCCGTTGCACCCTCTCGTATGCGAGGGACTGGTTCCGGCGTAGCATCCTTGAGTGTCAGGGCATCCTGAGCCTTGACGAGCGTCGGACTTCGCAGTTGAGGTTGTTGGAAGTAGAGGGAGCGGAAGATGGACAAGATTCGTGAGGCTTATGAGAGGGCTTGCAAGGAGGGGCTGTTCCATGCCGACTCCTATCGCCCCGGTATGCTCAGTGAGCCAAAGCCCGGTGAGGTCTGTCACCTCGTCCAGTTCACTGCATACGACGGATACCATGTCTTCGAGTATTGCCACACACGAAAGCAAGCTGACGCTCTAGCCGCTGAGGTGAATGCACTTGGTTCTGTCGAGGCGGTTGATGCTTTTGTCGAGGCTCGGCGTGAGAAGCGGAGTAAGGCATCGTGAAGTTCCACGACATACCTCAATTCATTCTTGGTGGTGGCTACGAGGTCAATATGCCTCTTAACTGTCTTGAGCGTCGTATCGACGAATGGGTCAAGGAGGACGGCATCGAGCTGAACCCTGACTTTCAGCGTGGTCATGTCTGGACGGAAGACCAGCAGATTGCGTGGATGGAGTATTTTCTTCGTGGCGGAATAAGTGGTCGGACTCTGTACTTCAACGCTCCTTGGTGGGGTGATTTCGACAAGAATAAGTACGAGTACAAGGATTTCGTTCTTGTGGATGGCTTGCAACGTCTGACGGCGTTTCTCCGGTTCTTAAAGGGGGAGATTGGAGTCTTTGGAGGACACAGGGTCGGTGACTTCGAGGATAGGGTTCGGATGTGCCGTGCCTCGGATAATCTGCGTATCAATGTCAACAGCCTGAAGACCAAGGCTGAAGTCTTGCAGTGGTATATCCAGATGAACGAAGGCGGTACTCCCCACTCGAAGGAAGAAATTGCCAAGGTGAAGGAACTTTTGGAGGGAACCAAGTGAACATCGAAATCATATCGCTGAACCCGTTCAAGGTCACGTTCCGGCTCTACAACTTGCTGGGCGAGATTGACGGGCATCCGAAGGTCCTGTTCGATATGGAGACCGGTGATTGGTCGCTTGTCCACGACAAGGGCTTTGCCAATCTGGTCAGTATGTCTGAGCATCCGAAGAAGGGTGAGCCGCTCATACTTGCCCCGGATTCTCCTATGTGGCCTGCGGTTCGGAAACAGGTCGAGGAACGCATAGGGCATACGGGCTTTCACGACCAGTGGGCAACCAAGGCGTTCAACAGGTTCTGTGTTGGCGACATCAAGTATCCACGCTACTTCTTCACGATGTGGAGTTATGACAAGAAGGGCGAGCCTTTCCATTGTCATCACATTGGAGAGGAGGAGTACGAACAACTGAAGGCGTGGTCGGAGGGCTTGAAATGAAGTGCCTTCGATGCGGACATTGCTGTCTGACCTCGTTTGTGGTTGTCGTGGATAATCCCGACTTGCCGCCAACGGAGGACAATCTCAAGGTTGTCGGAGAGAATGGTCCTGAGAGATGTCCTCATTTGCGAGGCGATAAGCCAGGTGAGTATTCGTGTGCAATTCACGACAAGCCGTGGTATGAGGAAACGCCGTGCTTTGCTCACGGACAGATTGAACGGTCACCGGACAATGAGTGCCGGATGGGAAGGTATTTGATAGACAAGCTCCTGTAGTTCCAATTGGTTAGAACAGCAGACTCTAAATCTGCGTGTTGCGAGTTCGAGTCTCGCCGGGAGCACCACTTTATGAAAGAGCAAGGCACAACAGAATGGGTGACATCCGATGTCCATCTTGGACATGGGAATATCCTGCTTTACTGCAAGCGGCCGTGGCTTCGGGACGGGGACTGGTACAAGACTGACGGCGACCGACCAGCCTGGGTGTCCGGCGACATCAAAGATGCCAGAACCAACGAGATGAACGAGGCGATGGTGAGGTCGTGGAATGAGGTCGTCAATCCAGGAGATACTGTGAAACACATCGGGGACTTCTGCTTCACCAGTAGCAAGCAGAGAAGGACTCCCGCTGACTGGGAAGCCCGCCTCAATGGGAAGATTGTCCATTTCAAGGGCAATCACGACCGGAGCCGTGACATCAAGGGAATGCTGACCTCGGCGACAATGAAAGCCGGCGGCTACGAGATGTTGCTTATCCATCGTCCTCCAGCCAGGATTGAGGAAATCCCTGACTTCTGTGATGTCGTGCTGTGTGGTCACGTCCATGAGGCTTGGGACCACAAGTGGGTGGGGAATATCCTCATCCTTAATGTTGGCGTGGATGTCCGGGGATTCAAGCCGTGGCGTATGGATGCAGTCGTTGGAGAGGTAGAAAAACTCAAGCGCCAGCGATAATTTTTTGATATTCTGGTCATTAGTGGAGGAAGGATGGAGCGAATACTCATCATTGGATGTGGTCGGAGCGGTACCAAGTACACGAAGATGCTCTTTACCTTGGCAGGCCTGAAGGTCGGCCACGAGAAGGATGCCGAGAACGGGACCGTTGATTGGCACAAGACCTGTGAGAAGGACCCCGCTTACGGTGTCACGCTTCATCAGGTTCGGGACCCGCTCAAGGTCATCTCGTCCTGTCACACCATTATGGGGCGTTCCTGGGACTTCATCTGCAAGAATGAGCCGAAGATAATCCGGGGAGAGCCTCTTTTGCTTCGGTGTATGAAATACTGGTTCTATTGGAACCAGCGGGCTCAGGTGAATGCCAGATGGTCATACCGGGTCGAGAGTTTGCCCAAGGTCTTCCCGAAGATACTGAAAGAGATGGGCGCCAAGGTTCCTGGCAAGAAGGCGGCTCAGAAGATAAGCAGCCTTCCGAAGACGGTTCATTCGAGAAGCAAGAGCGATGTCTATGGACCGGTTCTCACTTACAACGGCCTCATTGAGGCACACCCGGTAATGGGCGGTGTCATCAAGGAGCTGGCATTAGCATATGGATACAAGGAGGAGTCAGATGAAGAAGGACTACATCAACCTGGAATTACCGAGCATAATGGGGATGGGAGCGATAGGTCCAGCCCTGGCGACGCTGACAGCAAGCCTGTACTCGGCTCTGGCGGCAGCGATGGAGCACCCGCCGAGTTGGGCATATCCGACGATAATGCTCCTGCTTAGTGGTCTGGTGGCGGTATTCCCGACGGTGAAGGCTAAATACACGAATCCTCTCAAGGTTGTCTTGTACCCGATAGCGACAGCCATCGTCTTTGCGGCAGCCTGGGGCGTCAACAGCGGACTGTCGGTAGGCGAGGAAGCAATCAACAATTCTCCTCAGACGAGCTGGAGTTTCCCTTCGCTGATACCATCGGCTTATGCTCAAGACCTTCCTGTGACAAATCGTGTCACGGCTGTGACAAATCGTGTCACAGAGACGAATCATCCAGCGTTTCAGGCAGGCACAAAGGTCAACGAGGTGGACTTCGAGTCCATCGACCATTCGACCAAGGTGAAGGTTCCACCCTCGTTCAAGTTGCTGGCTCCAAAGAATGTGTGGGGATTTACCACCACGAACGGATTGATGTATCTGAAGGGCAAGGATGGGGAATGGTATGGATACCGTCCGAAGAAGGATGAGCCCAAGGCGGCTCCTCAGCAACAGCAACATAGGCTCCAGGGCGGCTTCTTCAAAAGATGGAAATAGTTCCTAAAAAGGGACTTGACCCGGTGTATAATGTTGGTGCAAGGTACAGACTCTTAGATGACATGATTTCATGGAGAATGGAAATGCGTTAGGGTTTCACATAGATGGCTCGTGGTCCTCCGATGGGGGCTGGTTCAGGTTTGTCGCAACGGTGAACTGAAACGGTCAACAACCCAAAAAGGAGAATCAAATGACCACGACTATCGAAAACACCACCGAATACACGCAGGCGCAAATTGCACATCGCAAGGCTTGTGCCTTTCTCAAGGGAGTCATCTGCGGCTACAACGAGTACCGTGGACATCCCTATCACACGACCAAACCCCGGACGCCTGAGTTCGACAAGGGCTTCGAGATTGGTCTGAACAAGCTCAATGGTGGAGACTTCATCTCTGCCAAGAGCATCACGGCCATCCACATCATCCACAACCGGCTGAGGCATCGTCGCCCGCATATCGGCGAGACCTACGACGCCAACCAGTCCGACTGGACAGCAAAGAGGCTCATCGAGAAGCATCTCGGTGAGGGAACCTTCGAGCTGGCGATGGAACAGGCACAGAAGGACAGAGAGGTGACCAATGGATAAGGCCCTCTACATCCTCCTGAGTCAGAAACTGACCAAGTCCCAGAGGATTCCCCAGGCGGCTCACGCCATGGCGGAACTGATGGGAGAGTTTGGATAGGTGCCTGACATTCAGGACTGGCAGAAGAACCATCGGACAATCATCTGTCTCCAGGCAGATGAGGAAACGATGACAGCCACAGCGGAGAAGCTCAGAAGCTCCGGAGAGGAACGGCTTCGTCCGTTCATTGATGACGACTTCCCGGAGGACTTCGGGTGGACAGCCATCGCTCTGCCGCCTATGACCAGAGAGGCGGGACAGATGCTCTTTGGCTGTCTGAAACTGGCCTGAGAAAAATAGTTGAAAAAAGAGTTGAACATCTGGCGATGCCGGGTGTATAGTGTTGCTGTTGATTGGAGAAGAAATGAAGATGATGAAGTTAGTGTCAGTATCCTTTTTGTCGAGTTGCTATCTTAATGGTAGCGACCACGGAAGGGGTCTGCTCTGACTTCATAGATAAACAGAGCGACACGCAAGCCCCTTCCGGGAAACCGGGAGGGGCTTTTTTATTGCACACGAATGGTACGGTAGCTCAGTTGGTAGAGCACCTGGCTGAAGACCAGGGTGTCGGGGATTCGATTTCCTCTCGTACCACCAATGCACCAGTAGTTCAGTTGGTAGAACGTCACCTTGCCAAGGTGAAGGTCACGAGTTCGAGACTCGTCTGGTGCTCCAGATGATAGGCACCTTCAGCATGAGGGTTACTTCTCAACCGTTAATTGAGCGAGCCAGGTTCGATTCCTGGACCCGGAGCCAAGGAAAAGATTCCGGGTGTTCTGGTGACATGCTTGTCGCCCTTAGCGATTATCGGTGTCGTCATCATGGAAGGTTGGCAGAGCGGGAATGCGGCGGTCTTGAAAACCGAGGCTGCGTGAAAGCGCACGGGAGTTCGATTCTCTCACCTTCCGCCAAAGGATGGTCTTTGAAAACTGAATAGATACGGGCGGTTAGCTCAGTTGGTAGAGCGACAGGTCTACACCCTGTAAGTCGGGAGTTCGAGTCTCTCACCGCTCACCACCGGATTCGGGACGGCTCATCGCAATAGTAGGGTGAGGAGGACAGAAGATGGATGCTATACGACGAGAAGCAGGACGACCGGGTGATGGGGCACGCTCCTGGGCTATGGCAAACCGAGATGAAGCTCGTGCGTGTCGTAAACGGGAACGTCAGGCGGCACTTCGGGAGCTTCGGTCCTCACACGAGGATGCGACTGAGTTCGCTCGTGAGGCTTGTGGTAAGGGCGTTTGCGTGAGTATGGGAGAAGGACGAAGGTTGTTTCAGTCATTGGACGCATAACTTAGTTTTGAGGTGATGAGAATGTCAAACAGGCGTCAGGTTGAAATGCGGGAAATCGAGGCTGGGCTGGTTGAGTCGGTCGAGAAGTTCGGGATGGGACTCAGCAAGAGTGCTAAGGAGATGGCGCATCTCAGGGTCGAGAAGGGCGAGGCGGTCATTCCGGCGGGAATCTACTGCTATGACCAGAACGGCAACTGTCCGTACTGGGATAAGGCAGCCAACAGGCCGGAGCAAGACAACGGATTTTGCTGGTTGCTTGGAAAGGGCGACTGGGATGATGGTGTTGGGGAACTGTGGGACCAGTGTAAATGCTGTGGAGTGAACGAGGGAATGGACGCATAGCTCAGTTGGCAGAGCGCCAGCTTCACATGCTGGAAGTCGCAAGTTCGAGTCTTGCTGTGTCCACCAGGTCCTGTGGTGAAACAGGCAAACACGGTAGGCTTAAACCCTGCTGCCTTCGGGCATACGAGTTCGACTCTCGTCGGGACCACCAGATGGAAGGTTGCCTGAGTTGGCTAAAAGGGCTCGCCTCGAAAGCGATGCGTCTGAAAGGACACGGGAGTTCAAATCTCTCACCTTCCGCCAGATAGATTTTAGATTCCAGCGTAGTTCAGTTGGTAGAACGTCTGACTGTTGACATATTCGATACATTCTGATATGGTATCGGGAAGTCTAACAAGGAGGACGGTTTATGGATACGAGGAAGACAGGTAGATTCAATCCAAAGGCGATAGGTGAAAAAAGTGAAGGTCAGGTTCTTGCAAGATTATTGAGTCTGGGCAAGACGGTCTTGATACCCTTCGGGGACAATCAGAGATATGACTTTGTCGTGGAGGACGATGGTAAGTTTGTTAGGGTTCAATGCAAGACTGGACGAGTAAAGGATGGGAGAGTTTCCTTTCCTTCGAGTAGCTCCTCTTATCACCGTGGAGGGGGAAGAAAAGACTACCGAGGACAGGTTGATTTCTTTGGGGTCTACTGTGAAGGGACGAACGAATGTTACTGGGTTCCTGTCAATGTTGCCCCGGTAA
>Ga0307377_10006754_pt1 | contig 11968 bp, 22 predicted proteins | sample TR3MG_FD_202535 | JGI IMG/M metagenome (GOLD analysis project Ga0307377, IMG submission 202535) | Soil microbial communities from Risofladan, Vaasa, Finland - TR-3 | ecosystem: Environmental > Terrestrial > Soil > Coastal area > Acid sulfate soil | place: Finland: Risofladan, Vaasa | collected...
GTGGCCGTGGTCAACCAGGTGTCGATCCGCTCGGGCAACACCGCCGGACTGATCGTCGGCGAGGGCGCTGACCCGCTCGACGTGGCCGACGCGGTCTGGGATGAAGCGGTGGCCGACCATGTGGCCTCGGGCAGCTTCGGCGGGTTCGCGCAGAAGAAGCTGCTGACGGTCGCCAAGTTCATCGGGCTGAAGTAGATGGGCCTGCTGCTGCTCTTTCGCAGTCGGGCGTACCTGCGCGGCCTCGACCTGCTGCCCTCGGCGTGGCCGACGCTCGACGTGCCCGGCCCGAGCACCCTGACGGTCCTCAGCATCGCGGGAGGCACTGCCGTAGAGGTCGGTAGCGGCGATACGGGGGCCGCTGCGGCGACCGGCGTGGCTGTGGAAGGGGTAGCGGGCGAAACAGGCGTACCGTCGCCGGAGAACGTCTCCCTGGAGCCGTCGGCTTCGCCTCGGGTCAGGGGCACGAAGGGCGACTAGGCTTAGGACGCGATGGTCTACTACACCGCCGAGGGCAACACCGAGCCGCTGGAAGTCCGCCTGACGCGGAAGCGAGAGACGGTCGACCTCAACGGCGCATCGGTCACCTTCGCCATGCAGCAGCGCAACGGCGACAAGCAGATCACCGGCAGCGCGAACGTCACGGACGCCGACGCGGGCAAGGTCGAGTTCGTGTGGGGCGGGAGCGACCTCGACTCGCCTGGCATCTACGACGCCGAGTTTGATGTCACCTACGCGAGCGGCAAGCTGCAGAGCTACCCCGGCAGGGAAACGCTCGTGGTTGTGGTCCGGCCTTCGGTCGACTAGCACAGCATCGCCAAGAGCGATAGCCTGTAGCTCCTGATCACCGACCAAGGAGGCTTCACGATGAACGTGAACCGAGTCATCATCAACGGCAACCTCACGCGCGACCCCGAGCTACGGGCCACACAAGGGGGGACATCCGTCGCGACGCTGCGCGTCGCAGTTAACGAGCGCATCAAACAGAACGACGAGTGGACCGACCGCGCCAACTTCTTCGACGTCACCGTATGGGGCAAGAGCGCGGAGAACTGCGCGAGCTACCTCAGCAAGGGCCGCCCGGTCCTTGTCGAGGGCAGGCTGCGATGGGAGGAGTGGGAGGCAAAGGACGGCAGCGGCAAGCGACAAGCCGTCAAGATCGTCGCCGACCAAGTGATCTTCCTCCGCTCCGCGCAGGACGACAACAGCGGCGGCGGAGGCGAACCGACGCAGGCGCAGCAGCAGGCCCAGCCCGTTGGAGCCACGCCCGCTGATACCAGCGGCATGGGGCAGCAGCCCGGCGCAGAAGACGACAACATTCCCTTCTGATGGCCGCTACGGAGGCACCTGAGACCCAGGATGCAGGGGCAGCGGAGGACGTGGAGGATTTCACGCCCTTGGCGATGAAGGGCGAGCGCGGCAAGCGGCTGGGGCGCAACCTGGACGACATGAGCTTCGTGCTCGCGCTCCTGGTCGCACCCGCGCTGATCAACCTGGGCCTGATCGCCAACATCATTACCTGGGACGACCCCGGCGGCGCGCTGGTGGGTCTCGGCTTGCTGGCCCTAGTGGACGGCTTTGTCCTGCTCGCGGTCGCGGCAGGCATCGACTACGACGAGGAGCCTGAGTCCGACCGCAACCCCGGACAGGCGGACGCAGGATGAGCCAGCTACGCCACCGAATCTCAACCCCGAGGAGGCTTACGAAGTGACCGACCGCTGTCCTACCTGCGGAGCCGCCGTCAAAGTAGTCGGCAAAACGACCCTGCATTACGAGCCGGTGGTCGCCCTCGACCTCAGCTTCGGCACCGTCGAAGTGAACCGCGCGTTCCTGCTCGCGTTGGCCGACGAACTCGACGCGCTGCTGGAGAAAGCAGTGAAGCTGAAAAGAACGGAGTAGAGATGGACTGGCGAGTATCAGAGCGCAAGGCGGTCGGGGCGAAGACCGGCAAGGTGGTCGAGCTACGGCTCAACCCCGACGAGGTCGAAGCGATGCAGGCCGGGTTGGAGGCGCTCAACGACAACAGGCGCGATGGGTGGGAGGAGGACGACTTCCCCGTCGCGTCCTCGCTGGCCGTCGACCTTGCCGCAGCACACGCCGCCGTCAGACGCCGATGAACGCGCACCACGTTTACGTTGTCAACCTCGTCGAAGAAGAGGACGGCCTCTACCTCTTCGCCTACGCCGACGACGCCCGCCGCTTTGCGGAGGCGCAGCGCACTCCGGCGGTGCAGACCGAGGAGCCGGTGTTCAGCCGCGAGCAGGCGCAGCCGCTCATCGAGGTCGCTCGACAAGGTCGGTCAATCGCCCTCGTCCGCGAGGACCGGCGCGGAGAGTGACCGTCGACGTCAACGGCTGGTGGCTGACGGTGAGCATCGGCGCAGCGTGCGACAGATGCGACGCAGAGATTCCGCGAGAAGCCGACTACTACTACTTTCACGCGCGGGACAAGGAGCACCGTCAGGGGCTTTGCTCGGCTTGCGCGGAGGCGGAGGACGTCGCTGTGGAGGCTCGCCCGGCACATGCCTGGAAGAACAAGCATCATCCGAAGCCCCGGACCCGCCAGGAGATCCGCCGAGCGGCGGACTGCCCGCGATGCGGTGCATTGGTCGGCGAGGCATGCAGATCCGCGACCGGGCGACGGCAGAAGAGGAATCACGCCGAGCGGGTGAAGGCTGCGCAGCGGAGCGGGGCACCGAAGCCGGGCACCGCCGTGCTCGGTGAACTGCGCGACGCAACCGCCGAGTGGCGGGAGCTACGCGGGCAGATCGCGGGCACCGCCCGAGCGCGCGAGGAACTCATGGCGCAGGCAGCGGTGCGGGGCACAAGCATCGCCGAGATCGCACGCCACGCTCAGACCGACGAGGATCTCGTCAAGCAGATCGTGGCGAACAGAAGCAAAACCGGGGAAGGGCGGTGAAGCCCCTCCCCGGCTGCATTGACCGGAGGAAACTATCCGGCGACCGACTCCTGCAGGATGGCGTCGAGATCCTCGACGTCAGCGGGAGTGGGCTTCGCGGGAGCCTCGATGGCCTCGCCTGCAAGCGCGGCCTCGATCAGATCGCGACGCTGCGCGAGCACCTCGTCGACCGGCGCGTCGAATCCGCCGTCGCCCTTCTTGCCCTCGACAACCTCGCGGGCAAGCGCGACCTGCTTCTGATCGACCTCGACCAACTCGGGCGCGAGGACGACCTCGTCCGGCTGGCGCATCTCCGCGCCGTACCGGAGCGTGGCGAGCATCAGGCAGCCACGGTCGGAGTCGGCGTACACGACGCCGAGCTTCTGCCGGGTCCGAACTGAGAACCGGACGAACAGGGCGAGATCCTCGCCGAGCGCCTCGCGGGTCAAACGGTAGGCCCGATGGCTGCCGCCCTTGGCGGGCGACTGCAGGAACGCCGTGTCGGTGACGCGGTCGAACGGAATCGCCGCGCGATCCACCGTCTCGATGACGCGGATATCGGGCAGCTTCGTCGCCTCGTCGATGGCCTTGATCTGCGCGGCGTCGATGGACTGAAACGAATCGCCCGTCCGAACGCCGTGGGTCAGATCCGAGGTCTCGACGACCTCGCCGGTCACCTCATCGAGCCACCGCTGCTTGGGCGCAGCGCCGGAGGGCGTCGCGCGGTCGAAGCGAACCTCGACGTTCTCGACGGCCTTGCAGATCTGGACCGGGAAGGAGAACAGCGGCTTCTCGTCGCCGGTCGCCTTGTCGATCTTGGTCGTGATGGTCAACTGTGAATGGAAACCCCTCATCGGGATCAGCCTCCTTGGTCGGTTGCGCTAACGAATGTAGCAGGTACGGGCGGCCGTCGCAAGTCAGCGACGGCAGGCAAATACCTGCTCGCCACCTTCGCCTAGCCGCTCGGCGATGATCGTCGCCGCCTGCAGCGAGGACACGGTGCGACCCTCCTCCAACCGAGGGCACTCGACCCGGTACACAGGCCGGTCGGCAGGGTCGACCTCGGCCACGACGGTTACATCGCCAAGGGTGGCGACGCCGTCCACGGTCAGGTGGGACAGGAACGCTCGGGTCTCGTCGGTCATCGGGAATCCTCCTGGTCGGTTGCGCTAACGAATGTAGCACACCGAGCCGGACGGCGCGACCCGTCGCGCGTTGCTTATGGCGAGCCAACCTGCTACATTCGATAGCGCACCGACCAAGGAGGAACGATGACCACCACGACCACCGCGCCGACAGCGCCGACAAGCGCGAAGGACTTGGCGCAGAACGCGGAGAAGCCGAAGGGCAAGTCCGCGCCGCCCGTCGAGGTGCTCGCCGGAGCGCGCCCGCACGCCGCCGAGCCGAAGCTGGACGGGTGGCGAGTCCTGATCCACGTCGCCGAAAACGGCGTCCACTTCTACACGCGGACGGCCAACCTCGTCCCGGCAGCCCTGCCGGACCACGCCGCCGAGCTTGCGGAGAACCTGCCCGCAGGAACATGGCTCGACGCCGAGGCGGTCGCCATCGAGATCGAGGACGGCAAGGTCATGCAGACCTGGGGCAACGTGCAGAGCCTCCTCAGCAGCCAGAAGCCGGTCGGCAGCGAGCACATCACGCTGATGGCCTTCGACCTGATCGCCCACGGCGGCATCGACGCGCGCGCCCTCCCCTACGAGAAGCGCCGCAAGCTGCTGGAGGCCATCTTCGACAGCGGCGACTGGAACGGCATCCAACTGGTGCCGCAGATCGAGCCGACGCAAGCGAGCCTCGACGCGCTCCTCAGCCAAGGGTTTGAGGGCATGATGCTGAAGGCGCTCGACGCGCCCTACGCGAGCGGCAAGCGCGGCGCAGGGTGGACGAAGCTGAAGCCGACGCTCGACGCCGACGTCATCATCACCGGCTACACACCGGGCAAGAACGGCTTCGCCGGGATGATCGGCGCGATCACCTTCGGCCTCTACAACGCCGACGGCGATCTGCTGGAGGCCGGGAAGTGCAGCGGCATGAGCATGAAGATGCGGCAGACCTTCACCGACAAGGGCGAGGACTTCATCGGGCAGCCGATGGAGATCAAGTACCAGGAGCGCATGCCGACCGGCGGCTTCCGCAGCCCGAACTTCAAGCGCATGCGTCCTGACAAGGCCGCGACCGACTGCACCTGGGATGACCTCGGATGACCACGCTCGCCGAACTCCGCAAGGCAGCCGACCGAATCATCGGAGACGAAGCGATCACCCCGACCGAGATGGTCGCGGCGCTCGACGCCGAGGTGCCCGGATGGCGCGACCTCGACCCCGAGGACGTCCAGACCGCGCTGCGGGAGGCGAAGGCCGACCTGATGCGTGAGATGGACGGATGGCTCGACACCTACAACGCCCTAAAGGAGGACCGCGCATGAAGACGTCAACGAAGCGGCGACGCCACGATGCCCGCCGGAAGAATACGAACGCCCTGAAGGCTCGGCGGCTGGAAGGGAGGCGGCGCGCCACGGCGGGTCCGATCCGCTGCCTGCAGTGCGGTCGGGCAGACTTCGACCGGCTGGACGCCACCGGACACTGCGAGCGATGCACCGATTGATACGTCCGACTCGATGTGCTACATTTGATAGCGCAACCGACCGAGAGGAACCCGCCGCATGATCCAGCTACGCCCCTACCAGCACGAGGCCATCGACGCCGTCGAGAAGGCTCTCGACAAGGGCGTACAGAAGCCGCTCGTCGTCCTGCCGACCGGCACCGGCAAGACCGTCGTCTTTAGCCGGGCCATCGAGAAGCGGGGAGGCACCGCCCTGGTGCTCGCGCACCGCGACGAACTGATCCAGCAGGCAGCCGAGAAGCTCGCGGCGGTCGCGCCGGAACTCGCCGACAGCATCGGCACCGTCAAGGCCGAGAAGAACGACGTCGACGCGAAGATCATCGTCGGCAGCGTCCAGACGCTCTCCCGCGACAAGCGCCTCGCGCAACTACCGACCAAGTTCGACACGGTCGTCATCGACGAGGCCCACCACGCCGCCGCCGACAGCTACCTGAAGATCATCGAGCACCTCGACGACTCGCCCCTGATCCTCGGCGTCACCGCGACGCCGGAGCGGGCCGACAGCAAGGATCTCGCCGAGGTGTGGGAGACGACGGTCTACGCCCGCTCGATCCTGGAGATGATCGAGGGCGGCTACCTCGCCTCGCTGAAGGGCTACCAGGTACAGATCGACGGCCTCGACCTCCGCACGGTCAAGGTCAGCGGCGGCGACTATCAGGCGGGCGACCTCGGGCGGCTCATGGAGGAGACCTTCGCCGACCGCCAAGTCGCGCGGGCCTACAGGGACATGGCCTCAGATCGCAAGGGCATCGTCTTCACCCCGACCGTCGACGTCGCGCACGCGACCGCCAAGGAACTGAACAAGCTGAACATCCCCGCCGGGGCGGTCGACGCGACCACGCCGCCGGACAAGCGGCGGCAGCTACTCGCCGACCTCAAGAGCGGCAAGCTGCAGGTCATCTGCAACTGCGGCGTGCTCACCGAGGGCTTCGACGAGCCGAGCGTCAGCGCCATCGTCGTCGCGCGGCCCACGCGCTCGCGCGGGCTCTACGTCCAGATGGTCGGGCGGGGCACCCGCATCCACCCCGGCAAGGAGGACTGCATGATCCTCGACTTCAGCGGCGCGGAGGTCGACCTGAAGGCCATGAACCTCCCCGGCATCTTCGATATCGACGCCACCGAGTACGAGGAGGGCAAGGCCATCGAGGAGGCGGTCGCCGAGTACGAGGCCAAGCAGACCAAGATCGGCAAGCGGAAGGTCACCGAGAAGAACCTCTTCGCACGCAGCGAGGTGCGCTGGATCAAGGTCGAGCCGGAGGGCGACACCCGCTGGGTGCTCAGCCTGGGCGGCGACGACCTGGTAGTCCTCGACCCGCACGACGGAGGCTTCCGCGTCCTGCAGATGGGCGAGAGCAGGGCAAAGGTCATCGCCTCGGGCATGGACCTGGGCTACGCGCAAGGCATCGGTGAGGAGATGATCCGGCGCAGCAAGGCCGGGGGCCTGAACAAGAAGCGCGCCGCCTGGCACGAGCACGACGCGACAGCGGGGCAGGCCAGCTTCCTATGGGCGCTCGGCAAGCGCAAGCAGAGCAAACAGGCCAAGGCGGGCGAGATGACCAAGGGCGAGGCCGCGCAGGCGATCACCGAGGCGCAGGCCGAGGACCGGCTCAACCGCTTCGACGTCGCCCTCGCCGCCCGCGCAGCCGAGGACAAAGAGCCGGTGCCCGCATGAGCTTCACCTCGCCCTGCGCTCGGTGGCGGACCGTCGACCGGGCGATTCATGTCCGGCTCGCGGACGGCCTGCACGCGGCGGACCCCGAGGTGGCCGAGAACCTGCGAGCAACCTCGCCGCGTTACAGCGACCAGCCGATACGGCCCGCAGCCTCGCCTCCGCTCGGGCGCGCGGTCGCGCGGATCGTCGGCAGGGGCGCGATCTGGATCGAGCGACATCGATGAGGCGCTACGAACTCCTGACAGCCGACGGCAAGACCATCACATGGCCGGGCGAGGACGCCATCAACGCCGCCGAACGGGCCGCCGACTGCCTGCGCGTGACCATCGTCGCGTGGCGCGAACTGCGCGTCTCGATTGAAGTCGGTCCGCCCGAGGACTGCTAACCGCAGAAGTTCGTCTCGGGCGCACTGTCCATTGTCGGTTACGCTCCGGGTGTGAGCACAACCGCAGCCCCACCGCAGGCCGCCCTGGAACTGCAAGAGGCGGTCGCCGCCAAACCGACGCCACTCGGCGACGACGGCACCGTGACCATCCACATCATCCGTCCCGGAATCGGAGGCGGACGCGGGCGTCACTACTACGGCCCCGAGATGCTGCAGGAGAACGCGAGCAAGTTCAACGGCTGGCGCGTCTACGTGGATCACCTCTCGCCGGAGGCCAAGAAAGCACTCGGCGGACTGCCCCGGTCGATGAAAGACCTCGGCGGGATGATCGAGGAGAGTTGGTGGGACGGAACCGTGCCCGGCGACAACCGCTTTGAGGCGGGGGCCGTTGTTGGCAAAATGCGTCCGATCCGTGATCTCAAAGACGTCGTCGAACAGCTTCCGCAAGCCGTCCAGTTCTCGATCAAGGCCAAGGCCACCGACGTCCGGCCCGAGATCATGGAGGGCAGCGAGGCATGGGTTGTCGAGGGTATCCGCTCGCAGCCGGGCTCTGTCGACGCCGTCACCGAGGCAGGCGCTGGCGGCAGGATCGCCGAGATCCTGGAGGCGGTCGACCACACGGCCGACCCCGAGCAAGAACTTGAAGAGGCCGTCCTGAAGGCCAAGCAGCGCAAGTCGCTGCCAACCGTCTCCTTCGCCATACCCGACAAGAAGGCGTACCCGATTCAGGACGAGGCGCACGCGCGCAACGCCCTGGCGCGAGTCGCTCAGCACGGGAGCGAAGAGGAGAAGAAGCAGGTCCGGGCTGCGGTCAAGCGCCGCTACCCAAACATCAATCTCCAAGAGGAACAACACCCGCCCGACGCGGGCGACAACGCCGAAGGAGGCGACGTAGTGAGTGAGCTACTAGAGGCTCTGCGTGACCCCGAGAGTGAGGTCGCCCAGGCCGTCAACGAGCTTGTCGAGTCCCGCGTGGAGGAAGCGCGCGAGTCCGGCGAGGCGGAGATCGAAGAGGCCAAGGCCGAGGCAAAGCGCTCGGTTCAGCTTCGGGATTTCCGGGACGAGGCGCACAAGCAGATCGAGGAAGCAGACCTCCCCGAGAAGATGAGCAACAAGCTGCTCAGCGAGTACGACCTCATCGAGGGTGACCCCACGGACAAGCTGGACGTGGTCGACAAGGTCGACGACGACGGCGAGGTCACCGAGCCTGCGCTGACGCAGCTTCAGGAGTCGGTCAAGGCCGACATCGAGGAGCAGCGCGAAGTGCTGGCGGACCTCAACCCGACCCAGGTCCGGGGTCAGGGACCGAGCGGCAGCGATGCCGAGCGCAAGCCCAAGCCGAAGTCAAAGAGCTTCTGGCGCGAGCATCTGGAGGAGGCCGGGGTAGATCCCGACGCCGCCTTCGACGATGTCGACGCCAGCGAGGACGACGAGTAAAGGAGCGACTGGAACATGTCGACTTACAACCGACCGGGACGCGGAGTCCACGTCACGAACACGGCAACCAGCGCGGCCATCAACCACGGGCAGGTAGCCCAGGAGGAAGGCCACGTCGGAGTCGCTGTGAAGCAGGTCCCCGCGACCTGGGATGCGGCGCTGAGCGCCCATTCGGTCATCGCCGACGACGAGGAGTACTTCCTCATCACGAAGGGAGTCGTCCAGGTTGACACCGTGGGCGGGTTCGCCCGAGGCGAGCCGATCTACATCGTCGCCGCGACGAACGCCCTGACGGAGACCGGCTCCGGCAACGTGCCCTTCGGGCGCGTCGTCGAGATCGCTGGAGAGCGAGGGGTTCCGACCGGACAGGTGCGGATTGACCTCGATGCCAAGGACAACATCGACGCGGTCGCGTAAGCGCAACCGAGCGACGAAGGAGCGAAAGCAACATGTCGAGATACGGAGACATCGGTCGCCCGGTTCTGCTGCTGGAGGCATACAAGGACTGGGCCGACGAGCGCCGAGGAAGCGACCTGGAGGAGGCCCAGACAAAGGCCGACTTCCCGGAGTTTCTCTACGGTTCGGTCAGCCAGAGCATGTACAAGGGCTACACGAAGGTGATGCCCCAGTACGCGCGGTACACGGCGAAGGAGAACCTCCAGAACTTCCAGCCGCACCGCGTTCGCGGGCTGAACGGGATCAGAGGCATCGGCTACGTCGGTGACGCCGGGGAGTACCCCGAGCTTCGCCGTTCGGAGCGTCCCAGCGCGTCGCTGGTGATCGACACCTACGGGGGCGTCTACAGCGTCACCCGGCAGGCGACGATCAACGACGACAGCGGGCACCTGCTCAAGGACAACCCCGAGGACATGGGCTACGAGGCTGGCCTGTTCGTCAACGAGACGATCATGGCCTTCATCGAGTCCAACCCGACGGCCCCTGACGGCGATACCGTCTACCACGCCAACCACAACAACGCGGTCACCGCTGCTCTCGACGAGACGGCGCTGGCGGCAGCGATCTCCGCGATGGAGAACCAGACCGACGAGGACGGACGCCAGATCCGGGTAACCCCCGAGACCCTGGCCGTCAAGAACGTCGTGCTGGAGTTGATCGCGAATCGGATCATCCGGTCCCAGCAGACCGGGACGACGATCAACGATTCGACGTCGGTCGACTTCGATAAGGGAACGGATAACCCGCTCGCGGGCATCCTCCCTGCGAACGCTGTCGTGCGTGATCCCTACTGGAGCGACGCGAACGACTGGTACCTGTTCGCAAGCCCCAGGCAGGTTCCGGCCTTCGCGGCTGGCTTCCTGAACGGGAAGGAGGAGCCGAGCGTGTTCCTCAAGAACCCGGAGGCTCGCGGCGCTCTCGGTGGCGGGGGTCAAGACCCCTACACCTGGGAGTGGGACAGCGTCGACTTCAAGGTCCGTCTGGACTTCGGAGTCGGGGTCGTCGATCACCGAGGCACCTACAGGAGCATCGTCACCTAAGGGTGGCTACGCTCTGCCGGTACCCGACAGGAAGGTGATCTGATGCCAGCAGGAAATGACGCGGCAGCCGCCGCCAGCGAACTGGCCGATAAGTTCGGCAAGGGAGAGGCGCGCGCCGAGGAGGTCGTAGCTGCAGCCCGAGCACGCCGCACATCAGCGGTGGCGAGTGCCCAGCTACTGCCCCGCGACGAGGAAGCGACCGAGGCGCTGGACCTCAAGGAGGTCGCCAAGGCCGCCAAGGTCAAGACGGTGTTGTCAGCGGCGGTACGGGGCGACCAGGTCGTCTACGTCGCCGAGGACAAGGGCCGCCAGTTCAAGGACGCGGTGCCCGCGTCCGAGGTTGGCAAGAAGGCACCGGCTCGTAAGAAGAGCACCACCGCCAAGAGCAAGAAGAGCGAGTAGCTGAAGGAGGCCGGGCTGGAGGCGCACGAAATGCAGCCTCCAGCCCGGACCACCCGTGATCGCCCCGACCGTCGACGACATCCGCACCTGGTCGAAGGTCGACTTCGCCGGGATCGACTATGCCGTCGACTCGCCGGACCCGCTGCAGATCCTGGTCGACAGGGCAGCGGACTACGTCGCTGACGTCACCGGGCGACCGCTGGGCTCGATGCCGGTGGAGTACGTCACCACGGCGAACGAGGCGATCCAGCTTCGGGTCGAGCAACTGGCCTTCAAGTCCCAGGAGGATCAGGTCGAAACGGTCAGCGACTTCGACGTCATTCAGAGCTTCGGGGCGGGCAGCTACAACGAGTCGCGCCGGGACATGAAGGAGGTCGCGGAGGCGAAGCTGATCAACCCGAACCCGCATCTTCACGACCTGCTGTGGCGCATGACCACGGCCGACAAGAAGGACGAATGGTGGGAGCGGTGGGGGATGACGCCACCCGCGTTTGAGGTGACCGAGGTCGACTGGACCGGCGCACAAGGCGTCGTGGAGAACTGATGTCGCTGCGGTCGGCACTCGTCGACCGTGCCTACCAGCGGCGGCAGGCGGCGGACACGAAGAAGGTGGAGGGCCGGACGCTTCGGGTCACGACCGAGTCGCCGCCGATCCGTGCTCGCCTGGAGGTCAACCCGGCGACCGAGCGTGCCGACGAGGGCGGCAGAGTCACCACGGAGCCGCGTCCGCGTCTGATGACGCACCACCGGGACGAGGACGGCAACGTGGTCGAGTTCAGCAACAGCGACCGCCTGCGCGTCGTCAGCAAGGAACTGGGCGAGCACATCTGGGAGATCGACGGCGAGCCGGACCCGATCCGCAAGAAGCGACGGGTCATCGGCTGGGAGTTGAACCTCCACCGCGTCGAGGAGGGCGTCTGATGGGCTACGTTGGCGGAAAGCTGGAGCCGTGGTTCGGGGGAAAACCGAACGAGCGCGCCATGCGCAACATCGTCCGTGTCTCGATCCGCGAGGGCGCGAAGATCGCCGAACTCAACACCCCCG
>Ga0307377_10006755_pt1 | contig 11968 bp, 21 predicted proteins | sample TR3MG_FD_202535 | JGI IMG/M metagenome (GOLD analysis project Ga0307377, IMG submission 202535) | Soil microbial communities from Risofladan, Vaasa, Finland - TR-3 | ecosystem: Environmental > Terrestrial > Soil > Coastal area > Acid sulfate soil | place: Finland: Risofladan, Vaasa | collected...
CATACTTTCCAGACCGCCTCTGTAAATCTTTAGCTAACACATATGCCCGTTGCAATACAACAGACATTTTGAATAACATCTCAGGCCTGCTTGAAAGGAATACTAACTCCTTAACATCTTTTTGATTTAATACTGTTACTCTGTATCTTTTATCTATAATGACTTTAACTGAGAATCCTTCATATGAAATTATATATGTCCAGGAATCAATTGCGACTTTCAAATTTTCCTCAAACATTTTGACTCCTTATAGTTGTGCCGCCTTGCTACGACTTATCATTAAGCTCACAGACTTATCTCACCGTAAAGCAAGGCGACGAATTTGTAAGGACGGACAAGCCTCTCATAAATGACGGTTACTCCGGCACAACCTGCCCGCCCTTATTTTGAGAAGGGGTATCGGTTTACTATGAGTAAGACGCTGTCTTGGGTGCACCCTCAAGCGCGGTTCCCACAAGGTTCCTATCGCCGTCGCCTCGGAACTAGCCGATACCTACTTCCCATATTTATTACTGCTCTTTTATGAGTTTGTAAAGCTTACCCTTCAACTTCTTGTTGACTATTTTGAGAACTTCTCTCATGTTGCCAACACTAACACTGCTTTTCTTTCCTTCTGCTTTCGTGACAGCAGAAACGAATTTTGAAAGCTGCATATCGCACCTCCCTTTCTTGTTTACTGATAGAGCTTCCCATCTTTATCCTCATCATATTCAACTTCAGCCTTGCAGAAATTATTTGAGCACTGCCATACTGGCGGAGAATAACTCATGTTAAGTTCCATTATACCTTGTCTGCATTCTTCACAGTCTTTTTCACGAGGCATTTTTTGACCTCCCTTGTTACAAACGTCTTCACATAAACATATCACTATCCCTGTTATCCAAATAGGACACGAAAGAATCACAAACACTATGACACCAACTGCAGCACCACATATCGTAGCTATTTTGACTATAAGTTCAGGCAGTCTTGTGTTTAACACAATAACTCACGCATCCTATTCTTCTCATACCACAGTCTTTTTCGTCTTTAAACACACATGTGTCACAAAGGTTGTGACTTATCTTTTGCTTAGCTTTTTGGCCAACATCATCGCGCATCTTCTAGCCTCTATGTCCATTACGTCTTTTTGCTTCTCGACTTTAGGCAATTTTGAATACGGAACAAGACAGTAATGAGTTTTCTTTTTTACATCTTTCTTCTTGCCGTATTTCCATCCTTTTGATAATTTATAGTCCATCCATAACTTATGATTTTGCTTAGCCGTTAGGAATGGATTCCGTCGGAAAGACAGACAAGCATCTACAAGACTTGCTATCTGCCATTCAGTTGGGACTACGTTATATTTCTGGCCACATCCCATTTGATAGCTTACCCAACACTGATGCATTATATAAGGCGCAATGACCATGAATATCACATCAGCTTCAGAAATTCCTTTAATCTTCTTCATTAATCTACCTCCCTCACTTTTTGACAAACGCTCTTATCTTATTAAGTGCCTTCTTAATATTATTCGTTACAGTTGTCTCAGACATATGAAACATTTTGGCGATTTGTTTTCTATCCTTCTCATGCAAAAACTTCTGAACTAACATATTCTTTTCAGTTATTGTGAGTACACTTAAGTTCTCAAGGATGTCAAGATCGTAGTCATATATAACTGTATCATTTTGATTGTTTTTGAAACTATGTTCATAGCATTCTTCTATATTAACATATTCTTTTTCTAAGTAATAAAAGTTTTTCCTTATATGTGATTTCACATATGATGTAATCCAAGAAGGTATTTTGTCAGCTTCAACGTCTACAGGCATTTTTTGAAGAGCATCATACACTCCTACAACACCCACTTGGTATAACTCTTGTGTTGTCACTCTTTGTAAGTGTGGTCTCCTATTCCTTATTTTGAGAATAGTGTATACGACAAGCTTGTCAGTGTATTTCAGTATAGCGGCAAAGTTTCTTTTAGTCCTGCCCTTCTTAAACTTATCAACATGTATTTTGATAACGTTTAAATCGACAGGCTGTTCTTTGTAATGCTTTTCACTCAGCCAGTCTAAGTAAGTCCTCACATGATTGCTATTATGCTTCTGAGTCATAAGTCAGCTTCTTATCTTTTTGAATCTATTAGCCCACTACAACCATCACGTTTTTCTACCATAACTTGATTATCAGAATAAGCCGAAAGTTCATTCGTATGTGATATAACATATATTGCTTTATTTTTACCTTCATCACTAAGCAATGGACCTATGGCGTCTTCGCCAAGTCCATCCAGGAATGCAAATATCTCATCAAGTATTATTATGCCTAACAATCCACTTTCTATGTTATACCTTCTTGTTATCCATTGATTTAACGAAAGGCATAGAGCTATATCAACTCTCTTTTTCTCTCCTCCTGATAAGCTTTCATATTTAACTGTTGCTCCATTAAAGAATATGTCTATCCCTATTTTGTTACGTTCATCACCTGACTTAAGCTGTTTTGTTGGAGTCATTAACACAGTCATAGAACCACTACTGATAATTGATATGTATTCATTTACTATAAGATTGAATTCATTACAGAACTTGTCTAGCAATATTGACCTTATGCCTTGATTAGAGAATGCCTTCTTCCAGAATACAAGTTTATCAATATCTCCGACCATCTTTGCTTTATCATTTTGAAGCATAACAATGTTATCTTTGAGTCTCTTGTTTTCAGCTTCATATATGTCAACCTCTTTTTGAAGAGCATCTATTTTTTTCATGTTGTCAGCGATTCTAACTTCTTTAATCCTTATAGACTCAGATTGTGTTTTAGACAGTACATCAATTTTGGCCTGCTTGACTTGTTCATTCCTCAAGTTCTCTATATCTCTATGTAAATCATCAGTGGTAAGATTAAGCTGTCGTAATTGTTTCTCAGATATCACTATCAAAGAACCAAGTTCTGATATTTTGGTTTCACATTCCTGCTCTTGTATTTGCAACCCAAGGATTTCAACTTCATTGTCTTTTATCTGTTGCTTCTTTTCATCTATAAATATATCTATGTTGTCCTTTGTTATAACAGCCCCACACTTGTCACATTTCTCACCGAATTTTGAGTTGTTAAAGTCGTCAATTTCTTTTAAGACTATATCATTGTCAGCTTTGATAGTTCTTATTTTGAAAGCAATGTTCTTCTGCTCTGATATAATATCTCGTTCTTCGTTCTTATTTTGTTCGTTTGTGTCATTTATCTCTATTTTTTGCTCTGAGATTTCACTCAGTTCATTGTTCTTCTTTTTTACTATAGCTACATAATCCTTTTTAGCTCCATCTGATTCTTGAGACTTTTTGATTTCTTCTTTGATTACATCAATTTGACGTGTCTCATTTGTATTCTCATCTGTAACTGCAGTTATGTTTTTATTGTGAAAATCTATCTTGACAGAGTTAAGTTTTAGTTCTTGCTCAATTTTATTAATTTTGTCATCTGTATCAGTAACACTCTCAGACTTTTCATCAGCACATATTTTGACCTTGTCGTGTAAATCATCATACATTTCAAATCCTAATAAGTGTGATATAATTCCTGTTCTGTCAGAATCAGATAATTCAGTAAACAACATTAAGCTTTCTTGGCTAAAATAACATGCTGTCATAAACGTCAACATATCAAATCCAAGTATCTCATTTTGAAGTATCTCTTGACGTCTATCCTGTTTAAGCCCATCCGTTATGACTTCTCCGTCATCTTGTGATGGAATGCATATTGACAATCCCTCTTTACGACTTCTTTCTATGACATATGTATTCCTATGCTCATCTTCAAGATATACACGGACTGAGCAATCTTTTTGGCCTCTACGTATTACATCATTACCTGTTAAACCTTTTGTTGTCCTATTAAATAAAGCCCAAAGGATAGCGTCAAAAATACTTGATTTGCCTGAACCATTGCTTCCACCTAACTCGTTTTTGCCAGTAATCAATGTGAATCCATTACTTATTTTGAAGTTGATATCCTTGATACTTATGAAATCATGTATAGAGACACCCGTTATTTTACCTTTGAAGACATTAGCAATTGAACTCATTTGCCTCTTATCAAAAAGGCCGTTTAAGACGTTCTTATAGCTATCATCTACGCTATTCATTTTGAGCCACTCATCTATGATAGCATTGAAATCTACAGATTTAATCCGTTCTTCAAAGAATCTTGGTGTCACAATGCTAATAACATTTTGTTTGTCTATCTTCTTTGTAGCGTTCAGAACTCTATAATAATTGCCATCGTCCTTCACTTCATTCGCATCATCAACAGTTATGAATTGAGGATAGTCAAGTTTAATGAACCTCACTCCATTCATTTCAGTATCCAGTATATAAACACCATGTTCTCTTTCGTCACCAAACTCCAACTGCATTGCAGACCCCATTATAAAACAATTGTCAGCCAGCTGTTGAGTTTTATGATAGTGACCAAAGAAAACGAACTTGTTATCTTTCGCTAAAGTCTTCCAGTTTAAGCCTTCAAATTTGTATCCACTTTCATTCACAATTGTAGGCTGCTTGTGAAGCACAACAACGTCATATCCTTTGATTTCTCCGTCCTTGATATCCTCACAGTAATCCACCAACCGTAACCTTAACCCATTGACTTCAACAACACCCTGACGCGCTGCTAGCCTTGTCTTTAAATGTCTTACAGCATCATATATGTCCTTATATTCACTATCACTCACCAAGTCATGATTTCCTCTAACGTTCGCAACATCACTACTATTTTGAAGGCTATCATAGAAGTTGTTCGCAACATTAATAACTTCTACTGGTATCATTCCTCGCAAGTGAAATGTGTCGCCTCCGTTTACTATCAGACTTAGTTTCTCGTCTTTAGCTATTTTGGCAATCTGGTCCAATACGTTAATCTGGTCAACTAACCTTTTTGAAAGAAGTGTTTCTTTGTCAACTCCGAACGTTTTGAACGTGTGCAAATGCAAATCGCTAAATAACATAATCTTCATGAGATATAATGTCTCCTTAAATATTCGGCAATGAGAATGCCATCAGCATCCAGAAAACCTGTGAAGTCTATTGATGGGAATAATCTTTTACCTATCTGTAAAGATGCAGATTTTAATTCTTTCCCATCATCAAGACCCTCAGGCAATAGCTCTCTTTGCCAGTGTTTTGAATCTATATAACTATATGGTAACTGCAATCTTTCAAACACAATAATGGTTGCTTCCAAAGAACGTAACGCAGACTGAGTAGCTTTCCATCTTGCAGGGTTGACGAGTGGACGTTCCAATGCTAAAATAACTTCGTCATTTTTGAATTGACCCAAGTGCTCTTCTAACTTTGTAACATCTATTCTTGTGACATATTGTTTTGTTTTTGTATAACTAAGTTCTGACTTCGTTGGAGTTTTGGTATAAGATAAAGCTCTACCATCTCTTATAACACCTATTGAACCTGTAACTCCGTTATCACACCCTATGAAAGTTCTCAATTTTGATTTCCCATAAAGTATTCAGACTTTATACCTCCGTCGCCTCCTGTTGAATAAACATCAAGTACCAAGATTATCGGATTAGTTGACCTTAAGTCCAATAAGAATCTTTTTACAGTGAACTGGTCTTTTTCTTTATCTAAGAATTTTTGAATCTGTATTCTTTTCTTCACATACTTTTTGTAGCGTTTACCTCCTAGCGTTACATCATATTCATCAAGAGCTATTCCTTCAAAGTCAGTAAGAAGCTCTTCATCATTTTGGCAGAAGTATGCTAATGCAGCATACGTAGACTCGCCAAACTCCTTTAGCATATTCACTATTGAACCATCTCTAAATCCTACCCAGTTCCCAGGCACATTGAAAACAACTTTTTCAGGAGTTTCAAATACCATGAACTGAACTATCGTTTCAGGCAATTTGTTAGAAATCTCTCTCATATTCCTTCTAACAATTATTTCTACTAACATAGTTTCCATTATGTCCCCTCAGTTTCGTTTTTTGGCTCCTCTTTCTTTTCCCCTTCAGCAACAGTTTCTTTTTTGATTTCGTCTTCAGGTTTTTCTGGTGCAGGAGGGGTTTCTATTATTGGAGCTGGTTGAGGTTGTAACATAGACGCCAACCTTACATTTGTCTCTATTGATTCCAACTCCATCTTCATTTCACATATCATACGATACATATCTCTTAATGATGCTGGGCGAATCATTTTGACTCCGCTTATCTTCGTAAATCCTACAGTCTTACCTCCCTTTTCATATTGGCAAAGAAGGACTGCAGTCTCAACTTCAGGTTCAATTGCCGCACTTTTTGGTTCTGAATTCTTCCTAAACATATTCTTCATCTCTCTTTCCCTTTCATTTTATTTGTTATCCAGCGTTCAAACTTTTTGGGGTCATCAATGAGAGCTTGATTTTCCCCAACTTCTTTTAATAATATATCAAGCATCTTTATTTCACCAGTTTTCTCGCCTACTATTAAGCCATTCAGATATGGTTGCAAAACCCTGTCATCCATATTTGATGTATGCCATAAACAAATCCCTAATACTCCGTTATCATAAATGAACATTTTCTTTCTATTGATACATATGCCGTTTTTATTGTGAAGACAACTATGGGATGTGCACCTAACTGCTGGAACAGATGCAACAATCACTAAGGCAACAAGAATCAATAATAAAATCCATCCCATATCATTTTTTCTTGAACATTCTATCGATGAGTCCACCATCCTTGTTGACAGTTATTTTTCTATCATCATCTAAAACAGGAATAGGCGCTTTAGCTACTTCAGACAATTTTGCTTGTTCCATTGATGTTTGCAGTTCACGCCTTTTCAGTTTCATACTATCAACTTGTTCTGGCCATAGCCATCTTCTTAACTGTGATGGCCCTTTTTTGAATTGCTTAGCATTTGTTATAAAGAAACCACATTGTCTTTTTTTGCCACTTGACCTTGCACGCTGATAATGCAAGCATATACCATTCTTCCAAGATATGCATTCTTTACATTTGACTTCCTTCATTTTGACTCGTCTCATCTCAGCCCCTTCGTTTTATTTCTACCTGTAATGCCAATAAACATATCTTACAAATTTCTTCTATAGGAATTGGTACATTTCTTAATCTTTCATTCATGATTTCAAACTCACCTTCAGAGTTTATATCGTAATGGGGACACCCACCTCTATTTTTTATCCATATACAATCCATCATTGCCTTGGGTCCCTTCCCCATCTGCGTTCTGTCATAAGACGAGTCTGCTGAGTTGACACATGTTTTATATCATCAGTCTTTTTGACAATAGGTCTACCATCAGGAGTATGGCCTACAACATCATACTCTTTGGTAACAATTGGAGGCAGAGCAAAATCTGTTTCACAATCCATTGACAATTGTAAGTCTTGTAATTCCATTACACGAAGTTGTCTTCCACCATCTAATCTGATATTCACAATAGTTCCTTCATCTAATTCTCTATAGTGTTGGTGACCACAATTGGGACATATTATGACTTGTCTATCAGTGATATCATCAAATTCATATATCACATGTTGTTGACAATTATGGCAGTATTCTCTCTGTCTTAGTTTCATTTTTTATTTGGGTTAGGCCTACCATCAGGATAAACAATTCCATTCAGTAATAACCAGTCGTAAAAAGCATTAACATCATTTTCTTTAGGTCTATCCTTTATATGGAATTGCTTTACACCAAAGTCAATGCTTTCTTTCATGAATGCTTGTAATGTTTTCCCGTTATTAGGGTCAAGTTGCGCCTTTAATTGATTAACAATTTTGGCCTTATCAAGCAACTCTGGCCCATTTGCTTGTTGAGTAATCACTTCATCTTCTGTAACTTCTTTCTCTGCGATTATTTCAACAGTTTGAGGTACAGACATTTTGGCTTGTTCAGCTTCTTTTTCTGCTTCAACCAAAGCATCTACTAAATCTCCAACTATGATTTGTTCAAACTTATCTGGTTTAGAACGCTTCAATACATCTCGCAATACAGAGACTATTCTTTTTGCATCCTTCGGGACTATCAAGATTTTGAACCAGTCTTGGCGAACTGCCATCTTTTCTACTGTAACTTTTATATCCATGTCTCTACCTCTTTCCCAAGATTACTGCAACAATTAATCCTAGCATTGCAATTACTATCATTACTTCAACTATATCAAATGTAATCGGTCCTCTTGGTTTCTTTTTGTCACCGTTATTCATTCCCACAGTTTTTCATAGTTAATGGCAAATGCTCTACTTAATATATCATCAAATCCGTATTCTTTAGATTTGCTGTGTCTTGAGCCAGCTCTATAGCCCTTTTCTTTTAACATTGAAATGAGAATATTAAGTCTCCAAGTCATTTTGTCTGCCACTTCGTTAATCCCTATTCTTCTGCATCCCATACTAAATATTATGAAGAATCTTATATTAACTATCATTTCTCTATATGTCATAGGCGTTTGATTTTTGATTAATTCATCGTAAAACTCTGACATCATTTCATCTTTTAAACATTGTTCTTTCAAATTCATATTACCACCTTTGGAATACAAACATTTTCCTTGAATCCACATTCAAAGTAGAATGGAATATGGATTTTTGAACCCTCAGGTCTACTATCCACTTTCCTTTTTTCTAGTTTTATGATACAGTCAAACCCTATAGGAACTCTTTCAGATTCACCATCAGTTCCTGTAATTCTTTGTGTTGGAGCATCAGCTTTGCTACCACGTGTTATATGAATAGTCATTGACGACCAATGTTGCAATGCATGCCCACCCGATAAAGTCTCTAATGCAAAGAATCCTCCCAGATTCATTCGTGTTTGACCAACTAATAAAACAGTCACATCGCTTCTGTACACACTACCAGCAGCAACTCTAAAGAATTTTGAAAGCTTTCTTGCGAGTAAAGCCATTTCGTCTGATTCAATCGATTTCTCTACTCCCTTTTTTGTTTGTTGCTCTGCTGTAGGTGACATTGCCTGTATACTATCAAACACAATAACATCTATAGTTTTGCTTTTTACTATTTGAATAAAAGCATCCATAGCTTGCTCTGCATTCACAAAGCCTTGTCCCAATAACAATGTATCAAGATTGATACCTTGCTTTGTTGCCCATATAGGTTCAAATGTATTTTCTAAATCAAAGTAAGCACAACTCTTACCAATTTTTTGAGCTTCAGCTATTACTTTACAACACACAGTTGATTTTGAACTGCCTTTAGGGCCCCATATTATACTAAATCTTTTTGAGGGCAATCCACCACCAGTCAATTCATCTATATGTTTTTCACCGAAGCTTATTCTTGTAACAGGAGGTTCCTGCGATGCAAACTTAAGAATAGGATATTTGAACTCTCTATTCTTTTCATTCATAAGTATCTTTAAGTCTTCCATCCTATCGCCAGTACTTTTTGATTCTTTGTTCTTCTTTATTCCACGTGGCATGATACCCCCATGTTTTACTTAGGGTAAGCTAAAAGCACGAGCCTAATGAAGTCTTTCGCTCCCATTACAACAAATTTTTCTTCATGCATATTCTCTAACCAATACACAGGTATTTTGAGAGTGCCTATAGGTAGACTAGCAAGGAGCTTCTTCCACACTTTCCTTTTAATTGTGATGTTCTCAGTTCCTCTATGTTTCGCTTCAATATAAAAGAACTCATTGAGAATGTCAGCAATTTCTTTGTGTGCTCCAGAGCCTTTTGTAGGCCTACTGTACTTATCAAGCTCGCACAATACGCCTGCTATATAGTTCTCAAGTTTTTTACCTGAGTTGCTCAACATTTTGTCTGCTTTCTCTTGCGAATCAGATGTCATCCAAACTAACATCCTCTAAGTTAATCTCACCATCATCGGCACTTGCATCTTGTGATACAATTGCGTCAGCCTTCTTTTCAGATTTAGTTTCGGTCATGTCCTCTTCCTTCGGAGGATTATCGCAAAACTTAATGATATCGACCAGTTGCTTCCCCTTCTTCTTTTTTGAATCAACTACCATGATATAACAGAACTTCCCTATCATATCAGATATTTTCACATCAGCTCCATCTTCAAGCTCCTTCTTCCCCATTATGGCTGTATAGAATTCGTACAGTCTTGTTTCCGGGGTCATTAGCATAGAAGTGTTCGCCCATATTTTCCTTCCTTCCATACCAACTTCTTTTATATGAAACTCAAAGTTAAGCTGGTCATTCCATCCTGCTTTAGTAGCTTTTTGAACAGCTACGTTCGAAACGAATGCTAATATCCACTCCTTTATCGGGAATGGATTTCTTTCTTTAGCACTCTTATCAACCTTTATTGTGATACCATTAACAGGCAATAATATAGGTCTTTCAAAGTTACTTGCCATTTGCGTCCTCCGTCTTTATAGTCTTCACAAGACTCTTTTTGATTGACTCAACTTCTTCAGTTGTGACAGTCTCTGCGAGCTTGCCAAGAATCATCGCCATCTTTTTGATATCTTTCACATCTGAAGATTCTACGTCCTTCTCAAGCTCAACACCTACTTTGACATTTTCATAGTTACCGATATTGACTAACCTTTCGTATCGCTTCTTAATCTTAATCACACTTGCTCTCCTCTCTTTGTGCCCCCATTTATATTATATCAGCAAAAGCTCATTTTGTTTACTAAAAATTACGTCTCCTTTCATTTATCATATTTAGCATTACAGTGACCGAGCTTTAATAAGTCACAGTATCTGCAGTTTTTTGAGACAACTTTATAGAAGTCTCCAAGTTTTATAGTCTTAATCGCAGCTCTTATATATCTTTTTGTTTCTTCCTTATACATACCCACATCATAAAAACGAGGTGTATCAAAGTAAAATAAACATAGTTTATCAATCTTATATTTTGGTTGCCACCCATAAAACTCTATCTGATAAGTGTCTATTTCTTTAACTTTGCCAGTCTTATAATCCAACAATACAATCTCACCTTTGCTGTTTTCATATATAAGGTCACATACATATATATATTCGTCTCCATCAAAGTTCATTCTGTCTCTAACTTCAAGCGAAATAACTTTTTTGATATCAAGTTCTTTCTTATACTTAAAGAAGATTGAAATTAGAATATATCCCTTTTTGAGTAAAAACTCATATTTTGTAAAGAATCTAACACCACCCTTAGTGGCTTCCCTTTCAAAGTAATATTGCCATTCAGCAATTGCAGCAGCTCTATCAACGTCATGTTCAACAACATCTTTTAATAACTCATGCATTGCTTGTCCCATCAAAGCATAAATAGACCCTTTATCCCTTATGCGGTCAATGTAACACAGCTTAAACTTTAAAGGACATTCGTGAACCATTTTGATTTGACTAAACGAATAAGCCATTGTTACTCCTCACAGAACAACTTTTTGTCTGAATCTTCCAGGCTGTCATACATATCAAATGTATATTTTATCCAGTCGTTTGGCCCCACGACTTTAACATATTTTGATATCTCATCATAGTTAGTACAGCTGTTGTTGAACTCTGAATACGTCTCCTTCGTTGGCCATCTATTGCATCCAGCAAACAGAGCGCTAAAGAATTTTGTCAGTCCTTCAGGCCCTTCATGATAAACGCATCTCTTTGCATTATCACATACAGGTCTCAGATAATTAGCAATCAAAGGGAACTTTTTGGCAATCTCTTCTCTCATCTTCCAGAAAATAAGAACCATTGGTGCCTCTTCACATGCCATCAGTCTTCTATTCATTTGACCTTTTAAAGCAAGTAAATTGAAATACGTTACCCATGAATGACTGTAGCTCATAGGTAACACAGCTCTTGCAGTCTGCCAAGAACCTTCACCTGTCTTTAATATATCAGAGTATAAATCTTTTGTGATTCTTACCCAGATATCAAACTTATCCTTAAGATTCACATCTTTTTGAATTGCGTTATACAAAGATGGGTATAGGACAAAAGCACAATCAAGTTTATTATTGTCTCTACTACCTAT
>Ga0307377_10006756_pt1 | contig 11966 bp, 6 predicted proteins | sample TR3MG_FD_202535 | JGI IMG/M metagenome (GOLD analysis project Ga0307377, IMG submission 202535) | Soil microbial communities from Risofladan, Vaasa, Finland - TR-3 | ecosystem: Environmental > Terrestrial > Soil > Coastal area > Acid sulfate soil | place: Finland: Risofladan, Vaasa | collected...
CCCCCACAGCCTGCCCTGAGCCGAAACCCTGAACGTAGTGAAGGGACAGCCAAAGGGTTCCGAGCGCCAGAGTCCAGAGGGGCCAGAGCTCAGAGGCCGACGGGGGACGCCACCAGCCGAAAACCGCCGCTCAAGACGCGGCAGTCCGGGCAGCCCCCGTAGCGGGCGGCGCACCGCACGCCCCTCTCTTCATCGTTGAAGCCGCCCCCACGCAACACACGGCTGTCCCCCGAATCCGGACCCTGCGGGTTGCGGGCCGGCGAGCGAGCATAGTACCCTTCCTCGTGCCGGTCCGCCACCCACTCCCACACGTTGCCCGCCATGTCCAACGCCCCGTAGGGACTGGCCCCGGCCGGGTAACTGCCCACCGGAGCCATCACGGCATAGCCATCGTCGGCACCGGTGTCCTTCCGGTCACCCGCACAGTTCCGGTCGCAGTAGTTCAGCCGGCTGCCGTCGAACTCGTCCCCCCACGGGTAGATACGCCCGTCCGTCCCCCGCGCCGCCTTCTCCCACTCTGCCTCTGTCGGCAGCCGTCCGCCCGCCCAGGCCGCATAGGCCCGTGCGTCGTCCCAAGTTACGCATACCACCGGCTGGCCGGGTCCGTTATAGTCCCCATACATCCAGCATCTCGGCTCTGGGCAGGCCCCCGCCTCCACGCACTTGCGGTACTGGGAGTTGGTCACCTCCGTCCGGTCAATCCAAAAGGCATCCAGGTAGACAGTGTGCTGCGGCTTCTCGTTCGCATACGCCTCGTCATCGGCGTCGCTCGAGCCCATCAGGAACTCACCCGCCGGCACATAGACCATCACCATGTCGTCGGCCGGCCGCGTCCAGGTATCACCGATGCTCGCCTCTGGCGGGGGGCGTGTCTCAGTGTACTGCTCAGGTGTCGCCACTTCGATCGGCCGGAGGGTAGCCGTGGGTACCAGCGGTGTCTCAGTCGGCCGGGAGGTAGCGGTGGGCGACACCCACGTATCGGCCGGCCGCGGCGTGACCGTGGGAAGCAGCAGCGTCTCGATCAGCCGGGGGACCGCGGCGATGGCGATCCCAATCACCACCAGCAAGGCCGCCGCCCCTCCCACCACTCGCCACAGCCAAGCCGGCCGCGCTCGCGGCGGCCGCCGTGGGGGGCGGTGCAAACGGTCACGCGCCCGGGCCATCCACTCCGCCACGTCACGGTAGGCCGGGGCCACTTCCTGGATGTGGCCTCCCAGCGCCAGCACCTCGGCCCACTCCTGCCGCCCGGCAGCGGCCTGCAACTGCCCGTAGAGCGGCGCCAGCCTGGCCGCCTGCTGCTCGGCCAGCAACGCCTCCCGCAACTGCGCGACGAAGGCGCTGGCAGAAGGGAAGCGTTCGGCAGGCGCTTTGGCCAACATCTTGAGCAGCGCCGCCTCGACCGCCTGAGGGAGCCCACGACGTAGCGAGCGCGGCGGCGGCACCGGCTTGTGCTCGTGAGCATACAGCGTGGCGGGGGTGTTGCCCGGAAAGGGCACCCGCCCGGTGAGCATCTGGTACGCCATCACTCCCAGTGCGTACCGGTCGGCGGCCGGGCCGACCTCCCCCGCCCGTTCCGGCTCCGCCTGCTCCGGCGCCATGTACTCCGGCGAGCCCAGGAGCGTGCCGCGCGAAGTGAGGGCGGTACTGGCCGCCAGCGCCTTCACCAGCCCAAAGTCGGTCAGCGTGGCCCGCACCCCCTCCGCCGCCTGCTCCACCATCACGTTGCCGGGCTTGACGTCGCGGTGGACCACCCCCTGGGCGTGGGCGTGGTCGAGCGCCTCGGCCACCTGCTCCAGGATGGGCAGCGCGCGCTCCAGCGGCAGCGCCGCTTCCGCCTCCAACAGCGCCTGCAGCGTGCGGCCGGGCAGGTACTCCATGGCGATGTAGAGTTGGTCGCCGGCTTCCCCCGCCTCGTACACGGTGACGATGTGGGGATGGCGCAGCCGGGCGGCCGCGCGCGCCTCCTGGTGAAAGCGATCTACAAACTGCTTGTCTTCCGCCCAATGAGCATGAAGCACCTTGAGCGCCACGACGCGCTCCAGTGCGAGGTCACGGGCCTTGTAGACAGTGGCAAACCCGCCACGGCCGAGTTCGCCGACGATCTCGTACTTGCCGATGCGCCTGAGGCTCGTCATCGTTCCGCCTCCTCTCCCAATCGTGCGGCAAAGCGCGCGTACTGGGCCGGGTTGCACGCGCGCACCCGCGCCAGCAACTCCTCCATCTGCCCACGGCGGAGGCAATGCTCCAGCAGCCGCTGCACCTTCTGGCCCTTGCCCATCCCGCTGCCCAGGTCCTCGTAGACCGCCGGGAAGCAGTCGAAACTGAACGTGACCAGTTCCTCGTCGCTAAAGGCCGCCGAGAGCAGGTCGCGCACCGCGGCCGTGTTCCAGCCGGTCCCCGTCCCAACCGCAGACTCCTCTTCTTTCAGGGGCAGGCGATCCGGCCCGCCGATGGTCACATCCCCCTGCACATCCCCACCCACCGCCATGCCGCCCGCCCCCGCGACCACCGCCCTCGGCCCCTGGGCCACCGCACCGCTGCCATGCACCTCGGCGTGATAGGACGTCCCACCGACGAAGACGTTGACCGTCTGCCCCTCACGGCGCACGGCCTCGCTGCGGGCCACGGCTATGTAGATGGTTTGCTCGCAGTCGCGCATCTCTCCGGCCGGGTCCTGGTACTCCACCCGCAACCGCAGCGGCACACTGTCGCCGTGCTGGCGCGGGCGCACGTCCAGCCACTCGGCCTGGCTCTGCCCAGCCAATAGCGTGACGATGCGCCGGGTCTGCGTCACCTGCCCCTCGAACTGCTCCCCCTCGGCGTGGACGACCAGGTTGCGCGCCGGGCCGTACCCTGCGTTGCGCACCGTGAACTGCAAGCGCGACCAGGCTCCCAACACCAGCCCCTCGTGCCGCACGTCCAGGGTGATGACCGGCTGGTGCATGCAGCGGTCCACCGCCTGCCGGCAGTCGGCCGCCCGCCCCGTCTCCTCCTCCGCCTCCCAGACCCGGGCTGCGGCCTCCCAGGCGGCGGCGCACTCGGCGTCGCCGCAAGCAGCCTCTTCCAGCGAGCGGGCCTGTTGCTCCAGCATCTCGGCCTGCTGGCGCGCCAGCCCGCGGGCAGCGTAGGCGGCCGCCGCTTCGAACCACTGCCCGGCCGCCTGGTGCTCCTCGGCGCTCCAGGGACGGGCGATGGCGGTGACCGTGCCGCCGTGGTCGGCCACCACGACGCACGGCCGGGGCGGATCGCCGCAGGCCGCCAACAATGGGGGCACCTCAATGCGCCGCCCAACCTCGTAGCGCCACAATTCCTCCCCGCTGGCAGCGTCGAGAGCGTAGAGATGATGGTCGTGGCAGGTGGCGTAGACCACGCCCCCGGCCACGACGGGCACCCCTTCCACCCGGCGCGCGGTCGGGAAATGCCACACCGCGCGTCCGTCAGCCAGCGCCAGCGCGTACAGGCCATCGCGGGCGCCGACGTACAGCCGCTCGCCGTCGCTGGCGAGGGCGCTGAGCGGCCTGCCCACCGGACCAACGGGGGTCTGCCAGACGAGCGCGCCATCGTCCAACTGCAGCGCCAGGGCCGCGCCACTGGTGAGCACGGCGTAGACCCGCGCCCCGACCACGAGCGGCGTCTTGTCCAGCCAGGCCTCGGTCGCATCGGCCGCCTCGAACCGCCAGGCGACGCGCCCATCCGCCCACACTGCCAACAACTGTGGCCCGCGGCAGGGCACCAGCGCCAGTATGGGCGGCCCGGTGGGGTCACTCGCCCCTTCGCGCTCGCCCACCCACAGGGCCGGAGCAGACGCGGACGCGCTTACCCCCAGTTCCACCCGGCCTCGTTCCGCGCCGGCGCCCGGGTCGAGCAGCACCAGCGTGCGACCGTCGGCGGTGAGGCAGGCCAGGTCCCCGGCTACCGCCGGAGCCGAGACGCGCTGCACGCCCGGCGCCCAGCGGTAGCGTTCCTCCCCCGTTGCGTCCAGGGCCAGCAACAGCCCCTCGCCGCGCAGGAGGTCACTGCTGGAGAGGGTGATCAGGAGCAGGCCGTCCGGCGTGGCCGCCAGCCCGCTCACCAGCGCGTGCGCGAAATCCTTGCGCCAGCGCGGCCGGCCGTCGGCCAGGCCCAGGGCATGCAGCGTGGCCGGCTGCGCAGAGGGGCCGGGCTCCTGGGTAGCCACCAGCAGCAGGCCACCGGCGGCCAGCAGCGGGCCGGCCAGGGGCCGGCCGGGCGCCCCTTCCGCGTCCTGGCCGACCAGGCTCACGAAGACCTGTGCGGCTACTTTCATTCACAATCTCCGATTCTCGCGCTACAGGACTTCCACCTACTATACCTTGCCGGTTTGTCCTGGCACACGGGAGACCACCGTAGGGTATGCAGTCGGCGAGTTACCCTGGGCGGGCACTTTCCCAATCGCTCCCCTCCGAACCGGACGCGATTCTTCTTCCTGCAGTATCCTCTGGACACAATCTAGTCCTGCCATGCCACAACACACATCCGAAACCCGTCGAGGTCCCAGCCACAGTCCGGGTCGTCCCCGTCGCGGAACGTGCAGCGGGCGTAGTCTCGATCGTCGCCGAACGACCCCCCACGTGTCACCCGGCCCCCCTGCTCGTGTTCGCTCGCCGTCCACTCCCAGACGTTGCCGGCCATATCCACGCATCCGTAGGGGCTATCCCCTTGCGGCGAGTACTGACCCACCGGCGTCGTGCGGCCGATGCCCGCCTCCTGCGAGTTGCAGCACCCCTCCGTCCACTCACCCCACGGGTACTCCCGTCCGTCCGTCCCCCGCGCCGCCTTCTCCCATTCCTCCTCGCTGGGCAAGCGCCCGCCCGCCCACTTGGCGTAGGCTGTCGCGTCGTCCCAGGAGACGTTGACCACTGGATGGTCGGCGATTTTCTTCGGCGGCATCTTGCCCTTCCAGTGGTGTGGTGGTTCGCGCCCCGTCTCGGCCACGAAACGGGCGTACTCACCGTTGGTCACGGGGGCCCTGCCAATCCAGAATTCGGGTAGTTCCACCTCCTCCTTGCCGTCGCCGCAGAGGAACTTGCCCGCCGGCACGCGCACCATCTCCTTGCCGTCCCTGGGATTGCGCCAACGGTCCCTGGCCTGCGGTGGGGCAGCACCGGTTTCCTGCAGGCGGGCCTCCAGCTCGGCCACGCGGGCCTGCAGGGCCGTCTTTTCGTCCGTCGCACGCTTCACCGCAGCCTGGACAGCCTTGTGCTGCTCGAGCACCCCCTCGACCGCCTCCAGCAGCCGCCCGGCGGCCTCACCGCCCCGATAGTCCGGCCGCCCGCGCAACACGTTGATCCACAACCGGCAGGCCTCCGCCCAGCGCTCCGCCTCGCCGTGGGCGATGGCCTCGTCGTACCACTGGGCACGCTCTCGTTCGTCATGCGCCTGGGCCAATAGCGCCTGCACCTGGCGAAAGTCGGGGTTGCCCGCGCTCACCTCCTCGAATGCGACCACCGCCGCCGCCCAATCCCCGGCCGCCAACGCCTGCTCCCCCTCCTCGTAGCGGAGGACGCGCTGCCGCCGCACCCCCTCCTCGGCCCCTTCCCGCTGCAATCCGGCCGTGGCCTCGGCCATCAGCGTCAGCAGGTCGGGGTGGCTGCGGTCCACCTCCATCGCCCGCACGCAGCAGGTCTGCACCTTCAGCCAGTCTCCGGCCTCGCGCGCCTGCCGCGCCTGCTCCAGGAGGTGCGCCAATTCAGCCTGTTGCTGCTCCTGGCGGGCGCGGGCCTCCGCCGCCTCCCGCAACGCCCGCACAAACTCCCCCGCGCTCGCGTATCGCTCGGCCACGGGTTTGGCCAGCGCCCGCAGCAGCACCGCGGCCAGGTCCGCCGTGAGCGCAGCCGCACGCTCGTCCCCCAGGCCAGGCACGGCCTCCAGCGGCGATGGCGGCTCCGCGTAGGCGTGGGCGTGAAGCACGGTCGCCACTCCCCCCACGAACGGCGGCCGCCCCACCAACATCTCGTAGGCCACCACTCCCAGGGCGTAGACGTCGGTCAGTGGGGTCACCTCTCCCCAGCGCTCGGGGTCGGCCTGCTCGGGGGCCATGTAGGCCGGCGTGCCCAGGGTGGTGCCGCTGCTGGTCAAGTGGGTGCTGGACTGCAGCGAGCGCACCAGGCCAAAGTCGGTCAACACAGCCCAAACCTCGGATGGGGAAATACCCGATTCGGACGGGGAAATACGCGATTTCTCCCGGCGCGGCTCCAGCAGCAGGTTGGCCGGCTTGACGTCGCGGTGCACCAGGGGAGGATCGCGGTGATGGAGGTAGTCGAGCGCGCCGGCCAGTTGGGCCAGGATGGGCAGGGCCTGTTCCAGGGGCAGGGGACCGTGTTCGGCCAGCAGGTCGCGCAGCGTGCGCCCCTGGCCGATGAGGGCCATGGCCAGGTAGAGCGCGCCGTCCGCCTCGCCAAACTCGTAGACCGGGACGATGTTGGAGTGGCTCAACGAGGCGGCCACGCGCGCCTCCTGCTGAAAGCGCTCTACGAACTCGCGTTCCTGGGCCAGGGAGCCGGAGATGACCTTGAGCGCCACCTCGCGGCCCATCTGGGCGTCGCGCGCCCGGTAGACCACGGCAAAGCCGCCACGGCCCAGTTCATCGAGGATCTCGTACTTGCCAATGCGCCGGATCTCGGACATGGGCACCCCTCACGCAACACGCATCACGCAACACGCACCACGCAACACGCCTGCCATCCAGTGTAGCACGAAGCATCGAAACGGGCAAATGCACTTTTCTGTTCATCATCTGAACTTCTCAAGTTCGTGCGGATCATGGGAACACGCCAACCGTACTTGGTCACCATGCGCGCGCAGCAGCGTCCGAAGCCGAGGTGAGTGCTTGCCAAGTGCAACAACCACCCGTCTGGCAAGCGCAAAGCCACCCCGCTGTGGCCGCGCGTGTGGCCGGGCAGCGGCACGAGGCAGAACTTGGTCGAGCCGAGGCCAACCGGCGGCGTACAGTCGAATCCAAACCATTCGTCGCCCTGCAAGGGGTGCACCACCCAGTCCGGCCCGTGCGGCCAGTGCTCTGCCCGGTAGGGATATCGCTCATACACGTCCTGCGGCTTTGTCACCGCTTCATATTCATCCCTGAAGATGTGCACTTTTGCCCGTGGGAAATCCGGTAATCCACCGGCATGATCGTAGTGAAAGTGAGTCAGCACGATGTGCCTCACGTCTTCCGGACCATAGCCCAGCCGTTCGACCTGCCTGGCTGCCGTCTCTTCCAGGTCACGTGGATGGCCGCCCAGGGCCATCATCAACCGTATGAAGGGCGTGGGCGCGATTCGTGGTAGTAGAGAAAGACCACGTAGCGGTCGGCAATGGCAAACCAGTAATAGTGTAGGGAAAGAAGCAGCACCGCCATCTTCTCCGCCATAGCGTGCCATGATAAGGCGAAATACGCAACAGGTCGCCAAGGTTCGATCACCCCACCGTCGCGACCACGCAGCCCCACCAATTGTTTCAGATCCCCGTTATGTGTGGTTTTTCAGCAGCAGCGGGAGGTAGATCCGGCTCGGACATTGAGCCTCAAAGGCGCCTATGTCCACGATGGGGGCCGAGCCGGCCCCAGTGTCGGCTGCGCCTGGCATGTCCACGCAGCGGGCGTAGCCGTCCAGATCGAAGGGGAGTACTTCAAATATATCCCCGTCGCCGTCCAGGTCGGCCGTGTCGGCCGGAAGGGCGCTGTTGTCTCCGGCGTCTATGGCGGGGGAGGTGAGCTGCAAGTGTAGGTCGCCGTTGGCAGCGTCCACGAACAACGGGTCGGCGTCGATGTTCCCTCCGCCGTCGGCACCCAGGCTGCTATCCCAATCCGGACCACTGCCACCAGAGCCCTCCACCAGGCTGTAGCTGATGCTGGGGTCGGCGTTGACGCCATGAATCTGGGGGCCATCAGGCGCGCTGTTACCCCACAAGAGGCAGTTACTCAGCGTCTGGTTGCCGGCATAGTTGTACATCCCACCACCATAGTCTGTGGCAGAGTTGCCGCTGAAGGTAACGTTGGTGAGCGTGGGGCTGCTGTCGCCGTTGTACATCCCGCCGCCACGAAATAGCGCAGTGTTTCCGGTGAAGGACACGTTGACCAGTGTCGGACTGCCACCCCGGTTACGCATTCCGCCGCCATAAGGAGCCTGATTACCGCTGAAGGTGACGTTGATCAGGGTCGGGCTGCTGTCGTCATTCCCCATGGCGCCGCCAGCGCCGTATCCAGCCTCATTGTAGCTAAAGATGACGTCCGTAAGCGCTGGGCTACTCTGTTCATTGTGCATCCCGCCACCGTACTCCAGGGCATAGTTGTCGCTGAAGGTGACGTTCACCAGGGTAGGGTCGCTGTCGTCGTTGTACATCCCGCCGCCATAAGTGGCCCCGTTTTCAATGAAGGTGACGTTGACGAGGGTCGGGCTGCTTTGCAAGTTGTACATCCCCCCCCCGCCGCCGCTGATAATCCCTGGTGGTGGAGGGTAACTACCACCCACGTTGCCGCTGAAGGTGACGTTGACCAGGGTCGGGTTGCTGTTGTCGTTGTGCATCCCGCCGCCATAACGAGCCCTGTTTCCACTGAAGGTGACGTTGCGCACGGTAGGGCTGCTGTTGTCGTTGTGCATCCCGCCGCCACCAGAGTAACCACCATACCCACACGTGCCGTCGCCCCCGGTGATGGTAAAGCCGTCCAGCACGGCGGTCTCGCTCACTCCATTGCTGGCGGTGACCACGCGGCAGGCATTTGGCCACACGATCCCGCCCGTATTGGTGATCACGCCGTTGGCGTCGGTTATGTCGTCGTCGTGGATGTCGCCGCTGAGGACGGTGACGTTGCTCATCCAATTGCGCTGGTCGCGGCTGGCCTCTGCCCCTGCAAAGCCGCCGTACAGGGCCACGCCGCTCTCGAGTTTGAAGGTATCGGTCGGCTTGTAGACACCTTTAGCCACCCAGATTTCGCTGCCGGCCGCGGCCGCGGCCAGGGCATCTTGCAGATGGGTGTAGGCGTCCGCCCAGGAGGTGCCGTCGTTGGCGCCGGTCGCGCCAACGTCCACGTAGATTACGCCGCTAGACTCCGAGTCCAGGCGGAAGGCCCCTGCGTTGTTAAAGGATCGCCTGCTATTTCAAAGTCGCCGTTCTCGACGAGTTCGCCATCCGATGCGGAAGCGCCGCTGGGAGGCACAGCAAAGATGGCCAGAACCATCACTGCTACCAGTATTCTCGTTTTCACTCTCCTTCTCCTCTCCATTCCTTGGGGGACCCGACCAGCGAGTTTTCTTTGGACAAGGCCATTTATACACCCGGCTTGGCCACCATGCAAGTCAGGTCTGGGAAGGTTGTAGCCTTGTTGCGGTCCAGATGTGCCGTTTGCTGAAAGTCGCCTCCAAACCTGGCGGTCCGGTGAGCAGATACCCTGGACCCCGTCAGGCGTTTTGCCCCAAACCTCAAACTCCAGTACAATGGTGATGCCCGGCCCGTGTGTGCAGTATCAACTCGCTGATATATGATGCGGCGTCGGGACTTTTCACCATCACACGAGTTGGAGATGCGGCTCATCTGGAGGGTTTATGCTGACGGCCGCTATGGGCAAAGAAAGTGTTCGCGCCTACTATGCTCACTTTGGAGAGCGCGAGTGGCTCCGGCTCACGAGTCCAGATGATGGCGCCATCGAGTTTGCCATCACGTGCCACGTGCTGTCCATCTACCTTCCTCCCGCAGGGCTAATCCTCGACATCGGCGGTGGGCCGGGTCGTTACACGATCTGGTTGGCCGAACGCGGCTACCAGGTCGTGCTGGCCGACCTTTCACCGGAGTTGCTGGAAATCGCGCGTGCCAGGATTGCTGAGGCCGGCGTCGCCCATCAGGTCGAAGCAATCGTCGAAGCCGATGCGTGTGACCTGAGCGCGTGGGCCGACGAGTCGCTCGATGCTGTGCTCAGCCTGGGACCCTTCTACCACCTCCCGGATGCAGTTGATCGAACGCGGGCTACCAAAGAACTCGTGCGCGTTCTTCGCCCAGGTGGTCTAGCCTTCATCGCGCTCATGCCACGCCATGCCTTCTTACGGCGTACGATTGCGATACCGGATGAGCGGCGGCATCTGGCGCAAGCGGAGTGGGTGGCACAATTACTGGACGAAGGCGTATTTGAGAATGACGTACCCGGGCGGTTCACCCACGGCTATGGGGTACGGCCGGAAGATATTACACCGTTTTTTGCACAGCACGGCCTGTCCCTGAGCACACTGCTTGCCTTAGAAGGGATCGTGAGCGGCGCCCAGCGAGCCGTGGTCGAGCTCGCGGCCAGCGATCCCACGCTGTATCAGACCGTGTTCGACATTCTCGTGCGCACTGCCAGCGACCCCAGCATTCTTGGGGCCTGCACCCACCTGTTGTACGTTGGCCGGAAAGAGTGATGGAGGTGAAAACGTCCAAAAACCCAGGCAGGCATCATAGCTCGTGCCGGAAGACGTGCCAGCGGCCGTCTGGCCGACGGTATATCGGGCACGTTCGTCTCCATCGCGCGATTGACGCAGATCGCCCCCCGCTCAATTGACTCACAAGCCGCTTCATGTTATACTGACACTGTCTTCCCTATCGGACACGTCGGGCGCTCTGCTCGCCACATAATCGGCCATGCACGGATCGGAAAGCAGGGCAGCATGAAATGTCACAACTGCGGCTCTGAGAACCATCCCGACGCTCGCTTCTGCAGCGAATGCGGTCAACCTGTGTCGCCGCCTGCTGCCGCGCCCACCTGCCCAGCCTGCGGGGCCGCCGTCGAGCCAGGGACGCGCTTCTGCCCCAAGTGCGGCAAGCCGCTGGCCGCTGTACTGCCTCCCTCTCTCACTGCGGCCCTCCCACCACCACCGTCGCTGCCCACGCCACTGCCGCCTCTCCCTGCCGCCCCTCCAGCCGGCGGCACTGGCATCCTCCAGACGATCGCCGGGGTCGGCAACGTCCAGATCAACCTCTCCAACATTCTCGGTAGTGCCGTGAATCTTGCCGTAGAACTCCCGCCACACCCCGAGCCCCGCCCGCTGCCGGTGGAAGCGCGTCCCCTACCCTTCTCTGACCTGCTGGACCGGGAGGTTGAGCTGCGCACCGCCGCCGCCGCGCTCCAGGCCCACCAGCCGGTGGAGCTCCACGGCATGGACGGCCTGGGCAAGACCGCGCTGTTGCGTGCGCTGGGACAGCCGCCGGTGAGCGAGACCTCCCTCTTCCCGGCGGGCGTGCTCTACCTCTCGCTCCCCAATCGCCCGGTGGATGACATCCTGGAGGCCCTCTACCAGCGCTTCTTTGACTACCCGCAGGATTACAAGCCGACGGCAGGCCAGATCTCCCGGGGACTGCGAGACAAACAAGCCCTTGTCCTGCTGGATGACGTGGAACTGGCCCGTGGGGAACTGGATGCACTCCGCAACGCCATGCCCGCATGCACTTTCCTCCTGGCGACCACGGAGCGGGCACTATGGGGCGAGGGGAAGGTGCTGGCGCTGAGGGGGCTGCCCCCCGAGGCTGCCCTGCACCTGCTGGAACGGGAGCTCGGACGCCCCCTCACGCCGGAGGAGCGGCCCGCCGCCAACGAGCTTTGCGCCAGGTTCAAGGGCCATCCGCTGCGCCTGCTGCAATCGGCCGCATTGGCGCGTCAGGAGCAGCAATCCTTGACCGCGGTGGTGCGCTGGGCCGAGAGCCCAGCCCTCGCCGTTACCCCAGCGGCGCAATTCCTGGCGACGCTGCCCGAAGCGTCGCTCCGGGCGTTGGCTGCGCTGGCAACCGTGCGTGGCGCAGCGCTCCCTGTGGAGCACGTCGCCTCGTTGGCCGGCCTGCCCGACGCGCTGGCAGCGATCCAGGACTTGCAGCAGCGGCAACTGGCGCAAGCGCACAGCCCACGCTACAGCGTCTCTGCCTCGCTGGCGCAGGACTTGTGGCAGGCGTGGGACCTGACACCGTGGGCCGAGCGCGCGCTACACCACTTC
>Ga0307377_10006757_pt1 | contig 11966 bp, 8 predicted proteins | sample TR3MG_FD_202535 | JGI IMG/M metagenome (GOLD analysis project Ga0307377, IMG submission 202535) | Soil microbial communities from Risofladan, Vaasa, Finland - TR-3 | ecosystem: Environmental > Terrestrial > Soil > Coastal area > Acid sulfate soil | place: Finland: Risofladan, Vaasa | collected...
GCCGATACGGGTGACTTCGGAGGGACGGGCGAGGAACTGCTATTTCGCGATGCCGTTCAAGAAATCGGCGAAGATCGAGGTCACGAACGAGGGCAAGGAGACCGCGGGCGCGTTCTATTACTACATTGACTGGCAGAAGATGGAGAGCCTGCCGAAGCACACGGCATACTTCCACGCCATGTACCGGCAGCAATTTCCCTGTGTGGTAGGGAGGGATTACCTGATCCTGGATGCTCAGGGGAAGGGGCAATTCGTCGGCTGCAACCTGAGTGTCCGCTGCCGCGAGGAAGGCTGGTGGGGCGAGGGCGACGACCGGTTCTACATTGACGGCGAAGCCGAGCCGAGCTTGAGTGGCACGGGCTCGGAGGACTACTTCTGCGATGGATGGGGACTTCGGCAGATGGACGGCTTGTTCTACGGCTGCCCGATCATGGAGGGGCTGAATGTCGGCAATCGGACGACGGCATACCGCTTCCATATCCAGGACCCGGTGCCATTCACGAAATCGCTGAAAGTGACCATCGAGCACAAGGGAGCGCGCAAGTTCGCCGACGGGCATTGGTCGGGATTCGAGGAGCGGTTCGATGATTTCTCGAGTGTGGCGTACTGGTATCAGACCGAGCCGCATGCGCCGTTCCCGGCCTTCCCGACTGTGGAGGAGAGACTCTATCCGGAGATCAGGTAGGTTTCGACGAGGAGCGGGCGACCATAAAGAATGCCACCGTGAAGACGGCCATCACCGCCGCCCCGAAGAGGATCGGGTACGCAAGGTTGATCTCCGCGAGGCGGCCGCTTGTATAGGAGCATGCCGCGAATCCGATCTGGGTGGTGAACACCGCCGCTCCGCTCATCATGCCCAGGTGCTCGGGGAATATGTGTGCCAGGTGGGCGAAGTACGTGGGCCACATGGCGGAGAATGCCAGTCCGAATAGCAGGAATGATGCCGCAGCCAGAGGATAGAGTGAGAAGCTGACCGCCGGGATTGCGAAGACTACGGACGCCCCGCAAATCCCTATGATTCGGCTGGTTGTCAGTCTCTTGGAGAGCGCGCTGAAGCCAAATCGGCCGACGATCAGGCCCACGAGGAATATCGAGAGCAGCAGGTTCGATTGCCCGGCGGTGAAGCCGCGAACCTTCTGACCATAGGCCGGTATCCAGAGGGCCACCGCGATCTCGCTTCCCGCAATGAACGCGAATCCCAGGACCGCTATCCAGAAGGCCATCCCGGGGTGCCGGTCCTCGGGGTGCTTGCGCCCGATGGAGATGCTCCCACCATCCAGGAGCGCGAGGACGGCCGGGACTGCAAGTACCAGCGCCAGCACCGCGATCGCCAGGAAGCCATTCCGCCATGCCGCATACAGGAACAGGGATGCCAGCAGCGGGCCGGCCAGTTTGCCCAGGGCATTGAACCCATGGAGGAGAGTCACCCCTCGCTGGCGATCTGGAAGCATGTGGGCGCTGAGGGCATTCGACGATCCCATGAACCCGTGAGCGAAGAAGTAGCCCACCAGGCCGATGAGCGTCGCGCGGTAGTCGTGTATCAATCCTATGCTTGTGAGTGACGCCGCCACCATTATGAGCGACAGGAGGAGCGTGCGGAGTGCGCCGATCCGACTGCATACCAGGCCGCTGGCGAGTCCGCCGGTGCATCCGCCCAGGATCATGGAGAGCCCTATCATCCTCCCGGTCTGTGAGTGCGAAAGGCCGTAGGCATGCTCGATATTCAGGACGTTTGCCGGGAGGAGGCCTGCCGGGATTATGCCGGAGGTGAATCCGGCGCCCAGAACGGAGAGAATGAGTGGCACGGATCCACGAGAGGCGATCTTGCGGGACAACAGTGATCTCCTGAAGGCCCGGGGGTTGGTCCCCCGGGCCTGTTTGACTTACGAAACGGGCTCGGCGACTTTCACCGGGCCGAGGACTTCGCCGGTGGCGTATGACCTCTGCACATTCGTCAGCCGAGCCTTCACTCGCTGGCCGATGAACTTCCCGCCATTCGAGAGATCGAGCATGTACCCGTCGGTCCATGCGGCCGATCTCGGCAGGCTGATGAAGGTGCTCCGGACGACGTCCGCCTCCACGATCTGCGACTTCTTGTAGGGAAGCATCTGCTTCTCGATCTCCTGGAGGTCGCCGGGCAGGATCTCATACTTCTCGATGTGCAGATCGGGGTTTGCACGGACGTACACCGCGCGCCTCATCGGCTTCTCGATGTGGCTGATCACCTGACCACCTGCGCCTACGAGGCTGGCCGCCACCTCCGGATGTGCGGAGATCAGGAAAGCCTCATCATCCACCTCCGTCGCCAGCTTCCTCAACTCACGCTCGATCTGGATGCTCACAGACTCCGGCGAGAGAATCTTGCCTCGTCCCTGGCAATACGGGCACGCCTGATTCACGATCTCCGAGATGGTTTCACCGGTCCGCTTGCGAGTCATTTCGATAAGGCCAAGCGGGCCGATCTGCGAGATCTTGCTGCGGGTGCGATCTTTCTTCAAGGCCTTGTCCAGCGTATTGACGACGTGGTTCCTGTCCTTCGCGCTCGACATGTCAATGAAGTCAATGATGATAATCCCGCCGATATCACGAAGTCGAAGCTGCCTGGCGATCTCAGTGCCCGCCTCCAGGTTTGTCTTCAGGATCGTGTCAGAGAGGCTGGTGCTGCCGATGAACTTCCCTGTGTTGACATCAATCGCGGTCAGAGCCTCAGTCTGATCGATGGTGACGTGGCCACCGGACTTCAGCCACACCTTGCGCTTCAGCAGGCGGTCTATCTCGTTTTCGATGCTGAAGCGCTCGAAGATCGGATCGGCTTCTCTATACAGCACGATTTTCGACCTCAGTTTGGGCGAGATCAGATCTATGGTTTCCAGGGCCTTTTGATACTCAGTCTGCGAATCAACGAACATCTTGCGGATGTCGGCGCCGAAGACATCCCTGATCATCCGATACGTTAGACTCAAATCTTGATGAATCAGCCCCGGCGGGGGAGTGGTTTTCGCCCTGTCCTGGATCTGCTCCCACATGCGCAGAAGGAAATCGAGGTCATTTCGCAGGTCTCGCTCGCCGCTTCCTTCGGCCTCGGTTCGGACGATCAGCCCGAATCCGGCCGGCTTGATCTGTTCCGTGATCTTCTTCAGCCGCTCGCGCTCGCGCTTGTCGTCTATCTTGCGGGAGATGCCAATGTTCTCCGCATCGGGCATGAGGACGAGGAATCGTCCCGGGAGGGAAATCCTTGTTGAGACCCGAGCGCCTTTCGTGCCACGGGGAGCCTTCACAACCTGGACGAGGAGTTCCTGACCCACTTTAAGGAGGTCCTTGATGTTCGCCCTCTCGGGCTCTTTGCCTTCCTTGGGAAGCTCTTCGTCGGTTTCGGGGAGCACGTCGCCCGCGTAAAGAAATGCATTCCTATCGAGGCCGACGTCAACGAAAGCAGCATCCATTCCGGGAAGAACGTTCGCCACCCGGCACTTGTAGATACTGCCTGCGACCTGCTCTTCTCGCTCCACGTGCATCTCGACGAGCTTGCCGTTATCAATCAATGCGAGTCGAGTCTCGCGGGTGGTAACATTCACAACTATTTCTTTTGCCATAAGTTCACCTCCTTTCGTTTCGTAACGAGTAACGAGTAACGCGTAACCGGACGCGTTACAACTGCTTAATCCTATGCACACTCAATAAGACAATATTCGGCACTTTTTGTTCAAGTGCCTGCATGAAATCCTGCGGCCTTGCGCCTCCTGAGTCGCCTGACCTCAAACCGATCTCCAAAGTCACCGAATCTCCATCGCTGCCGGTTACCCTCGCCTCGATGAGGTTCGGCCGAAGGTCTGTCTGCTTCGTCCGATTCTCTCTTACCCTGGTGACCGGTATCTCCTTCGATTTGAGCAACTCGCCCGCTGCCTTCTCGATCGCCGATGAGTCGCCTCGCAGGGCCAACTTGAACTGAGATCCGGTCGTAACAATTCGTTTGGTTCCTTCGGGCAGGGCTTCCGCCTCCAGAACCTCTATTCCCTTAGGAAGTATCGAATTAAGCGCTTCCTTCACTTCTGACGCCGCCATGGGCTCGGCGAGTTCCAGGATGATCCGCTCGTCATTGCTGGTAACCCCCACCCCGACCGCCGATCCGAATGACATCCGAGGGCGCGGGTTGAACCCTGCCGAATACTCCACCGGAATTCGCGCCCGCCTGAGTGCGCACTCGAACGCCCGAATGAAGTCCAGGTGCGAGAGGTATTTGACCTCGCTGCCCTTTTGGAGTCTAAGAAGCACTCGATTCTGGTTCTTCGTTCTTGGTTCAGCGTTCATCGTTCACTTTCACAACCGGACAGTCCATCACGAGTCGGCTGACGCCGCAGGAATGACACTTGTCCAGGCGGCAGTCGGGCGTGACTTCACCCGATTCGGCGAGCTGATCCTCACGAATCAGGAACTCCTTGGTCTCGCCGCAATCAATGTGATCCCAGGGCAGGACTTCATTATAATCCCTCACGCGGTTGGCATAGAATCCCGGATCAATGCCCGCCTCGTCGAACGCCTGCATCCACTTCGAATAGTCGAACTCTTCGTGCCAGGCATCGAATCGGTGTCGCCGGAGCGAGCACCCCGATCCGTCGGGGCAGCCACGCCATGCGAGGAGGATCGCCTTCCCCAGTCTGCGATCGCCTCGCGACAGTACTGCCTCCAGTTGACTTGTCCGGGCGTCATGCCAGCTCAACTCGACGTGCTTCCCGACCAGCGCGCGCTTCAGGACCTCCTGCTTCCGCTCGATCTCCTCGACGGAATCCTGCGCCCGCCATTGGAAGGGCGTATGCGGCTTGGGCACGAAACTCGCGACGCTGACATTGATCGTCGGCCGAAATCCCATGCGCTTGCCGATTCTCCAAACCTCTTGGGCGAGATGGGCGATCCCGCGGATGTCTTCGTCGGTCTCGGTTGGCAGGCCTATCATGAAATAGAGCTTCACCCGCTTCCATCCAAACCGGAACGCCGCCTCGACCGCCCCAAGGAGGTCTTCCTCGGTAACATTCTTGTTGATCACGTTCCGCAGGCGCTGAGTGCCGGCTTCAGGTGCGAGCGTGAGGCCGGACTTCCGCACCTTCTGGATCTCGGAGGCCAGCTCCATACACGCCGCATCGGCCCTCAAGGACGGGAGCGAAATCCCGATCCGCTGAGGCTCGAACCGACCGATGAAATCGCGCACCAGCCCCTCGATGCCTCGGTAATCGGCGGTCGAGAGCGAGAGGAGCGAGATCTCATCATAGCCGGTATTGTTCACCAGCCTGTCTGCAAGCTCGCCTAACTTCTCCTGCGATCTCTCCCGAACCGGGCGATAGATCATCCCGGCCTGACAGAACCGGCAGCCACGCGAGCATCCGCGCATGACCTCCAGTGCGATGCGATCATGGACCGTTTCGATGAACGGCATGACGGGCGCGTCAGGGTACTCGGCGGCATCCAGGTCCAGGACCACGCGCTTGGTAACGGCATTGTTGAGGCTGGGGACGTAGACTCCTGGAGTCTCGGCCAACCCTTGAAGGAGGGCATTCTTCCCCTTGTGTGCCTTGAAGACCTCGATGATCTCGTGGACGACTTCCTCGCCCTCGCCGATCACGAAGGCATCAACGAAATCGGCCATCGGCTCGGGATTGACAGTGCAGCATCCGCCGGCAATGATCAGTGGGGCATCTTCGCCTCGCTCGGAGGCAAGGACCGGGATGCCCGCCAGATCGAGCATGTTCAGCACATTGGTGTAGGTCAACTCGTAGCCGAGTGAGAAGCCGACAATGTCGAAATCCTTGAGAGGCTGCCCGCTCTCCAATGCATAGAGAGGGATCTCGTGCGCCCGCATCTCGGCTTCCATATCAGTCCAGGGAGCGAATACGCGTTCTGCGACCGTATCCGAACGTTTGTTCAGGATATGGTAAAGAATCCGAATGCCCAGGTTCGACATGCCGATCTCGTAGGTGTCCGGGAACGCCAGCGCGAACTTCACCTGGACGTGCGCATGATTCTTATGGACGGCGTTATACTCGCCGCCGGTATACCTCGCCGGCTTCGTGACCTTTGGCAGAATATCGTCTAATCGGTATCCCATAAACAAAAAGCTGGTGCGCCTATACCGGCACGCCAGCATATCTCCATCGGGAGAATTCTAACATAATTCCAGTCTGCCTGTCAATTTTGAGGCCGGCCCAATCTGCGGTCACGTGTTCTTCATTCGCTTCTGCTCCTTGGCAATGGCTTTCCACCTGGCTCGCTCCAGTCGGGCGGCGCCTTCGTCCATCCGACGCGAAAGATAGCCCAGCTCCTTCCTCATCTTGCGGTAATTCTCCAGGCGCTCGCGAGTGATTCGACCGGCATCGAGGGCCTCCAACACTGCGCAACCCGGTTCCGCTGTGTGCGTACAGTCCGGGAAGCGGCACTCCGAGGAAAGCCCGGCGATGTCCGAAAACGTCGCGTCGAGGCCGCCCTCGGCATCCCACAATTGCAGCTCGCGCATGCCCGGCGTATCAATGACCAGTGCGCCTGACGGGAGCACGAACATCTGACGATGCGCAGTCGCATGCCTGCCTTTGCTATCCGAGAATCTCACCTCCCGGGTTTTCTGGACCTCAGCCCCCAGCAGGTGATTGACAAGCGTTGACTTGCCGACGCCCGAAGAACCGAGAAGCGCGCAAGTGACGCCTGGGCGAAGATACTCATCCAGGGCGGCAATTCCGATGCCATTGATCGAGCTGATGGCAAAAACCGGGACATCCGGCATTCGCGCACGAACCTCATCGGTCCTTGACATGGAATCAGCGCAAGCATCGGATTTGGTCAGGAGGACTACCGGACATGCCCCAGACTCACGTGACAGCGCCAGATAGCGTTCGATGCGGTTGAGGCTGAAATCATTGTCCAGGGCGACCGCCACGAAGACGATGTCCACATTCGCGGCGATCGGCTGTGCCGCTGCCCGCCCGCCGGCCTCCTTCCGGCAGAAGAGGCTCGTGCGTGGGAGTACCGCATGGATCTGCGCCCTTGGAGTTGACTCCTCCAATATCGTCGCCGCCACCCAATCGCCGACGACAGGCAGATCTTCGGACGTAGTCGCGCCATGCTTTAGACGGCCGGTGGGCAGGGCAGGCATCTCTCCCGCCTCAGTGAATGCCAGGTAGTGACCTCGGACCCGAAGCGAAATCCTGATGGGGACACGGCCAGCAGTTGAGTATTCCTGGAAAGCCGCCGCCAGGCGGTCGTTCCATCCAAAGCGTGCAAGGTTCAATTTTTGTCCCTCCAAGTGTACAAACACGACAAAGGATGTACCACTCAGGGGATGCTCCAAATGGGGTATGCAGCAGAAGTCTCAGGAGGTCGCCTGGAGGCACATCACCGGATAAGTGATCTTGTTGCTCTCAAGAACAGATTCCACAACGCGCCTCCTTTTCGGGGAATTCGGCCCACGGGCCTGTCATCATGATACCAGAGTAGGAAGCGGGAGTCAATGGCTTTCCGACAACGTTCCAGTTTCCACCTGAGACACACTACTTCCCTGCCGAGAGCAGGAACATCTCGTAGGTCATGTGCATAGTGGCGGCGGCGTTGCCGACAGGCTGGCCCTGGATCTCGGGGATATTGACGTTTACCTGCACGTCAACCTGCCCGTCCGTGCGGATCAACTGCCCTCGCTCGGCTGAGAAGTAGACCGTGCCGTCACCAAGGAAGGCGCCGTCCATCTTCATTCCGGGCGGCAGTTGTGCGCTCGTTCCCTGAAATGACTGGGCAATGGCCGAATCCAGGTTCAGGTTTCCGCCGATGGACTCCTTGATCGCGGCAACCGTGTACTTGCCAAGCTTCATGTTCGAACTCACCAGTGTCCCTCTTGTCTGGAACTTGCCGACGCCTGGTATCTCAGGGATTTCCTGAGTCCATGAGTCGCCCACCATGAGTTCGGCATCCGGAAGCAAGGATTGGCCGAAACCGTTTGCACCCAGCATCTGATTGGCCATGATTCCGTTCACGGTCGCCCCAGCGCTCTGTATCTGGCCGGTCTTTGCCATAACCATGGTGATGACTGGAATCTGTTTCACCGGGAGGTCACGCGCCTCGTTGCCAAGCTGCATGCGCATTGACTCGAAAGCAACATTGAGCTCAGCGTTACCATCGGGGAGAATGCGCTTTGTTCGCTGCCGGTAGACTGCAGACATTCGGACTGGGATGGTAAGCGACTTGCCGGTAGACGGCGCATCCAACTGGACATTGGCATCGAAGACTATCTTATACCTCAGCAGCTCCCCGGGCGTGAACTTGTACTGGAGCTTGACTGTATCCTGGCAATATGCCTGAGCGCAGAACACCAGGCATAGGGAAAGCAATATGGCGATTCGTTTCAACTGAGAACCCTCCTTGATTCGGTCGGACGTGTCAGACAAGTCGGACTGGTCTGACTAGTAGGTTGTGCCATGCGAGGAGGTAGTATTGTAGAAGAAATGTTGCTAGCGAGAGATCAGCCGCACATAATCCAATGAGATATGGGCATCCTTCGCGTCAGTGGGATCGAGGCGGAAGGCGGTGATGGTTGACTTCCATGCGGGATTAGCGGCCAGGTCAAGACGGTAGATGTGGAATTCGCCGTCGGCAATGATCTCGAATTTGGCGCTTGCCAGTTCCACGAATCCCTTGCCATGAGGGGCCCAGAAAAGCTGAGCGCCCCTGCCCTTATCCACTTTCATGCGTATCTCGATCGCCGGGTATTTCGATGCCTGGACTTCGGTGATGCCGGAGTAGATGGCGGGGTCTATGCCATTCGAGACGGCGGTCAGGCAGCCGTTCTCGACCTTGCCGCCGGTGAGGTTCTGGGAGGGGTCCCAGCCGGGTGAAGCGGGATCGTCGAACTCCCAAGCGGTCACGGGTTTGGGTTTCTCAAGCTCATAAGGGCCGAGTCCCACGTCCTGGGGGACGATGTCCTCGTGCTCTTTGGGGGCATTGGTGAAGACCTCGCGGATGGCATCCACGTGGCCGAAGCCGAACTCCTGGTGCGGCTCGGTGTAGTCCCCTTCCCCAAACTCGTTCCATGCCTCGATGAGGATGACCTTGGGGGATCGCTTCGCCAGGAACTCGCGGGCATTCAGGAGCATTTGCCTGAACTTCTCAGGCGTCTTGCCGGTTCGGGCGCGGGCATTCGGGCCGTGCCAGGGTCGCGAATCCCATCCCGGCTCGGTGACGGGGATGTACGGCAGGGTCGTCTGTTCGGCGATGGAGTCCCAGATCTCCTTGTAACCGGTGACCATATCGTCATAGGGGGCGACGATCTTACCCTTGTCGCCGGCGGAAGGATAGTTATAGCCCGAAGCCGCGTCATACCCCTCCGCCTCCAGGGCCGCGAGCTGCCCCCGATTCGGGCCGGCGCACCCGACGAGGTAGATGCCGGGCAGGCCCTTTGCCTTCGCCATGTCACGAGACTTGTCGAAGGCCGCTTTGACCCCATCGAGGCCCATGTCTTCGGTCAGGCGGTGAGGCGAGAATATGACGACGACCGGCTTGCCATCCACCTTGAAGTAGTCGGGGCGGAGGAAATAGTTATCCAGCCAGTAGTTGGTCACATTGACCATGTCCTCGGCGGAGGAGGTTCCCGGCGCATTGTGGTTCGCCCAGAGGAGGCAGAACTTGATCTTGTCATGATATCTGGCGTTGAAGAAGGCTTTGTGGATGCCGTGCTCCAACTGACGGCCGCCGGCAGACCAATACCAGTCATAGACGATGAAGGTCACCCCATGCTCGACCATCCACTTGATCTGCCAGTCCGCGACCTCGGGGTCGCCCTCTCGGTAGTAGCCGAGGATCGGACGCCTCTCGGGGAACTCGTCCAGAACAGCCCACTGTCGGTATGTGGCCCATCCGGGGAAATAGTACATGCCGACCTCGACCTCGCCCCTGACAGGCTTGGGCTCGGGGACGTAGGAGGATGGCTTGGCGGTGACAGGCGGATCCCACTCCAAAGTTGATTTGGCGGACATGTCCACTCCTTTGCCGGTGATGCGGAGCTCGGCGATGGATTTCTTCGAGGTCACTTGCCAGGTGAGCGGCTTGCTCTCGCCCGGTTTTAGCGAGGGGACTGCAAGCGTCTTGCCGTCCTTCAGGTAAGCCTTGAGGTCGCCGGAATCTTCGCCGCCAATGTTGATGATCTTCGCCTGGAGGATGGCCGGATTGCCGACCCGATTAATCGCCTCTTTTAGCCGGAAATCCCTGATCTCAATCTCCGCCGGGCCGCGAGGAGTCTTGCTTGCGCCGACGAACTCGATCTCCGTCTTGCCGGAGAGCTCCAGCCCCAGCATCCGAACCCTTCCCTGCCAATCGGCGACTTGCTCCATGGGGATATTGTACGCGTGCCGTTGACCATCCGGCCTCAACATCACCGTGTACGAGCGAAGGCCCGGCAGCCCATCGGTCACCCACTGCAGCGAGGCAGGGGCGGCGTCCTTTGTCCGAGCCACGAGGGTCAGCCAGGGATAGGATTCGGCCTCGAAGTCCAGCCTGGGAGAAAGACGCTTCTCGCCGATAGAAGCCCATTGAGGGTTCTCGAAGAAAGGGTCACTGGCAGTGCCGGGCTCGATTTCGGCGATCTTGATGTAGTCAATGGCGAACTCGGAGTCCTCGGGAGGGTCTATGCGGATGCGGACGATCTTGCCGAGCGCCTGCCAGAAGGGCAAGATGCGGTAGGTTTGGAAGTCACCCGCCTTGTACTCGATGGTTTGCACCCAGTCAGGCCGGAAGCCCTTGTACTCGCCCTCGGCGGAGTTGGTGTAGTAAAGCTCCCCATGGCCGTCTTTGCTGCATTTCATCCGTATCTCGACGAATTGGTAGGGAGAGACCTGTATCTCGAATGAAGGTCCGGCGACGGATGGGTCTTTATCAACCGAGCGTCCGGTCAGGCAGCCGTCCTTGACGGCGATACCGTCTACTCTGATCGTCTGCGTCCAGGCATCATCCGGCGAGTCGAAGTTCCACTCGACAAGGATTTTGGCAGGCGCAGACATTGCAGGCATGGATAAGATCAGGATAGCGGTTATAACCAATCGGTGCATCCGGCCCCCCCAGTACTCCTATACTCCACCACTCCATTACTCCTCCGATGAAGCCGCTTCCTTCCCAAGCCCGAAGAGATTTCTCGCATTGGTATCAAGGATTCGCGTCATGACGTCCTTGGGAACGTTGCTGTCTTGGATGAGGGCGAGCATCGAGGCCGGGTTGGCGAACGGTAGATCGCTCCCGAACAGCACCCTCCTTGGGCCGAAGCTCTCGACCGCCTCCTCGATCTTCTCTGAGTCGAGCGTGCCGGAGGTTTCGAGAAAAACATTTAGCAATTGGCTTAGCCCCATCACGCCCTTCCAGGCCTCACTGCCCATTGAGCCGAGGATGAACTTGATGGTCGCGAACTCGGCGGCGATCTGCTCGGCTGCGGAGATCGCATCGCAGCTCGTCACGTCGAGCATGACCGGCTTGGTGAATCGGCGGTAGGCATTCAGGACCTCACGGCAATCGTCCAGGTTCGGGAACGGCTTGGATGAGCCTTGGAACATCGCCATTGCCACGAACTTCGGCAGGACCATCGTCTGGCGCATGAGTCGGATGGATTCCTCGGGGAAGACCGGATTGACGACCAGATAGCCATACAGGCGGTCGTCACCCTTGATGGCATCCAGGAGTTCCTTGTTGCCATGGGGGAAATCCGCGTCAACCGCCAGTCTGGGGATTAGGATCGCGGTTTCAATGCCGAACCGGTCCAAGGCCTTCTTCACGCCCTCGATCCCGAATGGGCGTCCGAGGGTGTCGCGGCGGGAGAAATTCGCTCGAATGTCAATGGGCATTGTTCTATAATACCTGCATTTCGGTTATTCGTATGTCTCCACCAGGGCGACCATGCGACCCTGCTGATCATAGACTATGTGCACGCAGAAGTATCGAATTAGAAAGTCATACCG
>Ga0307377_10006758_pt1 | contig 11962 bp, 20 predicted proteins | sample TR3MG_FD_202535 | JGI IMG/M metagenome (GOLD analysis project Ga0307377, IMG submission 202535) | Soil microbial communities from Risofladan, Vaasa, Finland - TR-3 | ecosystem: Environmental > Terrestrial > Soil > Coastal area > Acid sulfate soil | place: Finland: Risofladan, Vaasa | collected...
ATGTCACAGATAATACTCTCAATAGGAGTTGGGGAGTTAAAATTTTTAATAATGTTGAGGAATTAAGGAGATTTATTGAGGCACAATGAGAAAACACAAAGTTTTAGGCAAGACAGGTTTAATTGACAAGCAGTTAGGAATTAATAAAATCATTTTAGAACTTGCAAAGCAGAGAAAACAAACAGTTTATGGAGCAAGGAGCATTGAGAAACAAGCAAATCTTTTTTCAAGACCAACACAGGATTGGGATGTCTTTGATAAAAACCCAAAGAAAACCTCAAACATATTGCAGAAAAGATTGGATAAGTTGGTTGGATTTGATGCTTTTTTCTCAAAACCTGCAATGCACAAGGGAACATGGAAAGTCAAAGGAAAAGGAGTTGATGGAAAGGCAAACACACAAGATGATGTTGAAATTGCAGATTACACCAAACCAACAGAGAAATTTAAGTTTATTGTGAGGGATGGTGTGAGATATAGAGTTTTAAAGGAGGAATTGAAAAAGAAAGTTTCTGCATCCAAAGACCCAACACAAGAGTTCAGACATGCCAAAGATAAGGATGACATCAAAAGGATACAAGGGTATTTAAAGATTAAAAACATTATTGGAGGGAGTGTATAAGTTGTATACACAGGCAAAAACAAAAAATGGGTGTCAATTTAACTGCAAAAGATATTGAGGATTTAAAGAAACAGGGTTATGGAGAGGCAGAAATCCGACAAGCAATGCAGGAAATTGAAAAAGAGGAGTTGCAAGGGTCTTATAGTAATGTTGAAAGACAAAGAAGTCAAGACCCACGACAGAATTCACAAGTTTCATCTTTCTCCTCAAAACAAGAGGATAATATTGTCAGATGGCAATTAGAGTTAAATGATATTTTAGAGAGGGCAGAGCATATTTTGAGAGGTGATGTTCCAAAGTTTCAAGATGGTCACATCATTTGGGCATCCAATCCAACACCTGAAAAAAACCCATTGAATGAAACAGGTGTCAATGAGGTTATGAAAATTCTTGCACTTTATGTTAATAGAAATAAAGTTCTTTCAGATTATTCAAATGAGGAAATTAATGTCAAAGTGTTTGATTTTGGCAGAGCAATAAACAACTTGATTTTCATGAGAGATTATGAGTTTGGAATGGACACAGAGGAAAAGCGAAAGAATTATGAAATGTTGGTCACAGAATTAAAAGATATTATCCATGATACATATAAGAGAGCATTGGATGGAGCAGAAAAGAGAAGTTTGAGAGAGATGATTTCTGTGACACAGGCAACAAACACATCTGCACAATTGGGTCAAGGATTTGCTATGAATAATCAAGGTCAGGTTGGAAAGGAAAGAGGTTTGTTAAATCCCATGAGGTATGTTCGTGGAAAATACAATTAATAAAAAAAAAGTAATGTTTGGCTTTGTTTTCTGTTTCCTATTTATAATTATGATTGGTTTGGTGAGTGCAGTGAAACCACTTACAAGTGTTACAAGTGATGAGGGATATTTGGTCAAGGTAACACAAGATAGTGCAATTCAAACAGGACAAAACCATTCTTTTGAACTTCATGTTTTTAATGTTTCTAATGGGATGCCAATAACATCAGGCATTGCCTGTTATATGCATCTTTATCACAACACAGGAAAACATCTTTATGAGGGGATGGATGCAACTCCTGACCACATGTTTGATTATAGTTTTGATTTATTAAGTGGAAATTTCACATCAAGAGGTGAATATGAGGCAAAGTTTCAATGTAATTCAACAACATTGGGAGGAGAAAGTCAGTTATATTTTATCGTCAATGATTATGGAGAGGAATTGACAACAGCACATTCATTCAAGTTTAATGCATCAATGTTTTTTATGATGATATTATTTATTATGGCAATTATTGGAATATTTGGAGTTGAAAATATTATTGGAAAGTTTGCATGTTATTGGGTTGCACATCTTTTGTTTATTGTTGGAACATTCAGCATGTGGCAATTTAATATGGGATATACCTCACAATTTATTGGAATGGCAAGTATGTGGAAAATACTGTTTTATGTTTCAGTAACTGCATTATTCCCTCTGATGATATTGTCAATTGCAGGAATTATTCTTTATTATGCAATGGAGAAAAATGTTCAAAGATTGATTGACAAAGGGATGCCAGAGGCAGAGGCATACAGGCGACAGGGGAGGAAATATAAATAATGGTAAGAAAAAATAGGACACCATTGCAAGTTTCACCTGAATTCAAAAAGAGATTGGATGAAATCCAAAAGAAAATAATGTTTGCACAGGGAGAAAAGAAATCTTTGAGGGAGATTACTGATGATATTGTTTCCTCTCCAATGTTCCCCGATATTGAAAAGAGTTTGGTTAAGGCAGGAAATATCAAAATGGATTTCAAGATTAAATTAGATAGGAGGATGTTTGAATGATGAATAAAAAAGGAGGTTTCACAGATTTATTTATTTTTATGATTTTCTCATTTGCAATTCTGCTTATCTGTGGAATTTTTATTTATATGGGTGGAAATGTGACCGAGAAAGTTCATGATACTATGGATGAAATGACTTTTGGAGATGCAAACACCTCACAAGTTATTGATGATACTTTCGGAGCAGTGGATAGGTCTTATCAATCTCTTTATTGGATTGCAGTTTTCTTAATGGTTGGGATGGTCATCAGCATATTTATTGGGTCATATTTAGTCACGACAAGACCTGTGTTTTTTATTCCCTATGCTTTCATAACAATAATTGCAATCATAATTGCAGTTGGAATAAGCAATGCTTATGAGCAAGTTATCGCAGACCCAACTCTTGCATCCACATTTGCAGGATTTGTTGGAGCAAATTTCATCATGTTGGCACTGCCAATATGGATTACAATCATTGGAATTGTTGGAGCAATAATTATGTTCGTTAGAATGGGAAGTAAGGAAAATGACCTTTATGGAGGATATAACTGATGAAAACTGAAAAAAACACCTCCTATAAAGCACTCTCCTGCATTTTATTGGTCATGGCTATGCTATTCATACCCCTTGTTTCTGCCTATGAATTTGATAATCAAAAATATTATGATGCTAACACAAATACAATAACAATAAAGAATTGTGCATTGTGGATTGGAACTTGTTGGATTGATGGAGAAACTATGGCGGAGATGCAATTAATCTCTCCACAAAATGTAAGGGTTGGAACAGGTTATCAAAAAGTTGCAGAATTTACTATGGATAATTTCAAATCGGATTATGGAAATGCTTTCCAAGATATGAACTTTTATGATATGAATGTTGGAGGAGAGGAAATTACAAGAGAGTTTGATTACAAATATTTAACTTATGTTAATACACAAATTTATGATTTTGAAACAGTTTGCACAGAAAAGAAATATCCAAATAACCAAACCTATTACCAAGATTGCAAACAAGAAGAGGCAGGTTTTCATTGGGAAGATGTTGAGAAGTGGGAAAAGTTTTCAGATATAAATGAACTTCCTCCTAATCAAAAAGTAACCATTGGAATATTTACAGAAGTTCAAGTTAATGATTATGTTGAATGGATACCAACTTTTATGGGAAAAGAAATTAGTGAATGGGCAAGTTGGACAGCAGATTTGAATACAAATATTATTTCTTATTATAAGATGAATGAAACAGCAGGAAATATTTTGGACGCTGTTGGAAATTATCCTTTAACAAATGATGGAGCAGAATATGAAGCAACAGGAATAATTGGCACTGCAATGGATTTTGTATCTGCAAATACTGATTATCTTAAATCGAATGCCGTAGTTGATTTAACGGCGAACGGAGGGGATTTTACAATAGGTATGTGGATAAAACCAGATAATGTAGTAGCAAACCATTGGGCATTAACATTAGATGTCGCTACCGTTTTTGGAATAATTACTTCTGGAACAGAAGTATGTGTAGTAATGGGTGGGGGTCAATGTTCATCAGGAGCAGGAATTGGAATAGGAAATTGGTATCATGTTGTTGCAACAGGAGATGGAACAACTGTAAGACTTTATGTCGATAGTGTTTCTGTTAAAAATGTAACAACTGCTTATGTTTTTACAGCAACGGAATATCTATATGTTGGAGTTCATGGAACTGAATTAGCGTCTTATTTTGATGGAATTATTGATGAAGTAGGAATTTGGAACAGAGTATTAACACCAGCTGAAATAATTCAGTTATATAATGGTGGAGCAGGAATAACTTATACTGCACCTTTTTCTGATAGTTCCCCAAATGCAACATTAATTTCTCCTGTGAATACAACAAATTACACAGCATCTCCTCAATCAATTGATTTTACTTGTTATGGAAGTGATGATACAAATTTTGCAAATATGTCCTTTTATTTGGATGGAGTTTTAACTGAAACCAATATAAGTGGATTAAATAACACAAATTATATTTTTCCACAATCATTAACAGAGGGATATTATAATTGGAGTTGCAGAGCAACAGATAATGAAAGCCAACAGACAGATAGTGAAACATGGTTTGTTAATATCACCCTCTTTCCTCCAACAACAAATTTGATTTCTCCAATTGATACATATAATAGTAGTGAGCAAGTTGATGATTTTGAATTCAATATAACTATGATAACAGGAGAAACATGGGAAAATTACACATTTTATGTTTGGAACTCCACAGATATTGTGAGAGAAAGGTTTGTTGAGAATGGTGTTGCAGACACTGATTGTTCAGAAACTTTGAGTGGAAATAATATCACTGTTGAATGTATTGGTCAGATGATTTCTCCAACAGATGATTATGAATGGAATGTTTATGGATGTCTTGCAAATGCAAAATGTGATTGGGCAGATGCCAATTTCACTTTCACAATTGATGCAACAGACCCAATATTATCAGTTGCCTATAATTTATCAGACATTGTGACCCTTAATCTCCCAACAAATTCCACATGGCATTATAATGTTACAGACCCACACATTGACAGTTGCTATTATAACACAACAGAAAGTGCAGTATATGAAACCATCACCTGCAATTCAACAATTAACACTCAATGGACAACAGGAGGAGCAAAGACAATCCAATTCTGTGCAAATGATACTTTTGGAAATGAGGGATGTAACACCACAACAATTGATATTTATGATTTCTCAATTGTTCAATCAGGAGATGCAACAGTATCAGAGGGAACAAGTCACAATTTTTATCTTTATGTTAATTCAAACTCTTATCCAATTGGAGATGCAAGTGCAGTTTTATGGTGGAATGGAACAAATCAGGGCGTGACCACAAAGACAGTGACTGATACAACTCAAATTGTTTTCAAGAAAACTCTTTTAATTCCTGATGGGTCAGGGAATTCCACAGGATTTAATCAAAGTTGGTTATGGAATTATACTGCAACAAATTTGGCAAACAGGAACACAACAACACAACAACAAACAGTTTATGCAGTTTCAATAACTGATTGTGGGGTCACATCAGGATATACAATTTTAAATTTGAGTTTGAAAGATGAGGAAACAAACACCCTTGTGAATATCACTGCTCCAAATGTGGAAAATATTGAGTTGGATTTAACTGTGACCTCCCTGACTAATTCCTCTTTGACATGGGAATTTTCAAAACATTGGACAGCAAATAATACTGTTGCAGTGTGTGTTCCTGTTGGATTATTGAATGAAACAGAATATCAGATTGATTTTACAGTTGGTTTTGATAGCACTGATAAGGTGAGAGAATTTTATTATATGGACACAGGGAGTTTGGATTTCAGTGGGGAATTTAATTCATACACAAGCAATCACATCAGTTTGATGGATTTGTTAAGTGCAGATAGCACAACTTTCTTGTTTGAATACACTGATGCCGATAATCAAAAAGTTGATGACATAGTCGTTCATACTTTTAGGGATTATATTGGAGAGGGAATATTTAGAGAAGTTGAAAGGTCAAAACAAGATAATTCAGGACAAACTCATGTGCATCTTGTTGAGGAAGATGTGATTTATTATTTCATGATAACCCAATATGGAGAAATCCTTTTCACCTCTGACACTTATAATGCAAAATGTCTTTCCACTCCCTGCGAAATCACTCTGTCGGCATCAGCAACAGAGCAAAATTGGAGCATCATTGATAATGAGGGAGGAAATTATGTTGTGACTTCTGATACTGATACAAGAGTAGTGACCACAACTTTCAATTTGGACACAATAAGTTTGGTCAATGCAAGTGTTTATTTGATGTGGAACACAAGTGGAGTTCCTGAATTGGTGAATAGTTCAAGTTTGACAGCAACATCAGGGAGCATTGATTTATTTATTCCTCTTTCTTATGGAAATGCAACTTATTTTGTTTCAATATATAAGGATAATGAATTTATAAAATCCTCATGGGTTTCAATGGATGAGGGGGCAATGGATTATTTTGGAACTTTCGGAGCAATTTTGGGAGGATTTGTTGTCCTTGCAATGATGTTAATGGCAGTTACAGAGGGAGCAGGATTTATTGTTGTTACAATTCTTGCAGTGATAATTATTGGAATTATGGGATTAGTTGATTTGGGATGGATGGCAATAATTTCAATCATCTGTGCAGGAGCAATCATTATTTGGAAATTAATAAATAGGAGGGGAACAAGACAATAATGGCAGAGGACAGTTTTAAGAATATGTTATTTGCATTTATTTTCGTCGCATTATTTGGGATGCTTATTTTAACAGCAACTGTGAATGTTGGAAATACTTATGGGAAAGACACATCAGAAGTTGTTGGAGGGTCACTCTCAATGGACAAATTCAATGATAGTGTTTCAGGGATTGAAGATAGTGCCAAATCATTAAGGGCAAGTTTTGGGTCAGGGTCAATTTGGAGTGCATTGGCAGGTGTAGTTGTTGAGGGAATATTTGGAATTGCATTGGATATGATTGCTTTAATCCTTGCTCCATTTGATATTTTGGCAGACATAATGATTGATTTGTTTGGAGTTCCTGCATGGGTCACCTCTGTGGTTTTAGGAGTTCTTATAATGGGATTAATATTTGCAGTATGGCGACTTATTAGGATAGGAGATTAAATAAAAATGGAAAAACAAAAATATAAAATGACAGAGGAACACAAGAGAAAGGTGGGGGTTTTAGCATGACATACCCATCACCAACATCAATTAATGCAACAAAAGGATTAGGGGAAGTTCTGACTTATGTGAATGTAGTCACAAACTCATGGCTTTCAAACATGCTTATGATTGCAATTTATGTTATTGTCCTTTTGGGTTACTACAAGGCAAAAGATGATTTCAAAGGAGCATTGGCAGTTGCAGGATATGGAACTTTTGTTATTGGTCTTTTGTTTTGGATTGGAGGACTTGTTTCAGGAATTGCATTTGGAATGGCAATTGGTGGAGCAATTTTGGGAACTATTGTCTTACTTTTGGATAACAACTAATTTGGATACCATATATCCACATCTTTATTAAGAAATATTGAGTGTGTATTATTACAAGTTTCACCTCATTTGAGGTCAAATTACTGAAAGGAGGAAAAATACATGAAATACAAAACAGATAAAGGAACAGCAGGACTTACAATCTTACTTTCTCTTATTGTAATGTTGTTCATAATTGGTCTTATTGTGATGATTTTCTCTTTAATGAGTTCTGAATTACAAGGAGCAACTACTGACACAACTGCAATTGGTGTTATCAATGACACAGGTCAGGCACTATCAGGAGTTACAGATTGGTTTGACATCTTTATCGTGATTGGAGCAATGGTTGTTCTTATCTTATTGACAGTGATAATTATCACAGCAATAAGGAGTTCAGGCATGATTGCAGGTGGGCAATAAACCCACTCCCATTCATGAAATGAGAAAAAATATGGAGAGTGTCTGTGTGACTTCTCCCTTTTTTCTTTTTTTATAAAAAAAGATGAAACAAACTTATAAGCAGGACAGGGGAGTAGCAGGTCTTACAATATTACTTTCAGTGATAGTGATGCTTTTCATAATTGGTCTTATCGTAATGATATTCTCTCTTATGAGTGTGGAGATGCGAGATGCAACTTACACACCGACGACAAAAACTGTGCTTTTAGAGGCAGTTGATAATGTAACTTTTGGAAATGGAACAGGTTACACCTTAACAGGAACAACAGGATATTTACGAAATGCGAGGACATGGACAGCAGTTGCAGTTTATAATAACACCAATGTGTTATTATTATCAGGAAACTACACCTTAACAGGAGCAGTTTTGACAAATGCAAGTGTTGGAGGATGGCTTAATGTTAAGATTAATTATACCTATGTTTATGATGCAGATAATACTGCAACAGATGTAATGAATGACACAGGAAGTTCATTATCAGGAGTAACAGATTGGTTTGACATCTTTATTGTCATCTCTGCTATGGTTGTTTTGATACTTCTTACAGTGATTATAATCACTGCAATAAGAAGTTCAGGAATGATTGCAGGTGGGCAAGTGAGTGGAGCAAATCAAGTTGGAACTGCTTAAATAAGGTTTAACAAACAGAAATATTTTTTCATTATTGGGAGGAGAAAATCCTCCCTCATTTTCTCTCAATTTTTCTTTTATCGTCTGTGAGGGTCACAGAAAGGTTTTTAAAGCATACTTTCGTAGTTTAATTGTAATCGTAAAGGGTTGCAGGAAATGAAAATGGACAGAATTGAATTGACCTATGAAAGCATTGATGGAATGATTAAAGTGCATGGAACTCCAAGACCTGAAAGGTTTGGTGGAGGTCTTTGGGATGCAGAGGAAGAATTTAAGATATTTAAGGAGCAAATAGGTGACAGATACACAGAATTACAATGGCACATTATCACCTCTTATTTTGAAACAAAATTCAGGGGGAAAGATTTTGCAAGGGAGGTCAAAAAATGAAAGAAATGAAAAATAATGATGTATCTGCATTGATTGTAACAAAGGTTATTGGAGAATATGTTGATGAATTCGGGCGAACACATAGGAAATTGACAGAGGAATTGCAAACAACTCCACTTAATTTGGGGTCTGTGAAACATCCAAAGTGTGAAAACATCATCAAAATTAAATATGATGTTCCAAGAAAAGTTAAAAAACAAGTTGGAGGATTGGATTTTTCAGGATTATTCGGATAAGATGGAAAAAGAAAAATGCAAGAAAACTGAATTGCGAGATATTGTAATCACTGTTAGAATTAGCAAAAGCATGAGCAAGTTTTTGAAAGACAACAATTATTCACCCTCACAAGTCATGATTGAGGCAATCAAGAATTTGGGTTTCAAATAGTAAGATTTATATAATGGTTATACCTCTGTTTAACATGGCAAAATACCCACCAAGATACAATTGTGAATTATGTGGAAAGAAATTAAAGAAACCTGAAACTGATAGTCGGAAACTTGCAATGTGTGACAAGTGTGTCAAGGGAAACATGTTGGGTCTTGCATTGAGGGGTGGATTTTAAAATGGCAAACAGAACAGCACAAAGACAATTGAAATTATTGGACAGAGTTCAGCAAATTGAAAATGCCAAAAAGCAAAAGAAAACTTTTATGAGGATTGATAAGGATTTATTGAAAGAAATTAATGATTGTAAGATTGCAAGAGCAGAGAGTTATGCAGATGTTGTCAAAAGATTGATTGATAAGGAGAGGAGAGCAAAATGAAAAAGAAATTAAAAACAATCACAAATTCTTATGGAGGAATGTGGGGTTATAAGGATAAACCTTTTGAAAATTATGATGCAGTGGAGGTCATCCCATCCCACTCAATGTTATCAGGAAAGGCAGTTGAGTTTCCAGAATTAAAAAAAGTGTTGAGAGTTGGAAAAACATACAGAATTAAACCAACTTATGTCAATAAAAAATTAAAAGCACAACTTTTGGCAGTTTATTCAGACCCAATTGGTTTTGGGAACAAGGGGAAAAATACTGATGTTAGATTAAAAACTGAATGGAAATTTTTAGAGGGAAATGATTATTTAAAAGGCAAACATGAAATTGTTGAGGATTTAAATTTGGATTTTGCAACAAGGACAAAGAAAAGGCAAAAAATTCATGATAAGTTATGGAGAAAACATGGAATGAATAAGGAGAAATCGTTGGAAGATTTAAAAAAGTTAATCAGAGAGGGAAAATATTAAAATGGGATATAATGATGATTTAAAAAATTTGAGAAAGGAATTAAGAAAAGATATGCTCAAAGCAGGAATTAAGGCAAGTGTCACAGGTCAAAGAGGCACAGGATGGGGATGGACAGATGTTTATCCAAAAGGAAAAGAGTGGTCACCAAAGGAGATGAAAACACTTAATGAGGATTTTAATATCCACATTGGGCATCCAAGCAATGCAGGATTATTGACAATGGAGAAATTATCCACATCTGTTGGAGGATATAAGCAAAAGGGTTTCAAAAAATCCAAAAAATACAAGGGATTTGTTGATGAATTTAGTTTATGTGCATCACAGCAATGTGATAGTGGAACATGTTGTGGTGGAGCAGGAACAATTGTCAGGAGAAAGGGAGTTGATATTGATTTCATAAAACAATTTGGTCAATCTGACAGCAGAAATGCAGTTGCAGAAAGGTTGATGCACAACAGAGCAAAGGCATTGGGTCTTGAATTAAAGCATGAAAGTGGATGGATGGATTAAGATGGTCACTTATGTCAGAGCAACAAGAAAACAAACTGAAAGGCAGAGAGTTTTAAAAGAAAGAGTGAGATTGTTGGGCAGAGGATTGTCAGACATCAATTTGGAAACTGTTAATCGTGCAAGAAAATATATCAGTGAGGCAGAAAATGAGTTGAAAGATATTGAGAAACAAATTCAAAAACAGGTGGTGAGAGCATAAGATGGTAAAAAGTAATTTTTTAAACAAACAATGGAAACACCCATCATGGTATATGGGAACATCAAGGACAAATAAAGATATTTTAAAAGAACTTGCATCAAGTAATGATTTTATTGTTGGCATAAAAAAATCAAGAAAATATATGCACAAATCTTTTTATCCTGAAAATGTCACAACAACATCACAGGCAAAACAACATTTAATCAACTCAAAACAATTTGATGCTTTGAATATTGTTTTCACAGGCAGTGAGAAAGGAACTGCATCAGGGAAAAACAAGGTTAAAACATTTATTGATTATAAAAGAAAAATGGGGAAATTATTTTAAAATGAGCAAATGGAGAGATGATTTTGAGCAGGAATTTGACACAACAGGCACAATCAAGAGATTAAACAAAGAAATCCACGCAGAGAGCATCAGGAGAGAAATGGATAGGGTTGTGACAGAGGTAATTCAAGGAAAACACAAAAGGAGGGCGAAGAAATAATGGTAGAATTTAGAAATTGGGGTGATGATTTAAAGATTAGTGAAACTCCTGCTTTTTGTCCAATTTGTTTTAAATTAAGGAAAAATGATAAGGATGTAGAAAAATGTATAAAATCACACAAAAGGAGGGGAAAGTAAAATGGCATATAAAATAAAATTTTATGGAGAAAATGGTTTCGTGAGATACGGAACGAAAACCCACAAGACAAAGGCAGATGTTGAAAGGTCTTTGAAGAAGGCGAGGGCAATGATAAAAGAAAGACATTTCACTGTCAAGGCAAAAATTATCAAATTATCAAAGGGAGGTAAGAAATAATATGACAATAAGAACAAAAATTGGAAAATTTTATGTTGAAAGAAACAGAATTGGTCAAATCAAGAAATGGGTCAGAATTAAGAAATCACTTTCAGCAGATAGGAGAAAGAAAGCAACAACAAAAGTCAAGTCAGGGTATGGTCATTATGGTGACCAATAGGGTCACAATTCCAAGAATTCGCAGAATTCCAAGAATAAATGCAGGGCTTTTGAGAGAGATGCAAGAGAAAAGGAGAGCATTCAAAAGAAACATCAAAAAGAAAAAATAATGGGATATTATAAAACATTCAAAGGTGGGAGAAATCATCCTG
>Ga0307377_10006760_pt1 | contig 11959 bp, 7 predicted proteins | sample TR3MG_FD_202535 | JGI IMG/M metagenome (GOLD analysis project Ga0307377, IMG submission 202535) | Soil microbial communities from Risofladan, Vaasa, Finland - TR-3 | ecosystem: Environmental > Terrestrial > Soil > Coastal area > Acid sulfate soil | place: Finland: Risofladan, Vaasa | collected...
ATGATTGAGCACCATAAACCGGAATGTAAACAGCACGATATCAGTGCAAACCTATTGCACAATTTGGTTATCTATGAACTGCTCACATTAAACCGGAATAAGGTGCTCCCTAACACCGGATTCTTCACGAATTTATCCTTAATCAAAGATTTAATAAGTAAGGCTACTTGAAGATGTAAACTCAGCAATAACGTAAAGCACTAATTATCTGATTACGAGCATATTGAAAAATCCATCACCGCTTTCGTCAACAAGAAATTTAAAAACCCCTGTAAATCATTGATCTACAGGGGTCTGCGATTTAGGAGTGTGGTGCCACCAGGATTCGGACCAGCGACCACTAACTGTAAAAGCCAGAAGTCTTGACCACATTTGGCCGGTCAGATTTATTTTATCATATTAAATTTAAAAGCAAGCACTTAGCTCCGGTACAGGATAGTCAATTTACTCAAACGTGGGGTGGTCAAGGGCACTGGCTTTTCCACCTGACTTCTATTTTGCTTTTTACATCAGTTTAAAGTCAGCACAACAAGTCGAATTCTATCGATCATTCGCTATAATGAGAAGGTTTATCATATCAGATTATGCCATCTAAGCTGTGGGTAGAGCGTTCGAGTCGCTCCGGAATCACCAAGAAAACAAGGAGTTAGAGTTGTTTAACTCTTTTTCTATTTCTCCATTTGCATATTATTTGCATACGGATCTATTCTATACAATACTCTGACCATTGCTGTTGATAACTCAAAAAAAAGCCCTCGGAGCTGATTTCCGAGGACTGATAATAAATCAAATAATCAAATAAATCAGTTATCTCTGCGGCATCGAACACTAAAACCGTCCTCCTTGGCTGTGTAAAAGCTGGTCACATCTCTGTCGTCGAAGCTTATGCGACGGCCCCATGCTCTCGCTGCACCGCACTGCGAAGCCGACCACCAGGCACCGTAGAAACCAAGGCCGAAGAAATTACCATCGCTGGTGAGGAAACTAAGGTCGAAGATGTCAGTATCGCTGGAACGGTAACCCCCCGGAAGCGCTGTGAAACCGCTTTCATTTGTTGCTCCTGCATTAGGACTTTGCCAATGCGCCATTCCGCTTTCTTTTAACACTCCTGCCTGTTGAGCACCTAAAACATTTGTTAGTTCGGTACATAAATATATTAATTTGATCCATTCTCTATGGCTTGGTAAATGCCAGCCGCTTGGGCATACTCCCTGCACTCCGCTGGGATTTCTATTGCTACTCGCTTCACCAGCCATGGCTGCAGACCAGTTATATAAAACACCGTAAGTAGTGTAATTTGCACTAGCTTCAGCTTCACTGACGCTAGTGCCTTCATAACCCTTAACATAATAATATGGTTCATTTTCTGATTCTTCCGAGGATGGACTAACAACAGGTAAGTATGCCAAATTTTCAGCCATCCAAATCTGAGTCCCAATCTTAATCCACTTATATACGTGACCATCTCGACTGTCTGAGAAAGTACCGATTGTATCTGTTGAAGTCTTACCTTGTGAATAAGACAAGTTGATTGATACTATAATCAACAAAAAAAAACAAATTCTGTTTTTCATAATATTCATTGAAGATTAAAAGTTCTGAAAGAACTTAATTATTAACCAGCAGTTTAATCAAAGTTATGGAAGTAAAATGACAAAATCCATTTTATTCTCAATCGAGCCGCAATAAGAAAAGGGGCCAGTCCGAAAACCGACCCCGACCCAAAACCAAATGGACTAAAAACGACATTTGCCTGAATATTGAAAAAAACGGCTTCACAAGGACAACCAGGAGCCACGATCTTCCCCTGGCTGGTATAAGAGTACCTCTTAAACTGGTGGCAAATTAGACGATTCGTCTAATTTCACATCTTCCACAAGTTCAGAAAAAGTCATGCCTTCAACGTAATTATCTTTTTCCTTATAAGCTTTAACTAATCTTTCAGCAACCTTATTGTAAAAAGAAACGGGACCCGGCCGTCTGGTTAACGACAACGGGTCCCAAACCTGTAAGATTTAGAAAAGAACAGGTCGTATTTGCATCCAAATGCAATAATTCTCTTAAAGCAGGAACGCTTTGCAAAAACCATGACGAGCCTATTAATTTTAGCATACGTACCCTTACTATAAAAAATGACAAGTGATTGCGGCAGATAAATTCTGACCACAGATAGCAGTGTGATTTTATATGATTCTTAAGAAGTTTATAAGAGAAAATTATTATTTAAATTTGCTTAACCCGGGGCTGTGCTTTTCATAGCATTGTCCGTGACGTTCTATTTTAAATCTAAAGCAATTAAGCTGAATATTTCATTATTATTATTGTACAATGTATAAATCCCAATTTATTTTACTTTATACTTAGTATATTCTGGTACTTTTCTTTTTTTGACATTTTCGCTATAGGATTTGAGTTCAGGCAAATTTCCAATTTTACTAATTTCGACATCAATTTTTTTTAGGGCTTCTAACTCTGTAAGTAAATTATAATATTTAGTATCGTCCCACCCGATGTAATAAGGAGAATCTAGATATTTTACATCTAGATTTGCTTTCATGATTTGAGAAGCTCTTGTCAAAGCTTCATAATTATCATTATTCGTGAATGTTAATAAGCCATTTCCAGCCACATTCAAACCGATTGTTACAATTTGTGTTGTACCAGAGGTTAGTAGCGAGGAGGTACCAGATAGTAATGTCCAACCAAATGAAAGCCATGTCTTTTCACTTTTCACCCTTTTTCTCTTGACCTCAATCTGACAGTATTTTTCAAGGAATCGATTGTATACATCTTCAGCGGCTTTCTTAGAATCTTCAGGAGGTTGATAGGCTGGTAAAATTGGAAACGACTTGGTACCAATAGCTCCTTTTGAGTCTTTAACTGTTAACTCATAATCACCCTTAGCTAAATTGCTTATAGGGAATTCACTTAATATATATGTATTTTGAATAGGTACTTCATTTGTTTTGTTTATTGTAACTGTGTACGGAGGTATTCCTCCACTGATAGCCACATCTATTTTCCCACCATTTGAATTGTTGGCGGTTGGACTGGAAGAAATTGTATATGTAACTAATAAACCACAATTCGGTTTAGTAAATGTTACTTTTATATTCTTTTCCACTTTTTGAGGAACACTTTCGTCTGTTATTTCGACTGTATATTCTCCATATTCCGATATTTCTATGAAAGCATTTCCATCATTAAGGACTTCTTTTTTTATAATAATACCTGTTTCAATATTTTTATATGAAATAATATAAGGAGGAGTACCAAGACTTAAAGAAAAGTCAATTCTTCCTAGGTTGTTTGTACAAGAAGGGTAAGTAATTTTAGGATTAATAATTAATCCTTTATCCTTGGGTATCTGAATGGTTCTACTTACAGTCGGACATTTGTTATTATCAGAGACATTAAAGGTATAAATATCATTCTTAAGATTTGTAATCTGAGCTGTTGAAGTGTATGATGATCCCAATAGGACCGTCTCACTTGGAGAAACTTGAATTATTGAATAAGGTGATACTCCGCCACTAATTTCTAATGAAATCATTCCATTAGAGGGCAATTGATCTGATGGTTTAGAAATTATTTTGTAATCTTTTATCTCTAATTTTGGTACATCAGGCAATGTAATCTGTTTACTAGTAAATTCTTTTAATTGCCCACCTGTATCAGTGAACCTTGACAAAATAACATATATACCTGGAGGCAATTGAGGAATAGTATCAATTGATTTATAATCAGTCAATATTAAACCTTGAGTATTTACATTAATTGCTTGGTGCATGTAAGTTTTGGTAGTGTTCTTATTTGAAATTTTGATGAATCCATCATTTTTCCCAAAACAAGTAGGTGCATAAGACTTGAAAGACAAGTCACCACTTGGTTCAAACTGTCCCTTGGCAACAGAAATGAATACTCCAAGAGAAACGATAATAAATAATAGTGTTTTCATGAGCAATAGATTTTAGTGGGTTATTACTATAAAATTCCTTTCATTTATTAAAATATGTGCTGTTCTCAGGTACTGAAATCTTTTATTGATTACCTATACAATTCTTTATTAATTATTTAGAAATTGTTAAGAAAAATCCATTATTAATAAATTATCACAATTTGTTTCCTGATTAACTTATTCATTTAATTATAGAATCTTGATCAACGACTATATGGATGTAACAAATTTTTAAATTTTGCAGTGACTTTAATTAATCTTTTACAATCTTTTACTTAAGAGACAAATCAAAACTTTTGGAATGGCAGCTAACATCCGTGTTATGTGTAGGGTTGTTTTAAAATCAGTCATGATGTAGAAAATTTAATCGTCAAGTTATTAATCAAGTTAACAGTTGGTGTTGAAGAAGGAAGGCTCTTTTGCAGCTTTTGATATGAGAGAAGAATTGCGCGAGCTGCAAATGTGCCTGACAGAAGTTTGATTTTATCTATTGATCAATTCTTTATTACTTTTTTTCTGATAGTTTTATTGTTAGTTTTTATCTCAACTATATAAAGTCCCGCTTTTAAACTTGAAAGATCAATTTTATTTTGATTTTCATTTTCTATAATTAGACTCCCTTGGATCGAAAAAATCTTAGTTGAGAATTCTGAGTCACACAAAATATTTAAAACGGTTACAACTGGATTTGGATAAAACTTGACATCAGTTTTGTTAAAATCATCAATTCCTGTTGACAGAGATGCAGTTATGTAACTAATTTTGGATTTAGTATTATTTCCAAAACTATTCGTTGTTGTTAATGAAACTGAATAGGTTCCGGGAGAATTGTAAGTAACGATTGGATTTTGATCTGATGATGATGAAGGGGTTCCTCCAACAAAAGTCCAACTCCATGAGGAGGGCTCATTTATTGACAAATCTATAAAATGCACTTCAAAGGGAGTATTACCTGTTTTAACATCTGCTGTAAAGTTTGAAACAGGTTCAAGTCCTAATGCTCTTATACCTGTTGAATAAAAGACTGGCCATTTAGCATCATTTATCAAAATAGAAGGAGAACCTGAACTTGAAATTTTATTTAAGCCAAGATTTATTACTGCAACAATTTCTTCATCACTAGTATTGAGTGCAGAATATGTCAACTTATCATCATTTTTTGAATAGGAGGGATATCCTAATATTGAATTGGTTGTTATGATATCCAAATCCCCAGTCAATATATTAGTTCCTAAAATTGCATATTCTGAATTAAAACTATCAAAATAGTCAAATCCAATAATATAAGGTGAGTTTTTCGAAAAGACTGGGTTTCCAATGCTAACATCTTCTGGAAGGGATCCATAAAGTTTATTGATTTTACCAGTGCCAAAATTACTAATACTATTATCCCAAATATTAATAAATCCTATATCCCAATAAGAAATGTCTTCTGTAGTTGTCGAGTTTAATACATTGAAAGCGTCATAGATTAAGAATTCTCCTGAATGATCGAACTCAATTGCATCAGCAAATAATACTCCGCCAGCATTTGTATTTGAATTACTCGTAGTAGGATTATATAAATGAAATTTTGCCCATTTTTCGGAAATAAAATCATAAACATAAATTGCAGTGTCAATTTGAGTTGATATTGTAGCTAAACGATTACCATCCTTTGAAATTGCTACATTAACCCAGAAAGCTTCGTTGGATAAGATATATTCACCGGGACTGAGGGGGTCTAGGCTTAAAGCTCTTATTTTATTATCTGTGGAAACAAAGACGGCAACATTTCCATCATCGGTTACACTTACTTTGCCTTTCATTGCAGTTGTGGTCAACGAAACAAAGTCAGTACCACTAGTCGATGATTTATATAAAGTAGTTGGATCAGAAACATTTGTATCATAGCTTAGTAAGAAATCTGCACCCGGATTAATATCATAATCTTGCGCATAGTTAACTTGATCCTCCTCATAAATACCGACCGCCTCAAAAGCATTTGCAGCTTCTATCGATTCAATTGAACTTTCTCCATATAAATCTTTAGCCGATTGTACAACAGCAATTCTGAAATCAATAAATTGAGAAGATGATTTTAAATAAGTCGTAAGTGATCGATAAAAAACTTGTTCAGCTTTTTCTTTAGTAACATCTGTAGCATATAAATAATATGCATAGTTCCCTATACCACTATTTATATGGACACCTCCATTATCGTCATCACCAATGTACATTTCTGAAACATGTTTTGGCTGCCAGTAGTCGTCGAGAGAAGTTCCCAAATTATGAGGGTCAGACATATTTCTAAGTGCACCTGATGGAGAAAAAGTAGTTTTTGTTATGTCCTCGCCAATGAGCCAATCATCTCTATCAACCATAGCTCCAAAGATATCAGCATATGTCTCATTAATTGCACCAGATTGACCATAATATTCAAGATTTGCAGTATTTGAGACAACTCCATGTCCTAGTTCATGTGCAGTTACATCTAATGCCCCTGCTAAAGGTTTAAAATAAGTTCCTCCATTGCCATAGAAGGCAGCTTGTCCATTCCAAAAGGCATTCTCCATTGAGCTTCCATCATCTTCTGTAACATTTATTAAAGATATGATGTTACCACCTAGTCCATTAATTGAATTTCTACCAAATTTATTTAAGAAATATTTATAGGTAGTAGTTGCATTAAAGTGAGCGGAAACAGCAGTAGGACTGTTCCATGTATTATCGATAGAAGTAATCGTTTTATAATCTAAGTCTGTTGTTGAAGTATTATTTGCATCAAACGTAGCAATAATGCCTTCTGGTTTTACTGGATTGAACATTACTTCTGAAGCATTTATTAGCTTATATTGGCCCGCTTCCAAATATGTATTAATTGTCCTTAGTACACCATTCAAATCCAAGGCTGTTGCAGTTGTGGGTCCATCTGATTGGGTTATATTATATTTTCTAATTATTTCTGAAGTTTTTGCATCGATAAAATATTTCCATCGTTCAAGAAAATTTGGTCTTATTTCAATTTCATAAGCAAGTGTATACTGATCCTTATTTTGAGTATAAATGACTAATGAACTTGAAGGAGTATCATATTTAAGAATCTCCTTCTCTTTGTTTATCAATTCTTTGTAGACTGTCGTTTCTTTAACATCTTGGATTACTTTTGATAGAATGTCGTTAGAATTGAACACTGGATTTATGTCAATTTCTTGATTTATAGAATATAGCTTGCCCAAAAACCTTTCCTTTTGAGAATTAATATGTAGACTTGATTCAGAGTTTAGAATTTTAATTCCCCTATAATATTGATCAGCATTAATATGAGTAATTCCAAGTGAATCAGTTTGAATACTTGATATTTTTAGTGATTCTCTAGGATTATGTACTTTTGTTATTGCCTTTATTTTTTCAAAAAACAAAAAGAATTTTTCCTCATTAGACAAAATCGTTGAGGATTTGGTTTGTGGGACTATTGTTTCAATATAGATTGGTGAATTATTCCTGGAAATCGTTTTCTTAATATATGCCTGCTTATTAACAATCATTGGCTGTTTGAAATTTCTTGAGCCGCTATATGTGTTTTTGATTCCTGCTTTAGATACATTATTCCCATTGATCTGATAAAAGGTCATTGATTTTGGTGGATTAATTTGTTGATTCTTTGTCTTCGATTTAAAGCTGTTACTTTGGGCCAATATTGCGAGTGATAGAATCGTCAGGATTCCTAAAAATAAAACTCTTTTCATTGTTTATGGTTTAATTGTAGTTAACAGATATTTATATAGATTTTTCAATTGGTCATTCTTCCTGGAGTCATTCCATTTTACAGTATTTTCAAACTTGTTTGATTTAACAGTAATAAAATACGTAATATTTCCTGTATCATTAATTTTTAGATGTTCGAAATCGCAATCAAGAAGCAAATCTGAAATTGTTTTTAACTTGCTTTTTGAGATGGAATTTACCTTTAGATCCGTTTTATTATGAATTTTGAAAACATCCCCATTTCCTTGAATTTTGTATTCCATTGGGATATTTGTAAATCCACCACTTTTACCAAAAAGGATTTCATAAGGTCCTTTTTCTGAATCTATTTTTTTTATGTATGCGCATGAAGTTGAAATGATCAACAATCCTGTTACTAATAGAAAGAATCCTGCATGGTTAGGACTATTAAATTGGATGAACCTCATAAAGGATATTTTCATTGAATCATTGTATTTGTTAGAATGTAAGTTGGGTTCTGACTGACAATTCTTATAATTACATAATCGTTGTTAAATTATAGTCTTGGTAGGCCAAAAAAGCATGTGTTTGGCGTCATCCAAACTCTTGCTTGTGTGTTGGTAGTCATGGTATTACGGCACATTAGCCTCAAAACGGCCCGGCGGTATAATTTCGTAAGCGTTACCTGGCAAAGCATCCGGGCAGCGTCCTGGTACTTTTGGCAGATGATTGTCCCGCTGAAAGTCCTGACATGCGAAGCATCGTCAGGGGTGCAAGGAGGGTATGGCACGTGTTTTTGTTGTCCGGGTGCAATTTATATTTTGTGCAGGTGCGATCGCGTTACAATTTTTATAGGTGGCTGATAAGTTGTCTTGGTAGCAGAAATTTGATAAATGAGCACTGGCGCAGTGTCGCGGTACAAGCTATCTCGGAGGCAGAATCCCGATAGCTATCGGGATGTCACGTTGCAGGATTTAAATTGCGTGCAGGTGAGCGTATCCGGGTGCCGGTTTATGCACTTGTCCAGATAAGTGGCTCATAATCATGCAAAAAGCATGACAAACAACTTATCTTGTCCGTGTTATGTGCTGTTCTTTTTCTTAAGATGTCCTTTAATCAAGTCTCCTAATTCTGTCATGTGGGAGATAAAAAGTTCCAATTCATTGTAAGTGAGGTTGTATTTCTGTCCCAATTTGTTTCGGAATGCTGGTAATTTATTTACAAAAACTTGATCAATAACGCCCATATTATGTTCAAAAATGTGTCGAAGTTGAAATAGTTTTGCCAATAAGTCAAAATTTGAATGATTTTGTGACAGGTAATTATTGAGTTTATGATCAAGTAGTAATATGTTTTGAAAAAGATTCTTCGGTTCTGCTGGAAAAATACTAGGATTTCTTAATCTTAATTCCTTACCTAATCCATCGAATGATGAGACACATGAGGTTAAAATAAAACTGTACGATTGTTGTCTAACATCTTCAGGAATCTCGGGTTTTAAAAATATTGTTAATTGCTTTTGTGTAATTTCGAGTGATTTTTCATAGATTAAGAAGGCATTCAGTTCTTTACAATCGGGACATCTTGAGAAAACTCCATATATTGAGAACTCAAGCCTGCAGTTATCGCAAATTACTTTTGTTTCAAGTTCTTTCTCTCGATAATACTTAGTCGGGAAGTTGAAATCACTACCAGTTACTTTAACTTTAAATTTTATTAAACTATTTCGAGTTTTTCTTTCTAAGTCCTTGAAACTATCTGTAAGTTTGTTTAATGACGGTTTGACTAGTTGGTTGAATGCTTTTTTGAGAGCAACACTTTCAGCATATTTAATTTGATCCTCAGTCCAGAAGGTGTTTGAATCTCCCTCATATTCACAATACGGACAATGACAATAACTGGTAGGTAATCCAGTCCCGGGTTTTATTTTAAAGTATTTTTTACAATTTAAACATTCCCTCCCTAACATACCTTCATTGTCTCTAGGAATATCGACTGAAATTTGAATCTTATCGGTCATATTTAATATATTTTATACTTCGTCGAAATTGTCTTACTAACAGATAATTGCGTAAAATGTCCATGTTATGTACTGTTCTATTTTAAAGTTTTAGGTTATTAATCTTAATTGGATTTTTTCTTATCTGTTTCTTTTATTTTTTTTACTATTATTTGGACATTGTCAATAAAGTCGTAAAAAAGGTTTTTATCGTCATTTTCTTTAAGAAATGAAAGATATTCTTCAATCCCATTACCTGTTTCATCAAGTCTGTTTAAAACTTCTTCATTTGAAAATCCTAGAGAATTAAGTATGTTGTCATTAATCCTTAAAAGATTACTATATTCGTCACCTTTTAGAAATCGTGTCGCAGCTGAGAAATAACTATAAAGTGCAGTATAGAAGTCCTTTTTGGCAAATGATGAGTTACCCTGATTATAAAAAGAATATGCTTCAGCAAGTTCCGCTTTAATGCTCACTTTATCAAGAAGTTCAGATGACATTTTAGAAATAGTTTCTTCATATTTTTTGTTTAGTTTCTCTTCAATCTCTTTTATTTTAAGATCTAAGTTACTATCAATTTCTTTTTTTATTGATTCTTCTCGAATACGTTGGGTTCTATTTTGTAACCAAGTAAATAAAATTGGGATTATAATCCCTACTACAGCTACAAGGATACCGGTATAAATAATTAATTTATCCCAAGCTTGTTGGTAAAAATCATTCACTGATTTAAGAATTTCTGTTGGATCCATTGATTTAAAAATTTGATGTTTTACGGAAAAGTTTTAGAAATGGAAGGTCTTATTATTGACTCGAATAGCACATAACGGGAGTCTGTCTAATAACTTATTTGGATTCATATTTTATTCGGATACCCATACATGAAAAATTCCAAATATTCAATTCTCAGATAGTTCATTTTAGTTATTAGACAGTCTGACGGCCCGGCAATAAAGGGCGTTTGTGTTGCTGAGTGAATGGAGGCTGTGACCACAAGAGTTTCTTCGGGGTAGAGTCCCGGCACACAGCCGTAATGAGCGAGGCATGGCGCGGTTTTTGCCGTCCAGGTACAATTTTTCTGGACATTACGCGTGTCGCGGTACAAGCGATATAAGTGGGTGGTAATGAGTCAACATGCAGGAGTTTTATAAATGCGTACTGGTGCAGTGTCGCGGTGCAAACATGTACGAAGCCAGAGATTTGTCAAGGTGCTGAAGATTGATGGTGTGCACTGGAGCGGAGTCAGGGTTTAGCAACGTATTATAATACGTATTAAAAGCAGTATTAAAAGCAAAAACCGTGACAAACAAATGACCTTTATTGTCCATGTTATAAGGCGTTATGTTAAGTTTTTATTTAATAAGAAGGAGTTGCAAAATATGGCATTTTTCTGCTTGCTTGTCTCATTAGGGCATCAACAAGTTTAGCTGGTGATCCCAATGAAGAAGATAGTTTATGGTCAAAATTCCAAATCATTTTCTTCGTGCTTAGATCATGTATCGACAATGTAACAGTAGCTTCATTAGTTGCACCCCATACACCAACAAGAAGACCTACAGCGATAGCTGCTCCTTCGGACATTGGTTTGGATAGAGAATAATTGGAGGTTAAAATGCCATCAACGCCCAGTAAATAGCATAAATCGGAAGGAGTATAAGTTTTCCCTTCAAAGAATCCCGCAGACACCAACTTAGCATTTGTCGTTTCTACGTCTTGTAATTCAACAGTTATATACCCTTGCATTTTTCTTTTTAGAATCCAACTATACATCTCTCTTTGAAAATTAATTGATTCGGTTTTTTGTTGCTCAATTAATGCATTACCATCGATATTTTTTCTTGCAGCAATAGAGACTTTTGGTGGAGCAATAGCAATAATTTTATGAGCTTGTGCAAGAGTTCTGGAATCAGGTGTATAAAATATTTTAGCGCAGCTTTGAAACAAAAGACTCAAAGCAATAACGAGAAGGATCATTGTTTTTTTCATAGCATGTAAGTTTTAATTAATAATTTATGTTTAAGTCTTTAATGGTTTTAGTTCAATTACAATTTTAGCGGCTGCATTAAAAATGTAACAAATGTTACAAATCTATCTTTCGGGTATGTATAAAATATTGTGTTTTTATCACACGAATTGAGTCGAACAAAATTTGCGAGGAATGCCTTATAACGGGAGTCTGTGCAATAATAGCTATTTACATACGGCTATTTTGTATTATAAACGCTCTTTTTTGTGAAATAGGATTTAATTGAAAATAGTATGAGGTGTAAACGGTAAAAATGTGTGAAAAA
>Ga0307377_10006761_pt1 | contig 11959 bp, 9 predicted proteins | sample TR3MG_FD_202535 | JGI IMG/M metagenome (GOLD analysis project Ga0307377, IMG submission 202535) | Soil microbial communities from Risofladan, Vaasa, Finland - TR-3 | ecosystem: Environmental > Terrestrial > Soil > Coastal area > Acid sulfate soil | place: Finland: Risofladan, Vaasa | collected...
TCCTCGAGGATCGGGGCTTGACCATCTGCCCAAATTCTTCGAGGGTAAAATTCGTGCTCAAACCGGACCATCTCGTATCCTCCACCGCCATGCCGCTCCAAAGTCGCCGGCTTCGTTGCCAGTTCACAAAACGCCCGTGCAGGAACAAATTCTTAAGCAAACACAATGAGATGTAACATTTATAGTCTCAGTGCGCCTCGGCGCTGGTCGCTGCGGTATCCGCAACAATCAAATAAAACAGGTTTTGAGTCCCCTGCGTCCGCCAGTCCCCCGGCTTCGGATGGAAACCCGTCAACAAAGTAGCCCACCGCCCTTGCCGCCCGCCCCGTCGGCACACACGCACCCGCTTTCCACACTCATCTGGCGGCACGCAACCTTCGGTCCCGTGCGACAATGAAGATAAACGTGATGACCTCTGCCCCTTCTGCAGTCGTTCCAGAGCCTGTCTCCATTACCCCGCAGTTGCTTGCCCAGCACAGCATCACTGCGGACGAGTACAACCGCATTTTCACAGCCCTAGGCCGCGTTCCATCGCTCACCGAACTGGGCATCTACTCCGTCATGTGGAGCGAACATTGCTCCTATAAGTCCAGTCGCGTCCATCTCAAGCGCCTGCCCACCAAGAGCGACCTCGTCGTTCAGGGCCCGGGAGAAAACGCCGGCATCATCGACGTCGGCGACGGATGGGCCTGCGCCTTCAAGATCGAGTCCCACAACCACCCCAGCTATATCGAGCCCTTCCAGGGCGCGGCCACCGGCGTCGGCGGCATCCTCCGCGACATCTTCACCATGGGCGCGCGTCCCCTCGCCGTCATGGATTCACTTCGCTTCGGCTCCATTACCGACCAGCCCGGCCAAACCGCTGAAGAGCAAAAACTCGTCGCCAAGAATCACTCCATCGTTGAAGGCGTCGTCAGCGGAATCGCCGGCTACGGAAACTGCTTCGGCGTTCCAAACCTCGGCGGCGAAACCAAGTTCGAGGCCTGTTACAACGGCAACCCCCTCGTCAATGCCTTCGCCCTCGGCATGGTCCGCAAAGACGAGATCTTCTACGGCAAGGCCGCCGGCGCGGGCAACCCCGTCATATATGTAGGAGCCAAGACCGGCCGCGACGGCATCCACGGCGCAACCATGGCCTCTGAAGAGTTTCACGAAGGCACCGAGGCCAAGCGCCCCAACGTCCAGGTCGGCGACCCCTTCATGGAAAAGCTCCTCATGGAAGCCTGCCTTGAAGCCATGCAGACCGGCGCCATCGTCGGCATCCAGGACATGGGTGCAGCCGGCCTCACCTGTTCCACCTGTGAAATGGGCGCACGCGGCTGTGTCGGCCTCGATGTCGAGCTCGACCTCGTCCCCCAGCGCGAAACCGGCATGACCTCCTACGAAATCATGCTCTCCGAGAGCCAGGAGCGCATGCTGCTCGTCGCCGAAAAAGGCCGCGAAAACGAAGTCCTCCGCGTCTTCCAAAAATGGGGTTTGGACGGCGTCATCGTCGGCACCGTCACCCCCTCGCCCCGCCTCCGCATCCGCCATCACGGCGTCCTCGTCGCCGACATTCCCAACCAGTCCCTCACCGACGATGCTCCGCTCTACCATCGCCCCGTCGGCACATGGAAATGCCCCGCACCCCTCGTGCCCTCTGACGACGTGCAGGAACAGCTAGCCGAGGATCGCGACTTCACCGCCGACCTTGCCCAACTCCTCGTGAGCCCCAACGTCTGTTCCAAGCACTGGGTCCACCAGCAGTACGACACCATGGTTCAGACCAACACCGTCCTCGGCCCCGGCGGGGAGGGCGGCGTCATGCGCATCAAGGGCACCGGCACTCCCGGCCACGAGCGCGCACTCGCCATGGCTCTCGACGGCAACAGCCGCTGGGCCTGGCTTGATCCAAAACTCGGCGCCATGCACGCCGTCGCAGAAGCCGCCCGCAAGGTCGCCATGACCGGAGCAACTCCGGTCGCCGCCACCAACTGCCTCAACTTCGGCAACCCGGAAAAGCCCGAAATTATGGCCCAGCTTTCCGCCGCAATCGACGGCATCGCAGAAGCCTGCACGGCACTCTCCACCCCCATCACCGGCGGCAACGTCTCCTTATATAACGAGACCAAAGGCGAAGGCATCTATCCCACACCCGTCCTCGGCATCGTCGGCATTCTCGAAGACGTAACCAAGGCCGTCCCCGCCCACTTCCAGCGCTCAGGCGACGCCATCGTCCTTCTCTGGCCCATTCCCGCCGGCCAGGAACCTGACCCAACTCTCCCTGTCCGCCTCAATCCCGAGCAGGTGGAAGGCCAGTCGAGCCTTGTCCCCGGCGTGCTCGGCGATGAGGCCGTCGTCGTCTCTGAAGACGCCACGGAAACCGAAGCCTCCGCAACCGCCGAGCTGGCAACCTTCGGTTCCTCTGAATATGCCCGCGTCGTCCTCGGAGGCGTCTGGGGCCAACCTCCTCCGCTCGATCTCGACGCAGAAGCCGATCTCCACACCCTGCTCGCTATTCTTGCCGAGCAGCAACTCATCCACTCGGCCCGCGACATCGCAGACGGCGGCATCGCCGTCGCTCTCGCCCAGGCCGGCTTCCCCCTCGGCATCGGCGCAACCGTCGAGCAGGAGCAATCCCTCATGGTCCATCCCCTCTTCGGCCTCTTCGCTGAACCGGCCTCCAACGTGCTCCTCACCTGCGAATCCAATCAGCTCGATGCCATTGAAGATCTCGCCGATCAATACGGCTACTTCGCCGCGCGCATCGGTACCACAGGCGGCGACCACCTTGAAATCACCGTCTACGGCCAGCCTATGATCTCCGCTGCGCTTGCAGATCTCCGCACCCACTGGGCCTCCGCCCTGGAAGCAACTCTCCACGGCGAGGTCCTCGCTCAATGAATCTCCTCTACCAGGGCGTAGAAAACCAATTCGACGCAACCTCGGCTTTCCGCGAAAAAACTCCGGGTGCCCCGGGTCCGGATTTTCGGTCCCGGGATTCTGAAGACCCAAAGCTCCACGAAGAATGTGGCGTAGTCGCCATCCACGGGCACCCCGACGCCGCCCGCGAAGCCTATCTCGGCCTCTATGCCCTCCAGCATCGCGGCCAGGAGTCAGCCGGCATCGCTACCGCCGACGGTCAGCGCCTCGCCAACATCAAAGGCATGGGCCTCGTCTCCGAAATCTTCACAGACGACGTACTCGCCAAGCTCCCCGGTTCCATGGCCATCGGCCACACCCGCTACTCCACCACCGGCGACTCGGCCCTCCTCAACGCCCAGCCCATCCGCGTCGACTCCACCAAGGGCCTCATCGCCATCGCCCACAATGGCAACCTCGTCAACCTCGGCAACATCCGCGCCCGCCTCGAGCGCGATGGCGCTTACTTCCAAACCACATCCGATTCGGAAATCATCGTCCAGCTCATCGCCCACTCCAAAGCCGGCACCCTCGTCGACGCCATTGCCGATTCGCTCTCTCAGGTCGAGGGCGCTTTCTCCATCGTCATGATGACCCGCGACCGCATCTTCGCCGCCCGCGATCCCCGAGGTTTCCGCCCCCTCTCCATGGGCCGCATCAAGAACCCCGGCGCGCCTGACACCATCGTCTTCGCCAGTGAAACCTGCGCCTTCGACCTGCTCCACGCCGAATACATCCGCGACGTGCTCCCAGGCGAACTCGTCATGGTTACCGACGACGGCGTCACCAGCCGCCAGTATTCAACCGGCGTCCCGCAGGCCAGTTGCATCTTCGAGCACGTCTACTTCGCCCGTCCCGACAGCCGTATCTTCGGCCGCTGGGTCCAGGAAAGCCGCGACCAGATGGGCCGCCAGCTAGCCCGCGAGTCCGGCGTCCCCGCAGACGTCGTCGTCCCTGTCCCCGACTCCGGCGTCACCGCCGCGCTTGGTTACGCAGAACAGGCCGGCATTCCCTTCCGATTCGGCCTCATCCGCAACCACTACGTCGGCCGCACCTTCATCGAGCCTGAGCAGCGCGTCCGCGACTTTGGCGTCCGCCTCAAGCTCAACCCCGTCCGCAACCTTCTCGAAGGCAAGCGCGTCGTCCTCATTGACGACTCCATCATCCGCGGCACCACCAGCCGCAAAATCGTCCGCATGGTCCGTGGCGCGGGAGCAAAAGAAGTTCATCTCCGCATCAGTTGCCCGCCCACCATCTCACCCTGCTTCTACGGCGTAGACACACCCAGCAAGCGCGACCTCATCGCCGCCAACAACTCCGTCGAAGAGATCTGCCGCTTCATCGAAGCCGACTCACTCGCCTACATCTCCCTCGATGGCCTCCTCAAATCCTGCGACGGCGCAGAGCACAATCGCTACTGCACCGCCTGCTACACCGGCAACTACCCCACCCAATGGGTCGACGTGGAAGACATCCTGCCCGCCACGGTAACGCTTTAATACTAAAGCGGATCAATCACCCTACCGGCTGCAAAAACTCGATACAGGTATGGATCAGGTACCTCGCAATATTTTCTCTTTTTATTCGCCTATAATGATAGTATGATTTCGCCCATGAGGAACGAGACTCTTTTCGGCGAAGACGACGGGCTGCTGATCCCAAATGATTTAGGCCCGTGGACGGAAGACAAGTTCGACTTGATACGGCTGTATTGCCATATTTTTTCGTCTGCGATGAAGAACAAATGGACGAGGGTTTATGTCGACCTTTACGCTGGCAGCGGATTGTGCCAGATTGAGGGTCGCAGCCAGGTTCTTTTGGGATCACCACTCATTGCGCTATCTGTTGATGCGCCCTTTGATCGTTACATTTTTTGTGAGAGTGACCTTGGGCGATTCTCAGCACTAAAGACACGCGTAGAGAGAAGCTATCCGCAGCATACCATTCACTTGATTCCTGGAAGGTTTGAAGAGCACACTGACCAGATATGCTCACTAATTCCCGATAAATCTCTTGCGTTATGTTTCGTCGATCCCTTTGACTGCGATTTCAATATTGATGATCTCAAGACTATATCGAAGTCCGCGCGCGGAGTAGATTTTCTTTGTCTATTGGCTCTTCAAATGGACGCAAAACGAAACGTCCAGAACTACCTTCAACCCGACAGCAAGATCGATAGGATGATTGGAAATACGACATGGCGGGCGCGATGGAACAGCAGGGCGGACATCCACGAGGATTTCGCAAAGTTCCTTGCGGTTGAATTCGCGAGGAGTATGTCTGAAGTCGGCTATTTGGAAACCCCTCTGCATCAGATGAAAGCCGTTAAAACCCACGACAAGAACGTCCCACTGTATTACATTGCGATGTTCTCGAAGCATCCAAGAGCGTACGATTTGTGGAAGAAGGTCCTAATTTCTTCAACCCCGCAACGCAGCCTGTTTCCATAGGAGGTCAATATGTCGCTCGGCACATCGATTGAATGGACAGACGCAACATGGAATCCAGTACGTGGCTGCTCAAAGATCAGTCCGGGGTGCAAAAACTGCTATGCAGAGCGATTCGCAGAGCGTTTTCGCGGAGTTCCAGGACACCCCTTCGAGCAAGGGTTTGATGTGCGCCTTGTCCCTGAAAAGCTGAAGGAGCCTCTACGCTGGAAAAATTCAAAGAAGATTTTTGTCAATTCAATGAGCGATCTTTTTCATGAATCCATTCCAGATAGTTACATCCTGCAAATCGCTCAGGTCATGCGAGAAGCTAATTGGCACGTCTTTCAGATACTGACCAAGCGCCATGACCGCATGTCCCAACTTCTCTCAGGACCATTAAGCGACTTCGCCAAAGAGCCACATATTTGGTGGGGCGTTAGCGTTGAAAACAAAACGTATGGACTGCCAAGGTTGCGTAAGCTTCAAAATACTGCGATTTCGGTGCGGTTCCTCTCGATTGAGCCTTTGCTAGAAGACTTAGGGGAGATTGACCTAACCGGCATTGCGTGGGTAATTGTAGGCGGAGAGAGCGGCCCCGGCGCACGTCCCATGCAACCAGCATGGGTAAAGTCGATCCAGAAGCAATGTCGTCGAGATAAAGTCCCGTTCTTTTTCAAGCAATGGGGCGGCACAAGGAAAGCCGCATCGGGAAGAGTGCTCAATGGCAAGACCTACAGCAACTTCCCAACATTAGCTCCCGCGATCCCTTCGAGACGATCCGCAGGAGTCATTGCGCCTGTGCCCTGGACTGGATTTGTACCGGTTGGAGCCCTTGTAGGCAGCTAGCAAAGCGGCTCTTCCCTTGAGCCGGATAAAAAATGTAGCGAACCTACCCCGCGCGGGTTTACTCTCTCGGAACGGGCAATGCACAGCCGGTTTTCCCCCTCGCTCCACACAACCGGCAAACATTCCACGCAGGCGGCGCTGAAGAAATTCAGCTCATTCGAGCCGCCCCGGCCCACCGGAGGATCCATGCAACGCCGTTCATTCCTTAAAGCCGCCAGCGCTCTGCTTCCCGCCACAAGCCTCAGCAACCTCGCTCTCGCGCAGTCCTCAGCCGCTCCACCCTCCAGCGAGATTCACGTCGTCGGATCGGACCAGGATCGTTTCGGCGAATCCCATTCGCTCGGATTCAGCTCAATCCGTTTCAAGGTTTCAACCAGTGACGCCAGCGGCAACCTCTTCGTCGTCGAACACGAAAACCTCGTCAAGGGTGGCCCCCGGTCCACTATCACCTTTATCAGGATGAGTGGTTTTATGTCATGGAGGGCGAGGTGCTCTTTCAGGTCGGCGACCAGCGCAAGCTGTTGCGCAGTGGAGAGTCCGTACTCGGCCCGCGCATGATTCCCCACGGCTTTTCGGCAGTAGGCGAAAAACCGGGGCGCATGCTCATCGCCTTCACTCCCGCGGGCAAAATGGAAGCGTTCTTCCGCGCCATCGCCATCCCCAATGGGCCGGCAATGGATGCGGAAACTTTTCGCCGCTATGACATGCGATACGTCGGACCACCACTCAAGGCCTGAGGTCAGGCTTCATCTGCAGGCGCATCGACCGCCCTTCACTTAAACGCTGACCGGGCAGCCCATGGGTACGCGCATTCTCAATGCATGTGCGCTGCCGCACTCGGCCCAATAATCCTGAACTCCCCGCTGCAATGCATCATGCTCATCAGGTAAAGCATCCCGTCGAAATATCTTTGCTCTCCAGACGGAACCGGCATCTTCCACAGCGCATCCACAAACGCCTTTGCCACCGGTCCATCCTCCGCCGCCAGGCTGCCCACCGCGGCCGTCGCCACCATCCCCGGCGAGTGCCGCTTCGACAGCGGCTTTCCATCCAGCGTGTACATGTCCACAAACTTGTCAATCCCCTGCCCGTACAAAAACTTCTGCACCTTCCCGCTCAGCACCGGCTCCTGCTTGTCTTTCTTCCACCACGAGTAGTCCACGCTCCAGTTGCTCACGCTGCGCCATGAGTCATACATGAACGGCACCGTCTTTCCGTCCCAACCCATCACCGGCGTTCCATCAAAGTTGCTCCGGTCCGGCGTCAGCCCCGTCTCCGGCCCCGTCACGCGACTGAATAAATCCCGGCTCACATCCGCCGCCGTCGCCCAAAACGTCCGATCCTCCACCGGCCCCCACCGCGCCCACAGTTCGTAAAACCCCGGCAAGTGATACGACGCATCCGTCACCCCGCCCGGGTAATTGGGCACAAACTTGATCATCTTGTAGCTCTCGTCCACCATCGGCCCAATCGTCTCTTCACGCGGCCCGCGCCCAAAACGAAAGACAGGCATCGTCTTTCCTTGAGCCGCCAGCTCCGCTTCCATCCTGCGATTGTTCGGGCTCGGCCGCGGATGATCCGGCTGCACAAACGGCGCATCGCCCGGATGAATCCGGAACGGACTCGTCCCCGTCAGCACAGGATGATGCCGCATCCCGCGCAGAATCTTGTCCGCTTCCGCCTGGTAGTTGTAAATGCCCTTTCCGTTGCCCCACCTATGTGCCGCAAAGTAGAGCGCCATAGTAAAGTACTCTTCCCCATCCGGCGCTGCGCCCGTCGAACGAGCCGTTCCGTCCGTACTCATCGACCACGCAAAGTAACCCACTGAAGGATTCTTCGGGTCCGTAATCAGCATGTACGTGTGCGCCCAGTTCCACAACGCATCGAACTCGCGCTTCTTGTTGAGCTCGACGGCAATCATCATGCCGTAGCTCATCCCCTCCGTGCGCGCGTCGTTGTTGGCCCAGTCCGTGATATACGCCAGCGTCCCGTTTTCATTGGCCCCGGTCTCAAAGTAGAGCCGGTCCTCCTGTCCGTCCCCATGGAACAGTTGCTGGAACGCCTTCTCGATCTTCGCCCGGCTCTCCGACGCCGTGTGCCCCTGCTCCGCAAACAGATCGCGATAGTGGCCCGTCTTGAAAGCCCCATCGCCGTCGCCCGGCATCCGCGCAATCGGCCCCTGCGGCGCGTTCACGTGCGGCGCGGGCATGTGAAACGGCGAAGGCGCCGGCGCCGATACGGCCGCCTGCGCCTCTGCTGAGATTCCGTTCCATCCAAATACAAAAACGCCCGCTGCAAGCAAAGAGAAACAGAATCGAGTTTTCATCCGACCGCCCTTCGTCGGAATTCTACTTGATTCCCACCACCATCGAATCCGGGCCAACAAGGTGCTCGACCCGTGTCTCCTTGAAGCCCGCCTCCTTCATCCAGCCCATGCCGTCCGCCCCCGTGTAATCGAATCCACCCGGCGTCTCAATCAGCATGTTCAGGCTCATCAGCAGGCCAAACGCGTTCTTCTTGCGGTCATCGTCAATAATCGCCTCATACAGCAGCAGCGCACCGCCCGTCGGCAGAGCCTCGTAGGCCTTCCGGATCAGCATCCGCTTCTCTTCCAGATTCCAGTCGTGCAGAATGTGACCCATCATGATCACATCCGCCTTCGGCAGAGCATCGGTAAAGAAGCTCCCCGGCTGAAATTTCACCCGCGACGACAATCCGTTCAATTCGATGTATTCCTCAAAAATCGGCCCCACCTCTGGAAGATCCAGCCCGATGCCGGTCAAGTGCGGATTCTTCAAAGCCACCTGCGCCAGCAGATCACCCTGCGCTGGCCCGATATCGGCCACCGTCTTGTACTGCGCCCACGGAAACTTTGCCGCAATCGCCAGGTTCCCGCCGCGGCTCCCACCCGTCATCGCCCGCAAAAAAGTCTTCAGCCGCTCAGGATCGGCGTAAAGCGTAATGAACGAGTCCTTAGCATCCGGTCCCGCCTCGCCCTGCGGCTGTCCTGTCCGCAGGGCCGTAGTCAGGCTATTCCAGTGCTTGAAGAGCCTCTGATTCGCCATCTCCAGCATCCCGCCAATGTACGACGGCTTCTGCTTGTCCAGGAACAACTCCGTCGACGGCGTATTCGAATAGATCCCGTCCTTGCGCTCCAGAAAACCCAGCGCCACCAGCGCATCCAGAAAATCCCGCGACGAACGCGGATGCAAACCCAGCCGCCCCGTCAGCGTATTCAGATCCTCAGGGTGTTTCGCCAGTTCGGTAAACACTTCCATCTCCACCGCGCTCAGCAGTGTCTTCGATGCCCAGAATGCCAGGCCCGTTTGCAATATGTGTTCCGGAGACGGTGCAGACGCAGATTCAGAGTGACTCATGATTTGACCTCCAGGTCCTTTCGTATTTCAGGTTGTTCAAACGGGGAAGAGCCCGATTGAGGTTTGCAGCCAACGCGCTCGCTCAACAGGCGGGGAGTCCGCACTCAAGCGGACCTCAGCAGTGTAAGCGACCGGGGAAAAGTTTGAGAAGCATTTTCTTTGCGCAGAAAGCCTTAGGCCCCGCCGGCTCAATCAAACCGCTTCCTCCGCGAGGCTCGCTGAGAGAACAACCGGCTTCCGCGCAAGGTTCCGCGTCAACGCATACATCGTCGCCGCCGCCAGCAAACTCGGAATCACCAGCGCCCTCAATCCGACCTCATAACTTCCCGTGTAGTCCTTCATTACGCCCATCCAATACGGGCCCAGAAACCCTCCGAACATCGCGATCGTATTCATGGCCGCAAGGCCCGCCGCCGCCAGCAGTCCCCAGGTAAACATGATCCGCGCCAGCCATCGCTTCGCCCCAAAACGCAGCAACAGCAGATTCGACGGCACCTCGCACAGCGCATAGCCAATAAAGAACAGCCCCGCCCCAAACCCATAAACTGACGCACTGAAGTGTAGGTCCCGGTTCATCTGCAACGAGGCAAAGCTGATGTTGATCCGATCCATGAAGGCCAGCCCATAGCCCACCGCAATCACCGGCAGCAGTCGCCACGCAGCCTTGCGCTGCGCCGACTCGCCTATGGCCGCAAGGCGCGGGTCGTCGTCGTATTCCGCAGACAGATGCACCGCATGCACGGAGCCCGCAGCAGCCATCGGCGCACACCTCATACGAGTCATCAATTTCGTCAGATAAAAAGGGGAATGAAGACGGCACAGCCGTGTGGAAACTCTACCACAACAGGAGCGTGGGCCGGACAAACTGCTACCTCAAAAGCAGGGAGTTCGTCCGGCGCATCGGTGCAAAAGCTGAAAGCTGCCTTAAATACTCTTCGTCGCCGTCAGCTCCGTCCCCCAGCTCCCATCCTCGGTCCCAAGCGTGAACGTGATCCCACTCGCGGAAACCTTTCCTTTGCATTCCAGCTTGTAGCTCTGCCCCTGGTAGTCGGTCGTCACGTCAAAGCTCACCGTATCCCCGTCCACCTTCCCATCGTGAATCTCGGCCGGCGTCGTCGGCAGCCCTTCCACCGTTCCCGTCACCGCGCTTCCCGCCTCCGCCAGATGAAACGTCAGCGGCACGCTCGTCCCTTGAAAATCAAACGCGCCTTTCCAGTTCCCCGTCGCATCCGGCGCGCTCGGTGTTGCTGCCGCAGCCACGGGCGCGCTCGGCTTCACAACCGGCGCATCCATCTTCGCCATCAGCTCCGCACCCCAGCTTCCATCCTCGGTCCCGAAGTTGAAATCAATCCCCCCGGCGGAAATTTTTCCCGTATACACCAGCTTGTAGCTCTGCCCCTGGTAGTCGGTCATCACGTCGAAGCTCACCGTATCCCCAGTCACCTTGCCGTCCTGGATCTCGGCCGGCGTCGTCGGCAGCCCTTCCACCGTCCCCGTCACCACGCTCCCCGCCTCCGTCAGATGAAACGTCAGCGGCATGCTCGTACCCTGAAAATCGAACGCGCCCTTCCACGTCCCTGTCACATCCGTCGCACGTGCCATCGGCGTCACAGCCAGAACTGCAAACAACCCCGCAACCCACAATACTTTCCTCATACTCGCACCTCTCCAAACCCGCAAAGTCTACCATACCCCGCATTCCACTCATCTCCCCCAGTGCCGCCAGCCCCAGGCCCCCGCTCCCCGCCTCCCTGTGCCTCCAGTCACAGGACGTTCACACTCCGCCTGTGATAGCATCCGCTCTTTGGTAGCGAACGCCCGGCGGATTCTCCCTCTACGATCCGCCCCGCGTCGGCCCGAGACCCTCTTCTATGGACGAGGTAGACGGCAGACCCGGAGCCTTGGCCCGCAAATCCGGCCACTCGAACGCCCCCGCGGCGTCCCTCTGCAGTCCCTGTCCCTCCCAGCGCACCCACAAATTCCATCCCAGCTTCAGTTCCATCACCCCCCAGATTTCGAACCACCAAGGAGAAACCCATGAAAACGTACCAGGGAAGTGAGATCCGCAACGTAGCTGTAGTGGGGCATGCGCACAGCGGCAAAACCACATTGATTGCCGCTCTGCTGCATGCCGCGAAGATGACCCCCACCCAGGGCCGCGTCGAAGATGGCTCCGCCGTCACCGCATACGACGAAGAAGAAGTCGCCCGCCGCGTCACCATGCAGAACGCCGTCGCCTTTGCTGAGTGGCAGGGCGTCAAAATCAACTTCGTCGACACCCCCGGCTTCCACATGTTCACCCACGAAGCCAAAGCCGCCCTGCTCCCCGTGGACGCCGCCGTCGTTCTCATCAACGCCCAAAACGGCGTCGAGCCCGTCAGCGAGCGCGTCTGGAAATACGCCGAA
>Ga0307377_10006762_pt1 | contig 11958 bp, 19 predicted proteins | sample TR3MG_FD_202535 | JGI IMG/M metagenome (GOLD analysis project Ga0307377, IMG submission 202535) | Soil microbial communities from Risofladan, Vaasa, Finland - TR-3 | ecosystem: Environmental > Terrestrial > Soil > Coastal area > Acid sulfate soil | place: Finland: Risofladan, Vaasa | collected...
TAAGCTGGGCTACTTTCCTATCTTCTCCACGAATTACATTATTAATTAAAGGAGTATCTAATTTAACACTTGCAATTTCTTCTCCTTTATTTAAACAAATTCCCAACCAAAAATCACAATTATCAATTGTTACTATCTTAGTTTTAGCATCATAGTTTTTAACATTATCAAAATCAAAACTTGATACAGATGTAATTAATAAAACTGCTAAGAACAACGAAAATATTATTTTTTTATTCATTTTTTCTTTTTCTTACTCCTCTTTTTAATTTTTTTGATTATCCGAACAGCTTTGATTAATTGAAATGGTGTTAGTTCTTTCTTAACCAGCTTTCTTGCTTCAGCCATTGTAATATCAAGAGGTTTGAAACTAACGATTTTTTCTGTGAAAGTTGGAGCATAAGCATACTCCTTTCCAATTCCAAATTTCTTTCTCCTCCTAAATATCTTATCTTCAAACTCTGGTAAATCAAATGGGATTATTGGAGGAGTAATATATGGACTTATAATTGGTATTCCTAAAGTAGTCATTAATTTAGTTTGTTGTTTTAATCTTTGTTGTTGTCCTTGTAATTGTTGTTGTCTTTGTAATAGTTGTTGTTTTTGTAATAACTTCTGTTTCTGTTGCAACCTTTGACTTTGTTGTGTTGTTTGAATAGCTTGTTGTCTTTGTAGTGATAATTGTTTACTTAATTGTTTCTGTAATTGTTTTTCTTGTTGAGCTTGTAATATCATTGGTTTAGTAATTAAACGAGTATCAACCTTTGGCATCATACTTACTCCCATTTGTTCTAAAGTTTCATACCTTCCTTTCCCAGCAAATACACTTTCAGCACCAAGTCCTCCAACCATTCTTGGAAGCTCTTTTGTAATAATTGAAACAGGTTTTGTTGGTTTGAATATAGTTTTTATTTGTGCTGTTCCAATACCTGCAATTGCTCCAATACCAAGTCCAATTCCTGTTGTAGTTGGTTGAACTCCAGTAGTAATAATATCTTTCATAAATTGTTCAGAGGTTTTTAATAAAACCTTATTTGATTTTCCAAGATTGCTAATTGTTCTAAACAAATCTTTTGAAATAGCACCAGTTGTTTTTGTAGGTTTAGTTACAATATCTTTAATAATTCCTGCTGAAAGAGATATCTTTTTATCTCTTGTAAGTGTTGCTCCAACTAACCTTGTAATATCATCATCAGTATAACCAAAACCTTTTCCAACAAAACTTTTTATATCTACTTTAGGTACAAACTTTGTTCTTGCTCCTCTACCAATATCTAATGTTGTTCTTATCAAAGTTTTCTTTTCAGATTTAGCAACTGCTCCAATTGTCCGAGTTTCAAATCCTTTTAATTTACTAAAAATTCCTTTTCCTAAATCAGTATATAATGTTGCTGGTTTAGTTGCACCAATTTGAATACCACCAAATTGTCCTGTCTTTAATGGCACAAATTTTCTACCAAATATATCCCATCCAAATTGCCTATAATATTTTCCACCTGCAATTGTTGCTGAAAATTGTTTACCTTCACCTAATTGTTTAATAGTAGTTATTCCTCCAGCTTCTCCAATTTCTCCAGTAGAAGTTTTGAATTTTACTTTTGTTTTATATAAATCCTTATCTAATAATTTTTGTTGTGTTCCTCTAAAAATAACTTTTGTTGATTCAATCTGTTTTTGTATATCTGCTCCAAGTTCCCCACCAGTTTTAAAGAAAGGAGTAAATGCACCAAACTTTAAAACAGAAGATATTGTTTCTGTTCCTGCTCTCCTTTCAAATTCCTTTCCAAATAATCTTGTAGTTTCATCTCCAGTAGGATAAACTTTTATTTTACCTAATACTGATTTTTCTATATCATAACCAACAAGTTTAGATACTTTTTTAATACCAGTATATGTTTTCTCCCCAGTAATTAAGAATGGTTGTGCTGTAATATCAAAAGTTTCTTCTATTTTATAAGGTAATTTTCCTTCAGGAGTTAATACATCACTTCTATATTTCTTTGCAACTTTTTCAGTTTCTATTTTAAACTCTTTAACTACTGGTATTTTTTCTGATATTATTCCTTGATAACTTTTTGCTATATCTATATATTCTTGATACTTTTTTTCAGGTTTTATTTCTTCTTTAGGTATTCTATAAATTCCTGCTTCTTGTCCTATTTCCCTACCTGAAACAAAAAGTGGAGCTTCTTTTGGATGTAATCTTTCAATACCTTCTTGTAACTTTGTTGGTAGTTTTGTTTCAAATTCTATTGGTGGTTTTTTTTCAGCAGTAATCTTTCCAAATTCTGTTGCAGATACAAACTCTTGTTTCTTATCTTCAAAAGGAATATAAGGAACATAACCTCGTTCAATTGCAATTTCTGGAGCCATACTAACTCTACCTGTAGGCGTTTCAATAAAAGCATAAGAAATATCTGGCTCTCTGCTTTGTTTCATTTCTCTCCAATATTTCTTAACTTGTTGGCTTTCTCCGATTGGAGTTTTCCCTCGTGAAATATATTTTTTTGCAACTGCATAATCTTGTCGTTGCTGAGCATAAGGGTCAGCTTTAACTTGAACTTGCCTTGCTTCTCGATATTGCTTTTGATATTCTATTGGTGCAATAAACCTCTGCTTTGTTTGTTCAGGAAGTTCTTGATACTTTTCCAAATATCGAGATGGAGTTGCACCAGCTAATTGTTGCTTTGCAGTTTCAAATTGTTTTTGTTGAGTTGAAATCTCTCGTCCTCTTGAAATTTCTTGTTTCCTTTGCTCTGCTATTGCTCTCAATCTTTGTGTTCTAGTTTGGATTATATGTGGACTTGCACCTAATCTTCTTGCCATTTTTTATTGATTAATGATGGCATTTGCCACCACTCTTTTTATATAATTATCTGAAGTGATTTTTTTCATTCTCTTTTTCTTTTTATTAATTTCTTTCTCTATCTTTTTCAGAATTATTGGTTTGGTTTTGAAAGTAATCTTAATCATAGAGAAATATAAAAATTAATTCTTTATAAACACTGTAGCCTAAAAAAGCCCTCAAAGTCCCCTTTTACTCTTTAATTACCATTTGAAGGGTTGTATGCAGTCCCAAGTATCTTAGATATGGTGATGGTTTCATTCCTGCGAGTTCAGATTTCTTTTTTATCCTTTCAAATTCTTCTAAACTTACTCGAACTTTTATGTCATGGTTTTTTGATTGCTTATACATTTTCCATTTTAATTTATGTAAGGTTTAGTTTTCTTTTTATTATTTTCAAAATAATTATCTCTAAGCCAAATTGATAAACTGCATAAATTCCCTATTGATTGAGAATCAGAGAACAAACAAATTTTTCGTCCACTATGGGCATCTTCTAAAATTAAACTTTCTCTAAAACTTGATGGTTCAATTTCTTCTTCTTTCTTTTCTGTTTTAGTAGATGTTTCTTCTACTTCTTCTACTTCTTCTTCATTACTTGCTTTTACATTTCCTGTTTCTTGTTTTGTTAATTCCATTTTATTTAAAATATAATATCAAAAAAGCACTTATTGTTCCAGCTAATTGTATCAAAGGAAAAAAGTAATTTATTCCTTCTGCTTTAGTTCGTTTAAGTAAAATAAATTGCATTATTGAATTAAACACTAATGCTATCATTATTATTTTTATTATTTCTTCCATTTTTTTGTTTGTTTTTAGTTTACATAATAGTTCTTATGTAAACTTTAAGTTCTCTTATTAATAGGGAGAGTAAGAAAAAGAGTTTACATAAGGGTTGGTTTACTATTCCTTTTGAAAGCATTTTTTAGTTGTTCAGGGTTTACATGAAGATATATCTCTGTTGTTGCTAACTTTTCATGCCCTAAAAAATCCTTAATAAATTTAATATCTATTTCTCTATCATTCAAATACATAGAAGCTCCTGAATGTCTGAGAGTATGAAAGTAAATATCCTTACCTAAAATCTTCTTAGCTTTTGTTTTAATTGCTTTATGAAGTCCCTGTCTTGTCATCTTAATAGGCAAGTATCTTTTGTAATGTTTCACTTCATCCATTAAAGGTATATCTCTATCTTTATTCCCCTTCCCTTGTTTAACATGAACAAACTCCTTTTCTACATCAATATCTTTCTTAGTTAGGTTAATAACTTCTGAAACTCTAAGACATTGATAAAAGGCATAATAAAATGCAGTTTTTAATTTCAGCTTCTTAGTTGCTTTGATTATCTTTCTAAATTCTTCTTCACTAATTACTTGTGGGATTTTTCTTTTCATTTTGTTAATGGCAACCCAACCTCCTCCCCCAGATAATCCATTGCTTCTTTATTTTGTTTTAAATATAATTTATCAATAAACATCCTAAAAGGCAAAGTGAATGTTTTAAAATCCTGTTTTACACTCCAAACAAACCACTCAATAAAATTTCTCTCTGGTTGTTTGGGTAATTTCTTTTTTCTAATCCAGCAATAAAATCTATAGATTAAACCAAGTCTTAGTGCTTGTTTTATTTGTTGTTTGTATTCTTGTTTCATTATTATTATGTGTATGATTTTTTGTCTTTGTAATTTAAATTGAGGGGGTCTGTGTTTATCCTAATAAAAGGGTGTAAAATATTATAAACAACTATATTCTTCTTTCATGTAACCCCTTTTTCTCATTGAGAGTTCATTTCTACTAATTGCCCCCTGTGATTTGTTTAACATCTTTGCTATCTCTGTCTGTGAGAAGATTCCTTGCTTCCAACAATCTAAAACTCCAATGTGTTCTTTTAATAATTGTTTCTTTCCTTCGAACTCTGATTTAGGTTGTTCTTCCTCTCTCTCATTTAATTTATTTATCTGCCGTTCAATAGATGCTTTTAAATTATTAACAAACGCTGTTTTCTTAACTTCATAAGGTTTGATTAATTCCTTTGGTGGTTTTGATATTTCCCATTTCTTTAATTTCCTTGTCCTTCCATTACGGATAACCCGCAGACAATGATAGTAAGTTTTCTTCATCCTCGAGTTATATTGTAAAATAGAAGGGCGAACGATTTGAACATTCTCCTTACGATTAATTCCCCTGCAATCGAAAATGGCATGGATTAATTTTAAAGTTTGGCTATCTAAAAAATCTTCATATGGTGTATTGATATATAAAATAACATTTTGATTTCTAAATGTTGTGAATAGATAATTAATCAATTTATTTGTTAGTGATTGCCAGTTTCGATTGTAAGCTGATATTTGAAGTTCCTCAAAGATTATCTGTTTCCATTTCTTCTTAGCAAACCAATCACTATTAAGTATCTCCATAAATTCTTTGAAGGAGAAAGCAACTTGTCTTATTTCAAAATCATTATCAAGTTCATAAGCCATTGATAAATTAGCATAGCTTTTGCCGACACCAGTCGAACCTTTGGTAATTGAAAGAAAGTTTTTGTTCTGTTCAATTCTTCTTTTAATCCACCTAACAAAAGATGCTTCTCCTTCTCGGAATTTAATTAAGTTTGCCATTTTTATTTATGCTTCAACTAATTTTTCACCTATAATAAAAGCAAATAAATTAACTTCACATTCATTGCAAATAGAAACTTCCTCTCCAGCTAATTTAATTTTTATAAATTCGCCAGTTCCATTTCCTTTGCAATTAATAAAACTACATTTTCTACTTTTCATTTTTTAAACCTCCATTTAAATTTAATATACTGAATATGAAACTTGGCAGATTGTCTGCCAAGCTTTTGAGGTTTTGTTTTCGAGGATTTGAAAACTATGAACATCATTTTGGATTATTTCTAATTCAAATTTGTTAGTTTTGATATATGATTTTAAAACTTTTATCATATCAATTATTTCATTATCTTCTTTTACATTTCCTGTTACATGAAATCTTCCAGCAGTAATTCTAATTTTCATTTCTGTTTCTCCTTTTTACTTCTCCTCATTTCACATTTAATATCGAGGTAACAAGTTCGGCAAACTCGTTTATTAAGGATTATGCAAACTGCGATATTATCACAACAGCTTGTTACACATTTTGTATTTGGTTCAATTCTTTTTGTTTGTTTCATATTGTATTATACCTCCCTCTTGCAGTCATATCAATTTCCCCTTTTTCTTTTAAGAAATCTAATGCCCGAGTAATACTACCTCTCTTCATTTTTGTATCAATTCCCATTTCTTCTAAGTAAGTATTAATTGAAGATTTTTTAACAACAACACCTCTACCAGCTTGAGAAAAGAAATCTCTAATTTTATTTGTAATATCTTTCAGAGCTTCTGTATTTTCAATCTTAGTTTCATCAATAGCTCTTGTTTCAAAAGTTATTTCGTCAGGAAAGAAATTTATAGTTCCTAAAATATCTTCTGCCTGTCCTGTTCTTGATAAATCAACTTTTATCTTAAAATTATTTTTATCCTTTTTCTCAGCTTCTTTTACAATTAAAAAGGCATTATCAACCATCCCACCAATATCGCTACTACCTCTATATTTCAATCCTTCTTTCCCTGTATGATGTAAGAACAAACAACTTATCTTATACTCGTCCCTTAAAGGTATGAAGAACTTTGCATGAAATTTAGAAACATCATCACTCTTATCTTCTCTCATCTCTGGTGACATTCTTCTAAAAGTATCTAAGATAATAAACTTAATATTATATTTTTCAATAGTCTTTCTAACTCTTTCAATAAACTCATCAGAAAAAACATCAACGCTTTCTTTTCTTGAAAGGTATTTTAATTGTGGACTTTTCCTAATACCTAAACCTCTTGCAATCCTTTCTATTTTATCTTTTTTAATCTGCTCGTTATTTTCTCTATCAATAATTAATACTGAAGATTTTTTTGTTTTAAGTCCTAAAAATTCTTTACCTGTTGCAACACATAAACCACAACAAATTGATAATATAGATTTAAGATTTTTTGGTGGAGAACACCACATTACTAAAGATTCTTTTCCTATAATAGTTTCAACAATTCCTCCCTTCTCTTTCTTTAATTTCTTAAAATAATTCATATCTACAACTTCTAAAGGTTTCAATTCTTTTTCTTCAACAGGTTTAAACTCATTATGATATTGTTTTTCTTGCCAAGTTAATTTATTTTGTGGAAGTGATTTAATTAAATCAGGGCAATACTCTGAAGCATAATTATAAAGCTCTGCTTCTTGAATTTCTGTTATATGTCCCTTTTGACATTTCCTAAACCATCCCTTTAAATCTATAAATGCCCATCCATTTTTATCAAAGATAGGTTTGATTTCTTTCTTTAATTGTTCCTCAGTATAACCTTTTTCATAAAACCATCTTGCCTGATTTTTTAATAAGTTATTATTAATTCCTGCTTCCTTATTTCCTATCTTAACTTTTTTAGTTATTCCAGCAGGAATTTCTTGACTTAATGTTTTATTGAAAAAGTCATCAAATTCGTGAGAGGTCTTTTTAATCTCTACATTTTCAATTTTCTTTTGAGGTTCTTCAGTATTAGGAATTACATCAAGATTATCAAGATGGAATTGTAACTTTTGTTTTATTATCTTATTATCTGTTATTGGTTTATACTTTAATAAAAATTGACTTTGCTTTTTAGTTTCTAAATGTTCTCCTAATGGAAGTTTTACGAGATTTCCATATTCTTCAATAGTCACTTCATCTTGCTTGGGGAAAATTTCATGTGCTTCCACTCCTACTTTCTTACAACAATGTTCTAAGAATAATCTCATCTGCTTTGCAGATATTAATTGTTTTGAAAATATCCATATATGAACTTTATAATCTCCTCCACCTGATTTTTCCATTAAAGGATGATACCCCTCATCAATTAGATATTCATAAAGTTTCTCGGCTTTATTATAATCGTCTAAAGTGTCAGCATCAAAATCCCAACATCCCCATTTCACTAAGTTCAGTTTTAATTGATACACTCCTAAGTATTCTTTGTTTTCTAAGTGTAGAGTAATAAGTTCCTCAGTAATTGGTTCTTTGATACAAGTAAAGATTTTTTTGTTTTGCTTACTCAAACTTTGTTTAGCATAGCAATCTCTCCTGTTTACAAATAATTTAAACAAATATCCAGATAATTGGTTTATCATATAATACCCCCTAAAGAAGTCTTGTCACACATCTCATCACAGCACATGTAGTATACATGTGCTTGTGTGTGACGAGAATTTGTCCTTTGCACATGTGCTATTATTTTGTCACATGTGACGAGATTATTAACTACTCTCCCTTTTATCGTTATGAAAAAGTTATTTACATAATATTTTGAAAGCTCAAATTTTAGCACATTTTTATTATTTAGCTCTTTCTCATTTTTCGATAGCGTGTGTGCAAAGGATAGAAGCTCTTTTTCACTATATTCGTCTAAAAGTTTGTAAATAAGATTAAAGCAACATTTATAGGAACATAGCACAAGAAAGTCATTAATTGCAGTATTTGAATTAATAAATCTTTGACATCTACTACAGGTTCTTGTATATGTTATGTTTGCAGGTAGTTCTTGCATCATCCTAACTCCTCCTGTATCAAGCTATTTTGTTTCTGTTTTATAGGTAAAATTTTTGATTTTTTGATTTTCTTTGCTTTTTCTATGCTTACTACCCTTTTCCTTAATTTAGCATTTTTATAGTGTTCTTTGCAACAAGAAATACATATAAAAATTTCATCAATAGTATCATCTAAAATGTATCGTGCTTTGCCCCCACACCACCAGCAAACCCCAAACTCACCAATAATCTTCTTAATAGTGTATTTTTTTTTAACTCCCATTATTTAGCTCCTTAATTGTAGCAATCTGTTCTTCTTTCAAAGAAACATGAGAATTATTTTTGTCTATTAAAGTTAAGGAGTTTTCATCCGTATCGATTACCAAGCCAATAAAGGTGAAATTATTATTGAGAATTATGTGAACTCTTTTATTTAGATAATTATTTAATTGCATTTTGGATTTTTGGTTTTATGTTTATACATCCATCCTTCCAAATCCATCATCCATCAAAACTAATTATTCTTTTTTCATTTCTTCTCTAATAAAAGCCCTCATTTTCTCAACACTCCATACTGGTGCTAATCCTTTATCCTTCCTTTGTTTCTTAAGCCAGTTTTTTAATAAGTAATCAATTAGCCCACTTAACTTGCCACCTGTCTTTTCAATTTCCTTTCTTACATCTTCGGCATTGTCTGTGTTCAAAGTTAAGTCGTATCTTGTTTTTAGTTTGAGCCTTTTAGCCATGTTATTTATACCCATATATCACTTATAAATATAATGCCACTCCACTATCTATATTGTATAACAAAGAAAATTCCCTAAATAACCTATAACTTTAAATACTAATGTAATTTAATGTAATACATGGAATTAGAAGATATAAAACGAAAAGAGAAACGAGATGTTATCATATCTGTAAGAACCACAACTGAAGGTTCTAAGTGGATGGCAACTCATAAAGTTAGTCCTTCAAAGCTGTTTCAGAAAGCACTTGCAGAACTGATGGCTAAACAACCTTAAATTCAGAATAGAATTATAAGGAGGTATAACAAAGATGGAAGAAGAAGGACGAAGGGATTGGAGAGAAGTAGCAAGAAAATCTATAGATAGAGAAATTGGAACGCCACAGGGCTTTAGAGAAGAATACAATCAGATATTAACTCAAGCGTTCACTTTTTAAAAAGCACAATAATCCTTATAAACCCCTAATTTGTTTAAATTATATAAAACCTCTTTTCGGGGTTCGATTATGTTAATAAGTTAGGGGTTAAGTTTATAAGTTAATTATTCTTAAAGATATTATGCAAAAAGAATATCCAAATTATCGGAGAACAGGAGTTCAGTTTATAGAAGATAAACTTGACAAAAAAGAAGCTAAAATATTGAAAGAGTTTTTAACTTATTGTGGAATGAATGCAGGAGAGAGAAAAGTAAGGGAAAGAAGATTAACTCTTTTACAGATACGAGATGTTATGGAAATACCTTTTGATAAGATAAACCTTAAAGATATTAGAGAATTTTTATCTGTTTTAAACAAGGGCTATCAAAGAGATTGGACTAAACAGGGAATTAAAGTAACCTTACAGAAGTTCTTAAAATGGAAGTATCCTAATTGGAGTATTAAGTTTAATCAGTTAGAAGATATCAGATTAGGGAAACCAACAACACAAGATAAGATAAATAAATCAACACTTATAACAGAAGAAGAACTTGAAAGAATGTTAAGATGTGCAGAGAACTTTAGAGATAAAGCATATTTGAATTTATCCTTTGAAACAGCTTGTCGCCCAGATGAGATAAGACATTTAAGATGGAAAGATTTTAATTCTGAATTTACAGAAGTTACTTTATTTAGTGGAAAGAAAAGAGAAGCAAGAACTTTGCCCTGTCAGGATACTACAATTCATATTAAGAGATGGTTTAATGAATTTTGTTATCCAGATTTAAGAAAGGATGACTTTGTGTTTCCTTCTGCAACAAACAGAAGCCAACCTGTTCCACCACAAACTACTTGGTATATGATTAAGAAGCTGTCTAAGAAGGCAGGAATTAAGAAAAATATCTATGGGTATCTTATGCGTCATACAAGGTTAAATATGCTTTACAAGACACTCCCAGAGCAAATACATAAGAAATTTGCAGGACATTCAAAAGATAGCAGACAAACAGCTACATATTCTCATATTGATAATGATGATATGATGGAAGTTATTTTAAAGAAAGTATATAATGTTGAAGATTTAACTGAAGATGAAAAAAACGAACTTAAACAATTAAAAAAAGATATGCCTAAATTAATTCAGGAAGGTATTGATAGTAAATTCAAGAAAGCTTTCCACACACTTCAGGGATTATTTACTGAAAAAAAGATGGGGTTGTTATCAGAAAAACAATCAAAAGAAAAGCTATTTGAATTTTATGATGCCTTAGAAGTTGAGAAACCAAAATTAAAAGTATTAGAGGATAAAAAATGAGCTTTCCTACATCTCTTGCAAATTATTGTTATAATAAATTTGAGAAATTTTGGAATGAAGAGGATTTAAAATGATGGATACCACAACCCTATATTATAGTGTAAATAAGGATACCACAACAACCTTATTTTTTCTATTTTGGTATCCTAATTTATTAGTAAATTAATGTTGGTGGCATCCTTAAAAAAAGGGGGAAGACATGGTAAAAAATACATCCCCCCAATTATTTCATAGAGCTACCCCAAAAGCGTATCTTTTGAAGAACATAATTTTTTACTCCAACCGAAGTAAATTAAAGGAACTATAACTGAAAAATATAATATTGTTTCAGCAATAAACCAACCTAAAGGAAATGTGATTGGGTCTTTTCCAAAATTAAAAAACCAAAAGCAGTTAAGATAATATAATGTTATAACTATTGCACCAGCTTTTGCCCATAATTTAAAGTGTTTCAATTTCATTTTCTTTTATAGTATTTTTTATTTTCACACCTTCTTTTTTCCATCCATTATGAATTAAAGGTGGAATTATAATTCCAACAAGAGCAACATTACCAATAATACTTAGAATATAAACTCCCCAAGTTGTATTAATTGTTGGTTTCATAACAAAAAAAACATACCCGAGATTAACACTAAAAAATAAAACTACAATTACAGAGGAGAACTTGGCATATTTTTGCCAGTTAATTGTTTTAATATATCCTTTAAAATTAATCATTCCCTACTTCCCCTCGCATTTATTTTAATTATGATAATTATTCCTGCTGAAATTATATACATTAAAATTGCAAGTCCACCATTTAGAATATTGTATGGGCTTCCTAAATCAAGTAAACCTAAGGCAAAGCACATAATCAAACCAAAACTTCCAAATATAATTGAACCTGCTCCAGTATTTAATGTCATTAAAACTAAACATAAAACAATTATCCCTGACATAAAAGCACCCATTAAACCAAAATAATTCTGTCCTATTTCTCTTAAACTAATAAAATATTCTGCCAACCATGTTGAAGCTGCTCCTTCATAAACCTCAACCAAAAA
>Ga0307377_10006764_pt1 | contig 11955 bp, 10 predicted proteins | sample TR3MG_FD_202535 | JGI IMG/M metagenome (GOLD analysis project Ga0307377, IMG submission 202535) | Soil microbial communities from Risofladan, Vaasa, Finland - TR-3 | ecosystem: Environmental > Terrestrial > Soil > Coastal area > Acid sulfate soil | place: Finland: Risofladan, Vaasa | collected...
ACAAAGTTCGGCCATAAAGAAGAGCTCAAGGGCGATATGATCCGGGATGAGATCCCAGCCCTCGGCAAAGACAATCTCCCATTCCTTTAAAATACGATGCATATCCTGAGCTGGTTCTTGCCACAGCCGCCCATACGTCCCATCAATATTCCGATGGGTATAGCAAGACTCATAGGGAAACGTGAGTTTGGGTCCAGGCACATTAAGCAACGCGTCATAGTCAAGTTGAAGTTCTCTAAAATACTCAGGATCCGCTTCTGCTCTCTCTAGGGCTTTTAAGAGTTCATTCTTTCCTGAAACGTCGGGTAACCCCATTTGAAGTTTCTCACGGAACCTTGGATTCAGCCATGCGTCATCGACTTTTCGAGCGAAGGCCCCTGCAAATAAATTATATAGAACTGCACGCGTTACCGACTCGTTTTGAAAATCCGCCGTCTGAGCCATTTATTCACCTTCCTACAATTATGCCTTCTCGATTTTCACACGGGAGTCATAGAAAGAGCAGCTTCCCCCAATCTTATCTTGAAGACAGACATTCCCCACGGAATCATCCACGCGCAGCGCATAGTTAATATTGACCCCTGTGCCACGCCTCGGATCTCTAGGAACATTCTTGCCGTCAATGACAGCATCAGCTGCACCATAGTTCCAGTGACCATAGCCAACGCTCGCGATCACGACCCCTGGTCTCACACCAGGACGCAAGCGAACTTTCCCTTGGACTCCATCTTTATTACTGGGTCCACTCACTTTAACTAAGTCCCCATCTTTCAGCCCGAGTTTAGCACCTTCCTCATTATTCATCTCGACGAAGTTCTCCGGTTGAATTTCAGTTAACCAAGGCGCAGAAACGGTTCTGCTATGCGTTTGGAAGGCTTGTTTGTAAGTGGTAGCGATAAAGGGATACCCGTCATCCTTAACCACTTGATCTTTAGCATCCCTCACCGGATAGTATTTTGGTATTCCATCAAAGTTTTTGCCAGTCATGGAATCCTTGGTCGTCGCCACCTTTTCAGCGTAAATGGTGCAAAGGCTAGCCACTTTACCCTTCATCATCAGCCCATCATAAGCGCCACCCGCGTCAAAAACGCCGCCCCGATCTAGGATGTACTTAACTTGAGCTTCTTCCGTAGCGCCTGGTATTTTTCCGTATTGACTCGCAAAATTGGCCACCAATTTTAAATACCAATCTTCTTCTTTGTTCAGCGGTATCCCCGCTCCAAAACCACTATCCCCAAATCCCGAAAGGTTCATTTTCTTGGCAATATCGATGCAAATGTTTTCCAGCGACTTTGTTTGTGGTAAAACATGAGTCATCGGTTGACGGACATCAGCCACTAACCCCAAAATCGTTGGAGCAGCCCCTAGTGCATTCCATTGCTCCATATAAGTGACCTCAGGCAGAATATAATCGGCATACATCGAAGTATCTCCAATGACTATATCTGTGGCGATAAAAAGCGGGATTTTCTTATTATCTTTGAAGGCGGCGATAATTCGATCTTTCATCCCTGGTATGGAATAAGCCGGTGACCCCATGTGTAGCCAAAGTATTTTCGTTGGATAAGGATAACCATCGATCACTCCAGCCACAACCTCTTGGTAAACATCATTTGTTAAGGGAAACCAAGGGCGTTTGGCGGGATATCCATTTTTCTTGAATTCTGTGGAATCTTCATAGTTTGCCTTTTCCCGCGAAATCCGAATTCCCTTTGGCTTAACCGCACCCGCATGAAGTTTAGCCACTTGGTATTTTCCGTTCTTATCTCCCATGTAGCTTAACGTTGAACCACCGGATTGATACCCGCCACGATGATCGACATTACCTACCAAAAGGTTCAAGATACAAATCGCTCGACCCGCTTGGAATCCATTGGTGTGTTGTACCGGACCTCGATAGAAATCTGCCACAGCAAGCTTTCCGTAGGATGAGAACTGATCGGCAACCCGCACAAGTTGTTCCTTGGGAATCCCACTAATTTTCGCGTAGTCGTCAATGCTTTTCTCTTTTGCTCCCTCAGATAAAAGCTGAAAGGAAGTCTTGCAGGCTATTCCGTTGACCGTCATATCACCTGACAGATCTCCTGCATCGGCTTTCCCAGCTAAAGTTGCGACTCTAGCGACTAAAACGACGTAGTCATCTTTAGTTCCTCCAAGCCCCGCTTCATCTCCACGCAAAAATTTTCCGTTATCGTTGCGAACCAAATAGGTGGCGTCCGACCAGCTCGATTCTCCTTTTTTGGCAGCGGCATCTTTCGAGGGCGCTTCTAAAAACGATTTATCATAGCGTTTATTGTCGATAATCCATTGGATTATTCCTAGGGCTAGAGCAGCATCTGTTCCGGGTAGGACAGGAACCCATTCATCGGATTTAGAGGCACTTACGGAAAAACGTGGATCCACCGTAATTAACTTACCCTTATTTAGTTTGAAATTTGCTAATTTACGGCTTAACCCATTCATCGGAAAATTTGCTTCCCCATAGTTAGCTCCGAAATTCAGTATGAGCTTCGCGTTTTCAAAATCAGGCTTAAGGTGGTGTTTGCCCGCGAAGGTAAAGGAAGTGGCAACATGATGGCTCTGTTCACAAACTGTCGTGTGTTCAAACCAGTTAATCGAGCCGAAAGAATTATTCACAAAACGTTTTACAAGCTCAGAGCGACTATTCTCAATCCGTCCTGCTAAGAAGACAAATTGATTCGCTTTGGGACCTAACTCCGGAGCTTCCGGATCAATTGGGGTCTCTAGATCTCGAACATCTTTAAGTCCCTCGACATTCCCTTCCCCAAATAAGTTTCCGCCCTCAATAATTTCCTTATACGCTTGATCCCAACTAATCGCTTGCCACTTATTCTCTCCTCGTTTGCCTGCACGTTTTAAGGGTTGTTGAACCCGCAGGGGATCATAGAGCAGCTGCAAACCGGCTTGCCCACGAGGGCAAAGCCTGCCTGCCGATTTCCGAGCTTCCTTAGGGTCTGTGGCATACTTAAGCGGAGTATCTGTTGTCATTTGACTATAAGGATTGCCATCTAACTTAATGATCACACCGTCCTTAATTTTGCCCCTTAAACTACAGTCACTGCGACATCCTAAGCAGGTTGAATAGACAAAACTTACGCTGGGGTCAGTATCTAGTGTATCTTCGACCGGAGAGCCACTTTTCCAACTTGGAATCCCTTTGGACGCAGTATCCGCAAACGCCATAGGTGCAACCACCATGGTTGCCCCTAGTATTGTAGCACCCTGGAGAAACTTTCTACGTGTTGTTTCCATCTTATTGTGCAACCCCCTTCGTGGTTGGAGTGGAATTAATTTCCTGTGCGCCGAGGCGATTCATAGGTAGCACAGCATATAAGAATGCCAATATCACCGTCGCCGCCACCGCAATCCCTATAACGATACCAATATCCCGTCCAGAAGCAACATACTCCACGATCTTGCTCCCAGTAAGCGGTAACTTTTGTCCACCAACCACGAGGTTTATCCGCATAGCCAGTACACCAATAATAGTAAGGAGTGAAGCCGTAACCACAGCTGGGATGCTTTGGCGAGCTTTTTTAGAGAGTAGTATTAAGAAAGGAACCAACATCCCCAGACCGTTTTCTAGACCCAAAAAGCTCCATCCTTCACTATGCAAGAGGTAGTACCCGGCGGCATAGCCAGCCTCAGTGGAATTCCAGAGAACAATAAAGTAGGTAATCATTAAAGCGCCGTCAACAACGATGAACCATTTCATTAAGTTGGCAATGTCTGCAATTAACGATTTAATATCATCGTTCAAACGGCCAAATTTGAATTTCTCCACCAGCATCAAGACAATAATGAACAGGCCTGTGCCAGATACCATGGCTGACATCAAGAAGATGATCGGCATGAGTGGAGTATGCCAGATGGCACGCGCTTGCACATTTCCTAAAATAAAGCCGGTATACCCATGAACTGCTAAAGCTAGCGGAACCCCTATCGTTCCGAAAAACTTGGTTTGTTTTTTATCATTTGCTTTAGCTGCTTCCGACATGTCCTTTTTACCAAAGAGTAAAACATTGTATAGGGAAGCTTTAAAGCCGCCTTTAGTTAGACCATTGACTAAATCCTGACGAAAAAGGTACCATGCGTAAAACATTAAACACACGGGATAAAGAATCAGGAGATAAACTCCCCAAGACATCGCCGAAGTGAGATGAACATGTGTGAAAAGATTTATGAACCTCCCCGGCTGTGCTAAGTCAAAGAGGAGGTGCAGCGGGGCAAATAGTAACAGCACTATGGCCATGATAACCCCAACTTTGGACACCTTTTTATACTTTTCAATCCCGAAAACCGTCCCCAAACTCGTTAAAATAAAAGAGCCTGCGCTCATCCCAGTGTAGTAGAAATACACGGCAATCAGCAATCCCCAGTAAATCTGATGAGGACTATCAAAAAAATGCACAGTGGTCATTATTTTTCACCTCCGACGATTTCGAGAAGGTTCGGACGCAATGACTTTTCATCCGCCCCGATATAGTAGGTTTGCGGACGGTTATTCGTTTCTGGTTTGCTAACCGCCACAGCCTCTATAGCGATTAATTTAAACACTTCGCTCGTCGGATCATTTAAGTCTCCAAAAACACGAGCGCCCGAAATACAAGTGTTAACGCAAGCGGGCAAAAGACCTGCTTCGACACGCTCATGACAGTAGGTACACTTCTCAGCCGTATTGCGCTCTGGATTAATAAACCGGGCATCATAAGGACATGCTGCAATACAATACTTACATCCAATACACCGATCATAATCGACAAGAACTGTTCCGTCTTCAAGTTGGTAGGTGGCTTTAACCGGACACACATTGAGGCAGGATGGATTCTTACAGTGATTGCACAGGCGAGGCAAGCGATGGCGGGAAACATTCGGAAATTTCCCCGTTTCCAACTCCTCGACCCAGGACCTGTTTACACCCAGTGGCACATTGTTCTCACTTTTGCAGGCCACCGTGCATGCGTGACAACCTACACACTTACGCAGGTCAATCACCATGGCATACCGTTTTCCCATTGTCTCATCTCCTTATTGTTATGAGTGCTTGCCACCTTCGCCAAATACGGGCAGGCGCCAGATTTGTTCTACGGCACCCTATCGGTCTTGACTGCCCGAATTAGTGCTTGGGCTCTCAAGACTCGGAGGCAGGTGAATATCTTCACCTGCCTCCATCTTATAGCATGCTTAATCCTGCATATAGCGGGAGAAATCCTAAACCTACTTCTCTTTATCCTGATATTAACACTCATCCTTGTCGGGATTATCCCTACAAGCTATGAATTAGCACCCCCCAATACTCTCCGTGACCTCTCCATTGCCCAAACTCTTCCATTGCTCCATTCCGCCCACTAAAACCTTTAAACGTTGTGGATCATAGCCTTTACTTACGAGAGTTTGCCAAGCAGTAAAGGCTCGCACTCCAGTGTGGCAAATAAGAATGACATCTCTATCTTTCGCAATTTTAGTAATTTGAGCTTCTACCGATCCCAATGGAATATTGATAGCTTGAGGAACATGCCCCGTCGCGAACTCACTGACCTCCCGCACATCAATAATTTGCCATGCTTTCTTAGCTATAATTCCTTCATCCAATTGACTGGCAGAAATCATGGATTCCGGCGTTAACGTCTTTGGTGCAGGAACGCTCGCACCAGCTGTCGAATTCACAGAATTATTAGGGGTCAGGTTTTCCGACTTCCCTGGAGACACTTCTTGTTTTCCCGCAGTTCCTGCAGAAGATGTCACCGTGGGCAGATTCGTATTTCCAGGAGCTCCGCACCCCGCGCTGAACACAGCTATCATTAGACCCAACCCTAACACTCGCGTTATTCGGGTCACGTTGCTTGACAATCCCATCCCCCCTCCCGTATCGTAAAACTGATTAAAACATACTCCTTATTATCCTATTTGCCAATTAGGAAAAAACCTGACACGTGTCAGGTTTAGCCGTTAATAATCCCATTTTCCATAGCATACCGTACAAGTTCCGCCCGCTTACGCAAATCAAGCTTCTCCATCACTCGGGTTTTATACGTTTCAACCGTTTTCACGCTAATATGGAGAAGTTCAGCAATCTCTTGGTTCGTGTGCCCTAACGCCAAGTACTTAAGGACTTCCCGTTCTCTCTCGCTCAGTCTTTTTCCCTTTTTCTCTTTGATGCTCGAAGTTTGCGTGCCCACCATCTGATAGAGCAAAGCCACAGCCATGGGCGGATAAATATACAGTTCTCCGCGTGAGACCGTACGGATGGCCGAAAGCAGTTCTACGTCCGCAGCCTTTTTTAAAACATACCCTTTTCCCCCAGCTCGGATGACAGCCTTCATATACTCTTCATCATCATGCATCGTCAAAACCAGAATCTTGGTGGTCGGATGCTTCTCTAGGATACGTTCTATACACTCTAAGCCACTGAGCTTGGGCATGGTAAGATCGAGTAGCACTAAATCAGGCAGGATCTTCTCCACCATCTCAACCACTTCTTCCCCGTCCGCTGCCTCACCCACAACCTCAATATCCTCTTCAAGATTCAATAAGACCCGTAGCCCCGCTCTCAGCACGGCATGATCGTCCCCGAGTAGAATTCTCAGTTTCTTTTCAGGCATGAGACTCCTTCTTTCATTCTCCTTGATTCATATAAGTTCAACTAAACTTCAGATGGAGTAATACCGCTAAACAAGTTTCCTTTATCTGGTATTTTAATAAAAACGGTTGTGCCGATTCGCTTTTGGGACTCTATCTTAAAGGTTCCACCCAGTAAAGCAGTCCGCTCTTGCATCCCAAATAGCCCAAGCCCCCTTCCAGGCTGTGTGACCGTTTGATTAGGGTCAAATCCTTGGCCGTTGTCTTCAACAATGGCCGAAACCCAACCTTCCCGCCAATCCAGCAAAATAGAGACCATACTGGCCTCGGCATATTTTGCCACATTCGTTAAGGCCTCTTGTACTATACGATATAAGGCAATTTCAATAGCTGGAGAAACACGGTTTTCTTGGAACCCAATAACATGAAAGTCTATTTCCGTACCAAATTTCGTTTCATATCCCCGGATGTAGCGTTCTAAAGCAGGCACCAATCCCATATCATCGAGGACACTTGGCCGTAGTTCCCTTGCTAAGTGATGCACCTCTTCCAACGTCTGCGCAACGGTCTGACGCATTTCTTGCAAACGATCTCCTACTGCACATAAGGAGGCTTCGGACTCTAAAACTTTTAATCCCACCATTAAGGAGGTTAACGCTTGGCTTGTTTCATCATGAAGTTCTCTTGAAATCCGTTTACGTTCCTCTTCTTGTGCTGTCATAACTTTCTCTAAGAGCTGAAGACGCATCTCTTCCTTTTCCTTGAGCTCGTCCATTAAATGCTCTCGTTCACGGTGATTCTGACTCAGAGATATCGTCATCTGATTGAACGCTTCCGTTAAAACTCCGATTTCGTCTTGAGTGTGAACCATCCCCTGAACATCCAGTTCTCCTTGAGTTACCCGCTGGGTTAAAGATACCAACTCACGGATCGGCTGCGTTAAAACGCGGGTTAGCAAGACCGCGGCAACAATCCCTAAACCCGATACAAAAAGTGCAATCAGCAAAAGATTCCAGGTCATCAGGAGCACCGCTTTTTGCAGCCCATTTTCATCCATCCCGACCCGTGCTACTCCTAATTTCCCATTCAAGATCGGCACGGCAACGTCACGAACAACCCCAACCTCTGTGCGAAAAACCGTCAAATGATACTTATCGGTTCCAGCCACAGCATTCGCTTTCAGCAGTTCTTTAGGAAATGCCTCACCAAACGTATGCGCCAAGACATTCCCATGAGGATCTACAATAAACAGATACAAGACACCCTCATTATTTTTGAGGGTGTTCTGCAGTAATTCATAAACAGCATAGGTATTATTGATTAATAATTCATTGGTAGCTCTTGCTGCGACATCACTCCCGATCGAAACTGCCCTTTTGTCGAGTTGGTCTCGCAAATTGTTCGTTAAGATATTTCCCATTTGCCAAACAATCATGCTACTCAAAAGGAGCACAACCCCGACGACTAGGCCTAGGATTTTATACTGCACCCGGATATGTCTGAGTTGGTCCTTGAGATAATTCACAAAGGGATTCCTTAACGCTCTCTCTTTTATTCGTTTTATCCTTGACTTCAATGTCATAAGAAGCCTCTTTCTTGCAAATCTTTAATTTCTAATAGAATTACTTCTTATCCTTCAGAGTAGCATTTGCCTTCACCATCGCTTGAATGGGCTCATACGCCTCAGAATTGGGTAACACAAAACGATCATACAAGAGAGCCTGCAAGGCCTTCTTACCGACGGGATCATTATCCATTTGTAACAACGCTTCCAGTAATGCCGCTTTGAGATGAGAGTCAATACTTTTATTAACCACGACCGGAGGGCTTCCAACCTCCGGAGACCGTGCAATAATGCGTATTTTTACCGCTAGCGAAGGATCCTTAGCCACAGCATACTGATAAACCAAAGAATCCACTCCTGCTGCTGATACCACATTGTCCAAAACTGCTTTAATCGAATTATCATGACTGTACGTGTAAACAACTCGTTTGAAGAACTCGGTGGGTTGGCTGTTCAAAAGCGTGACCATATACGTTGGCGCAATCGTCCCGGAAAAAGAAATAGGGTCCGTGAAGCCAAACACCTGGCCTTTAAGATCTTGAAACGCCTGAAACTTACTATCCGAGTTCACAATGATATAGGACTGATAAGTTGATTTTTCATTCACTTCAGGAATGGCCAATAACTCAAGGTTTTCCTGTTTACCAATGACATAAGCTCCTGAACAAATAAAGGCCACATCAACCCCCTGGTCACGAACGAGGTCATTAATTTCCTGATAACTTTGACGCTGTATTAATTGTACTGGTCTACCAATTTTTTTCTGGAAATAATCGGCCAAGAACTGATAATTCGCTAATGTCTCACGAGGAGACAAAACCGAAGAAATTCCCATCCGCAAGACATTCTGATTCTCCATAGGCTGTGGATTGGTAAGAGAATAATCCGATGGTTTAACGCTAACTATGGGTAAACGTTCCGCACCTTGACAGCCCACAAGCACAAAAACGATAAATAAGACGGTCAGTGCCCAGCTAAAATACTGACCCATCTTTTTTATTATCCAAAAGTGCATACCTATCCCCCCTCAAGCCATTCCCCTAATCTATACTCTGTATTTCGTTTTTATTCAATCACTTCCTGCACCGTCTAAGCTTACTTCTTTAAATTCTCAGAAAAGAAGGGCATCTCGCCCCCCCTCTTCTTCTCGAACAGAATAGAAACCTTGCTATCCTCTTATCGGCATGCCCTCTTTGCTAAAATACTTCTTCCCGAAGAACAAACTAACATTAACTAAGACGATCATGACAGGCACTTCGATGAGCGGGCCGATGACTGCTGCGAATGCGGCTCCGGAGTTAATTCCAAACACCGCGACAGCAACAGCAATGGCAAGTTCAAAGTTATTGCTCGCTGCCGTAAAAGCTAAGGTGACAGTTTGACCATAGGGAAGTCCTTGTCGCCAAGCCATATAGAAGGAAACAAAATACATTATTGTAAAGTAACACAACAACGGTATCGCAATTCTTACGACATCCAACGGTACGTTAACAATAGTCTGGCCTTTGAGCGAGAACATAATAATAATTGTAAAGAGCAAGGCAATTAACGCAAGTGGGCTAATCTTGGGTATAAATTTTTTCTCGTACCACTCTTTTCCTTTAATAGGCAAAAGTATAAAGCGCGTAAGCATCCCCGCAAAAAAAGGAATTCCCAAATAAATAAGCACACTTCGGGCGATCTCCCAAATACTGATGTCAACTTTAATACTCAGAGCGAGACCGAGCCAGTTTGGTAGGACGGTAAGAAAGATATAGGCATAGATTGAATAGAAGATAACCTGAAAAACGGAATTCAGAGCAACCAACGCCGCAGCATACTCTGAGTCTCCTTTAGCCAGACTGTTCCAGAGAATGACCATTGCAATACAACGGGCTAGGCCAATCATAATAAGTCCGGCCATATACTCTGAGTAATTATGCAAAAAAATTACAGCGAGACTAAACATTAAAATAGGCCCAATAATCCAGTTTTGAATTAAAGATAAGGTCATGACTTTGCCATTTCTAAAGACACGTCCGATTTCCTCATATTTAACTTTTGCTAGAGGTGGATACATCATCACGATTAAGCCAATGGCAATAAGAATATTGGTCGTCCCCATCTGAAATTGGTTAATAAAATCAGAGGTACCAGGAAATACATACCCGATCCCAACACCAACTGCCATCGCTAAAAAAATCCACAAGGTTAAATAGCGATCCAGTCTTGATAACTTACGACTTACTGACAATTCGACACTCATGCTTTATCAACTCCTTACAACGTTATCTAACTTTATAAATTTATAGGTTTACACGGAATTTTTATTTTTGGGTAAAAACTTCCCTTCAAATCAATAGTACCGACTTTTACATTCCTAAGTAGGACATCCTTTAGAATTCATAAGCCTTTCCTCGTCTTCCTTGACCTTTGGAAACGTAGGCATAAGCAGATCAAGCAGTGGGTTTTCCATATTCAGTGAATAATAAATCCATTGCCCTCCACGGCGTTCATGCACATATCCCGCTTGGCGAAGCCGCCTCATATGTTGGGACACCCCTGGTTGGCTTATTTCCAAGACTTCTGTCAAATCACAGACACACAACTCCCGCCCACGCAGTAACGATAAAATTCTCAACCGCGTTTTATCTCCTAATACCTTGAATTCCTCTGCCATTGCCTCAATGCGCGATTCAGACCCCAAGCCATTACCACCTTTCGGATATTGTACATTGCTTATATAATTATATTATTATATGTTTTCTAGAATTGCAACTAAAAGTTTATTATTACCTCTTGCGTTTTGAGAACTAAGTGCTAAAATAATTATATTACAACTTCATAATATATTAATATTGTAAATCCTTTTGAATTTTGGCAATCCCTGAACACTGGCATTTACAAAAAGAGGAGGCAAAACCCATGTCAACTGTAAAGCTCATCCAAGATCAAGATGCATCCCCGGAAGTAAAGCAACTATTCGCCAACCTTGAGAAAGAAAAAGGAATGGTCCCCCCCACGTTTCGCGCCTTAGCGAACTTTCCCGATTACATGAAAGCGACACTCATGAAAACGAAAACCGTAATGGCTCCTGGAAAAATAGACGCTAAAACAAAAATGCTTATTGCCTTGACCACATCCATCAACAACGGCTCAGACATGTGCATCGCCAGCCATACCAAACAGCTAAGAAACATGGGGGTCACGGATGATGAACTGTTAGAAGTTATCGCGGTCATTGACAGTACAACTGGGCTGAACCGAGTTAATACAGGACTTCGCATCTTCCCTCAAGAGTAAAACCTTCCAACCCGTACCAACCCGAGAATGAGCGACTTAATCCTGCTTTTAAGATCAGTGAGCTGAAGTTAAACGGCCATTCCGGGTTCATAAAAGTTAAGTCGGAGGGTCTGCCTTACTCCTTATTTTTGGAACATTAGCCGATATGTTCGAAAGAGAATTTATAACGGCGGGTTTGCTATAGTTGCCATTTTTTCACTCCTCTGTATTCTGACCAATAATGTCTACCTCTTGATCCTTACCCGAGTTCTGCAAGGCATCGGGGGGGCAATGATCATGGCCAACGGTTTAGCGATCGTCACAGAGAATTATCCCCCCGAACAACGCGGGAAAAACATTGGTTTCCTTGGATCAGTAGCAGCTATTGGCAGCTTGGCGGGGCCTTCGCTAGGAGGGATCGTGATTGGGCTCTGGGGATGGCGCATGATTTTTGTTCTTATTACTATTGTGGCAACCGCCGGTTTCTTAGCCTCACACTTTATCATCCCGGCTGATCATGGCAAGGAGCG
>Ga0307377_10006765_pt1 | contig 11954 bp, 12 predicted proteins | sample TR3MG_FD_202535 | JGI IMG/M metagenome (GOLD analysis project Ga0307377, IMG submission 202535) | Soil microbial communities from Risofladan, Vaasa, Finland - TR-3 | ecosystem: Environmental > Terrestrial > Soil > Coastal area > Acid sulfate soil | place: Finland: Risofladan, Vaasa | collected...
AAAAAAGGAAGGCAGAAGATGCCAAGGCTGAGGCAAAGGCACAGGGTTGGTCGTGTTACACACAGCTCTATACCTACAAAGTCGCCCTCAAAGATGGTGAAGTCATACTCGTCGAGGCTTTAAGCGAGAGCAGCGCAAAACAAAAAGCCGAAGACGCCGGATACAATCCTGCCTGGGTGACTAGAATGATGAGCTGGGAGACTATTGAGCCAGCCCAAACCCCGACAGGGGCTTTTAACGTAACAGGGGAGGATGGTGAGACGGTGACCATGGTGCCATTCATAGACCCCAACACAAAGGACATGCTATTCCTTCCAAAGGATGCGGTCCAAGAATTGAAGAATACGACTGCATATGCAGAAGCAACAGGGACAGAAGAGCAAAAGCTAGGTATTGCCTATGCAAATGTACAAAAGCAATACAACGATTGGCTAACGCAATTACAGGAGGAGCAGCCAGACCTGTATAAAGTGTACGAAACCCAGGGATACGATGGGTTGATGCAAGCCATTGAAACACTAAGTCAAGAGCAAAAAGATGTTCTGACCAGGCTTGAGGATTATAAGGGTGACGAAGGCTATCGACTCTATGATGCATTGACAGAAGGCGCCATTACTCAGGATCAGGCAAAGCAACTATTTGGAGAACAGGCCGTCGCAGATGCCACTAAGGAATCAAGAGAGCTAGAGGAAGCGTTTAAGGCGCTCTCACCAGGGAAACAGCAGGATTACATTAAGGAATTCAATGTCTATGCCCAATATACCGGCAGGACTGTCCCCGACAAGGCATACGACCGGTTAACCAGGGAAGAACAGGCCAGAATCTTAGAGTGGTATTCCTATACCCGGCCCGAGTATTGGAAGCAACAGGCTAAGGCTACAGGTAAGATAGCCCTGGGCTTCGTGCCTATAGCCGGGACGATTGCTTACTGGAAGGATATGTCAACCGGCTGGAGGATCTTCTCTGTCGTGACTGACGTTATCTGCGTTGGCTTTCTTGCCCACGCAGCCGCGGCCGGTGCCCGAGCCGCCAGAGGCTATACCGTTCTTGCCCGAATGAAGGGGGCAGCAGCAGGTGCAGGCCAAATGGTTCTGGCACAAGTCACTGCCCCGGCTGAAATCATCGCGCATCCCATAGAGACAGCCCGGGGGATAGGAAGGCAAATCGTATCCACAATCGAAACGCTGTTACACCCTAAGAAGATCCCGCTAGGCGCTGCCGAGCTGGCATATACTACAGCCAGATTACCAGTTGAGGATGTAGGGGACGCAGTCAAAGCAATGCAGCTAAGAGACGCGGCTGTGGACGCAGTTGTACACGGCAGACGGACTGCAGTCACAGTGGGCGATATCAGCCTGACCCTTACCCCGGCAGAATTACAGAAGGTAGGGGGTGCCATGGCCGTTCATGCCACACCCGATATTCGGCCCTATCTTAATGGCACTCTCATTAAAAGTGGCGCCGAGGGCTCAGGTATGTTTATATCCCCCAACTTTCACTCAAGATTTTCCCAATCTACGGCTTTTGGTAATATGCCCGAAGGGGGTATCCAAGGCGGCCTGATCATTAGAGACGAGAGTGTCCTGAGGGCAATAGTGCCTTCTGGTAAGGTGTACAGGAAAGCTGCCGAGATAGAAGCGATGCTGAGAGCCGGAACGGACTTGCCCCCACCTTCGCAAATCCTCTTTACGAGAGACGTTGCCGGGAATAGGCTGACGTTGCTTGTAATCGGTGAGCCGTTTACCCAGGCACAGATAGCCAAACTTAAGTTTTTTGGCAGCCTGGACACAATAGGACAAATCTTCAAACCCACTATGAAACTAACCGGTGCAGAGCGAACCGCTATCAATTCAATGGATGACATAATCCAACTGGCCCGGGAAAGGGCAGCGTTAGCCAGAGAGCTAGCGGCCGCTCAGGCCGCCGGCAGGCTCACAGTAGCACAAGGGCTCAGGCAGCGTATGGTTGACGTAGATGGCAGAATAACTGATTTGATACAGCGCGTTAATACACCCAGGGAAGCTATCAGACCGAGCAATGTAGTGTGGGGTCAATATACTACCGATAAGGGCATATTGGACAGGTGGAGAGAACTAAATCCCAGGGAAGTCGTAAGAACACCTGAAGGTACCAGGCTTCCCGAGATCAAAATAGGCGACGCTATAAGAAGGGCGGCCTTAATCAGAGAACGCCGGGGGATTCCAGCACCAGATCGGGGTGTCCCAGCTGGAGAGCGCCGCATACCACCAGAAGGACGGCGGGTACCGCCAGAGCGCCGTCTCTATAGCCCTACTCGTGCCCCTCGATATGCCCCATCCTATACCCCTGCATATTCGCCACCTTATACGCCTTCAAAGCCACCAACATATGCTCCCCCTTATGCTCCCCCGAGGGTGCCACCGCGACGAGTACCCCCATGGGGACCATCAAAACCACCAATAAAGGTGGAGATCGGGCCAGCAAGGCTAGGGCTAGGGCTTGAAAGAATGCCAAAACCGGGGCAGGCATTACAAGTCTGGGATCAAGGTGCATTCTGGATTTCTATTTTTGAGCCTTTTAGAACCGGCGGTACGAAACCGGATGTAGTGTACTCACGGCATAAGCCCCCTTGGGCTGGTAGAACTGCGAAGGGAAAACACTCACCCCAAAAGACATTCAGAGCTATTGGCAGAAGACACCCCGAATTAGTTAAGTTAGATATGGGAGTTGCATCAGCCAGGGTGAGCCATGGGAAAGTGCTGAGATTCCACAAACGCAGAAGGTAAAACATGGCAATGCAAAAGCAAGCGACACGCAGAAGGTTAGCAAGGTTAGCCTACGAATGCGGGCTTGAGTCTTTCTCAAAGACAGAGGCAGGGGATGAAGTTCTCGGGTTAACCGAACTATTGAATGAGGTCCCCGATGCAGAGCTGGGAGAGTTTGAAGTTGTCTTGAAGGATCTTCAGGTGCTTCAAGTAAGTTTACGAAGCTTGAATTGAGTTATATAGGAGGGCAGGATGATAGAAAGCAACTACAACAGCCACTTCAAAGATAAAATCATTCGTTGCGTAGACTGTGGCAACGACTTCGTATTCACCGCAGGTGAGCAAGCCTTTTTTAATGGGAAGCGACCACCACTGAGTGAGCCTAAAAGATGCAAGGCTTGCCGTGACTTTAGACGAAGGACCATCAATCCCGGAGTACCCTGGAGCGATGCCGTAGCCCGAGCAAATACAGCCTACGACACCGCTCACGATCACGGCGACCACCCCGAGGGGGTGCCGAATGGGTAAAACTATACACCAAAAGACTAAACCCGCGCAAGACAACATCGTACTCACCCCCTATCAACTACTGGTAAGTTGCAACTACTCTGTAGTCCCTTCCGGTGGGGGGAAAACTGGAAAGTCGCCATTGGTTGATTGGGAACGCTACCAGCACGAAACAGCCACACTGGAGGACATGGGGACTTGGGAGCAGGAACTTAATCCCCCACTGTGGGGAGTAGTCACCGGGGAGCTTTCCGGCGTAGTTGTTATAGATGTAGATAAACCAGCGTTACGGGCATCCTTCGACAAAGTTGGCCTATCCCCCCATATCCAAACGCCACGTGGGGGGTTTCATTACTGGTTTAGACACCCGGGATACCCGGTTAAGACCATGGCTGGCATACTACAGGGTATTGATATACGGGGTGATGGTGGCTTTATAAATGTACTCGGCCAACGGAATGACGGCATCTATAAGGTACTAATTCCACCCTTGCCAGATGCGCTTTACCCCTGGGATAAGCTACCCAACCAAATAGCAAAGGCACTAGGCAAGCAAAAGCCACAGGCCCCGCCAGTAGAAGGGGGCATTATACCCGCCACGAAGCGAAACGCCACACTAGCCCGAATAGCAGGGACGCTACGAACCAAAGGCTTATCTGAAGATGCGATAGAGCCAGCGCTACAGGCAATAAATATCGCCAGCTGCAAGCCGCCGCTAGAAGCGGACGAAGTTGCCAGTATAGCTCATAGCATAGCACGGTACGAACCGTCTGAGGATTTGAACACTGGCGAAGGTATGCCAGTCACCAACACAGACACCGGCAATGCCGTTAGGCTAGTAAGGCTATTTGGCGAGCGCCTTCGCTATTGCTATGAGCAAAGGTGCTGGTATGTCTGGACGGGTAAGGTGTGGCAAAAGGACTTAGGCGCACAGATTAACCACTACGCCACCAAGACAGTCAAAAGTATCTATGTCGAAGCATCGAAGGAAACGGACACAGCGACGGCAAAGGAACTGGCCAAACACGCCATGCAATCAGAAAGCAACCATAGAATAGTCGCCATGATCGCCCGTGCTGAATCACAGCCGGGGACCCCCATCGCCGTACAGGAAATAGACCAGGACAACTGGCTACTGAATTGCGCCAACGGAACGGTAGATTTACGGACGGGGGAGCTACTACCCTTCAACAAACAGCACTACATCACCCATATCATAGCTACGAAGTATGACCCCGAGGCTACGTGTCCTATATTCGACAAGTTTCTGGACAGGGTGACCAGGGGGGACATGGAACTTATGACTTATATTCAAAAGTGTGTAGGCTATTCCTTGACTGGTGACACCCGAACCGAGCTCGTGTTTTTTGTCTATGGCGAAGGACAAAACGGCAAGTCAACCTTTATTAGCACAATTCGGGTATTACTAGGGTGTTACGCACACCGGGTTAGCCCCGATGTATTTATGCAAATGAAGGGCAAGGGTAGTGGCGGACCGAAGGAAAGTCTGGCCAACCTGCGCGGAAAGCGATTCGTAGCAGCGAGTGAGATAGAGGAAGGCCGAAGGTTGCATATGTCTTTGGTGAAGTCACTAACCGGCGGTGAGACTATCACGGCAGACCGCAAGTATGAACACGAAATCGAATGGCAACCAACACACCACCTTTGGCTTAGTGGTAACTACCGGCCAGAGATTCGGGACGACTCTATAGCAGCATGGCGAAGGTTGAAGATTGTACCCTTCACAGTACATATACCAGACGAAGAAAGGGATGAGGCTTTGAAGTTTAAGCTACTGGGCGAACTACCTGGCATACTGGCCTGGGCCGTGCGCGGATGCCTTGCTTATCAAAAGGAAGGCTTGCGGGACCCACGGGCCGTCACCCAGGCGACCAGTGACTACCGCCAGGAAAACGATATCCTAGGTATCTTCATTGACGAGTGCTGTATTGTGGAAGATGGCGCCACCATCACCAACAAGGGACTTCGGGCAGAGGTAAAGGCATGGTGTATTGGTAGCGGGCTTGATTCACTGAATACCCACCAGGTTAAGCGCTTCATGCTGGCTAGGGGGTTTGAACAAGGAACTAGCAGCGATGCCAAGCATAGGGTTTGGAGGGGTATAAGGCTTAGGGAATTGTCAGACACCCTCCCGGATGATGGACAAAGTACAGACAAAACAACTGACAATTTGACAATTGACAAAAGTTTCAGTCAAAACCATAGAAATCCCCTTATTAAAGAGAAACATAAAAGGTTCATGGAAAACACCGAAACTTCTGTCAATTGTCAAAAAGAAGATGGGGTAATGTCGCGGCCGGCACAGCCGGGGTATCCCGATTATCCCACAGAGCCCTGTAGGTGTGGTAGCGACTTATTCTGGCCGGGGACGGCTGGCTGGCTGTGCTGTACGTGCCGACCTAGACCGGGGGAAGATTAAATGCACAGAATAACCATAATGGGCAATAAACAGGGCAAAAATGGGGGTTGCCACGATGGTCGCAGCGTCCCGATTTTACACTGTAATGGGCAATTCGCAAAAAAGGGGTATAAAAAGGTGCGCCAATTCTCAAAGCCATGGGCTCACCTTTGGCAACCGATTTTAACAAAGGAACCTTTTTTGAGGTAACAATGGGAATGACACTGACACCCGAGCGGCAACCCATAAATAGGTATTGTGCTAAGTATGGGGGAATACCCAAAATGACCATTAGGGAAAAGCATATCGGGGGGCATACTTATTATGCCCTATATGAAGGCAATAAGTTTGTCAGGCACATCGGTAACGTCGACGCCTTGAGGGTGTTCAACCGCAATGTCCAGATTGGCCAACAAGCCATAGGGCATCTACAAAAACGCCCATACCTAGCACCTAGGAGTTGTTTGAATATCATTACCGAGGGCAGAAGGGCAGACGTAGGAAAACTAGGCAAGGTTGACAAGCTGTATAAAACCATCATCATCGACCCACCCTGGCCTATGGAAAAGATACTGCGGGATAAGATGCCAAACCAAACCACCTTTGACTACCCCACAATGGAGATAGACGAAATCAGGGCTTTGCCTATCAGGCAGGCAGCAGTGGAGACGGGTTGTCATGTCTACTTATGGACGACACAAAAGTACCTACCGATAGCCTATGACTTATTCCAGGACTGGGGTATCGAATATCAGTGTCTGCTGACATGGGTCAAAAACGTGGGATTTACGCCTTTTAGCTTCATGTACGCAACTGAACACTGTCTTTTTGGCAGGTATGGAACCTTGCCATTATTGAAGTTAGGAAAGCGACTAGATTTCCAGGCAAAGGTTCGTGAGCATTCAAGAAAGCCGGATGAATTCTACGACCTAGTAAGGGAGGTTAGTCCTGAGCCGAGATTGGATTGGTTCAGCCGTGAACCTCGCGAAGGTTTTGACCAATACGGGAATGAAACCAGTAAGTTTAGCCCAGAGGTACAAGCAGTAAGTAGGAGTGTATTGTAACAATGACTGAGACAAACGGTGATACTTGGAATAACAGTTGCATTGGCTGTGCTACTGTGAAGATAACCCACGGTCCCGAGCTGCCCGGGCAATGTCCAAAATGCCAGGGCTGGCGCTGGCTGTGCCATCTTGTGGTCCCCCCTAATTCTCAAAATGATGTAAAAAAGGATGGGACAACCACCAAAACCACTATCGAAACGGCATTGGCACCCATAGAATCACGTAAACAACCGAAACAACCCCGATGTCACCCTATAAAACAGGGTACTGACGGCGAATTAAGGGGGGACAGAGAGTGCTTGTCGGGGGATAATGGCCGGGGTGATAAAAAGGATAACTCAATAAAGGTTATGCCGGTGGCCATCATTCTGGATCTTGAAGGACAAGGGTTAGGCTGTAAAGCGATCGCTGCGGAATTGCAGAGCCGCGGTTTATCAGAAGTCTCCTATAGGACAGTAGCAAGGTTGTTAGCCAAGCAAAAATAATGGGAGGGACCATGGAACCATATATGCCAAACAATAACGAAGAAACACCGGAAGAGTCCGAGATTGCATTTCTCAGGGTAGCAAATCAGCTCGGGCTACAAAGGGTACAGAAAACAAAGAATATCCAGGATGGTTTAGCCCTACCAGGCCGGCCATACCACACCATTAACGACCTTATTGATATAAACGCGAGTTATAACGAATTTGACAAGCTACGATTGAGGTTTGGGGAGATCATAAGAGGTCTAACTTACTCAGAAGCGATGGCATGGTGCCGGGCTTTTAACTATACATATTCTACATACCTTATGAGGCGCTATGGACATCGTCAACCATCCTTAGAAGAAGTGCTTATCACTATCAACTGGTTCAATAACGGCAAACCAGTTGAGGTTAATAAACGTAGATATACTGCTTCAATGTTTTAGGGTAGCAAGCTCGGGGTCCCCGACCAGCTCTGGGCTTGTTACCTACTACTAGCTAATCACTCCTATAATATAATGGGTAATTTCATATTAACCTATTGCATAATGTCATAAAAGGAAGTGCAGAAGAGGCTGGAGAATAAGGTTTAATTTCCACCCTTTAGCACGAAGGAGGTAGGACGGAAGTTCCACCCTCTGGCACGAAGGGGGTAGGACGGAATCAGGAAATTCCTACCCCGTGCAAAGGTGAAAAGGGCAGGAAAATACCTATAGTGGCATAGCTGAAGGTATAGGCAAGGTATGAAGAGAAAATTGAGTATATTACATTTTTTGGAGGGTATTGACAAACTATACAACTATGTATATACTAATAGCATGGATGAGATAACTCTAACCAAACTGAAGTGTTTGCGTTGCGGTTATACCTGGTTCCCGCGAAAGCCAGAGCCACCGCAGGCGTGTGCTAATCCTAAGTGTCGCAGTCCTTATTGGAATAAGCCGCGGAAAAACAAAAGAAAGGGGGTGAAAAGTGAGCAAGGCGCCGGTAATTGAATTAACACCTAATGGGAAAACACTCGTGGCTGTCTATCCTTCGCAAACCCAGGGGCTTCTCATTAGCCGGTTCCTGTCTGTTATGGGGGAGCCGGAGGCCATCTGCCCGGGGGATGATAACCCGGAGGTAGTATTCATGCTTTTCCCACACCAGAATATGCCGGCAGAGTTGAGAGAGGCTGCAGAGACAATGACAACACAGAATCTATTAGACCAGCTCGGGTACAATCAGGGATCATGAAACAAAAGAATTTAAGAAAGGGGGATAGGGTCCCCCTGGACGATTTGATTAGCTGGGTTTTAGCGATGATAGATGGGGTTCAGGTGGTCGGCCGTTCGAATCGGCCCACCCCGATTTTATAGCTAGCCCGGGGGACCCGAAATGATTTATGACAGTAAAAGCGCATCTAAATGAAACAAGATTTGATATTGGAGACGTATCTAGCCTAGCGCACCTTAATGACGGGACGCTCGAAGGGCAACTGAAGCTCTTCCTGGTGACCTGCACCGTAAATAACCTCAGTCCCCGAAGCGTACAGGATTATAGCCAAAAAATCGGCGCATTTGTAAATTTCTGTAGGACTCAGGAGATTTACAAACTACGCCAAGTCAACACGAGTGCCATTCGCCTCTTCCTTTTGGGGATGCAGCAAAGATGCAAGCCAAGCTCTGTACATGGGTACTATGGCTGTGTCTGTAGATTTTTCAATTTCCTCGTTGAGGAAGGGACACTGAAAGAGAGCCCTATGTCCAGGATGCACCCACCGAAGGTTCCGAAGCAGCTAATCAAGCCCTTCACACAGGACCACATAGATCGCTTGCTTGCCTTGTGTGATAACAGCTTTGTTGGCTGCCGAAACCGAGCCATCGTCTTAACATTCCTTGACACCGGCTTGCGTCTGTCGGAACTCGCAAACGTCCAGCTACAGGACATCGCCTTTGAACGCGAGACGATCAAGGTTATGGGCAAAGGTGCCAAGGAACGGATTGTCCGCATAGGTGAGGGTGCTCAAAAAGCAATTCTAAAATACGTACTTCAAAGAAATGACGACTTGCCCTGCCTTTGGCTGACTGAGGAGCGAAGGCCCTTACAGGCCAGGGGGATCCAGCAGATGATTGAGAGGCTCGGGAAGAGAGCTGGCTTAACCAATGTTCGCTGCTCGCCACATACATTTCGCCACACCTTTGCGCCCTGGATGCTCAAATTGGGGGCAGACCTTAAAACCGTCCAAAGCCTCTTAGGTCACAGCACTATTGGGCAAACTCTGAGGTATGCCGAATCGGTTAACAGCGAACAAGCGGTCGAGGTCCATCGGCGCTGCTCACCAGTGGACAATATGAAACGCAAAAGGGGGTGAAATATGAAACGCAAAAATAGATTCTGGTATTACTTCTTTCTGGCAGGGATCATCATTTGCTTGGGGGGTATAGTTGCGATAGCCATAACCGGTGAAACCCTACTGTTATGGAAGGCTCTGCTAGTCCTGTCCATAAGCATTTACTCCTTTACCAGAGAGCGCAGAGCTAAACTAGAAGCAGAAGCACGAGAGCGGCAGGAGTGGTTAGACCACATGACAGAGCCAAAGCGAGGTCAAGAAGAGGAGAAGCCAACTAAAAATGAATGAATCAGGACAACAAAACCTCTTGGAAGGATATTCAGAGTTCAAAGAGTGGGACCGTCCACACCGACAGCCTATTTTGGCTCCCGCAAAAGCTGTAATGGAGGCTTGGTTCGAGAAAGGCGTGAGGTATTGTGTGGACCCAATATTGAATATAAGGATATACGCCAATGCGCCTTGGGAGCTACAACGGCTTTTGGAAATTGCCTCTGGCAAGATAACGGCCAACATCTTAGAGTGGAACGGGATACCCGAATACCTGATTGCAGAGGTACTAATGGCAACTCCTGCACTGCCAGAGGATATCGTAGCCCCCTTGGGCTTGAAGCACAAGCTTGAAGCGGACTTTGGCTTGCCTCTAAAGCCGCCCGCCTATGGGCAGGTGTTTGGGACTGAGGATACGCTATCTAAAGATCGTGCGGAGTCAGTTAGTAATAACTGGTATGATTTGACCTCTCAGCGCTTATATGGTTTCGTGAGTAGACGTTACAATGACGTTCAGTTTCAGCAGCGTAGAGTATCACTTCGGCAAATAGAGAAGTATCTGGATCTCCAGCAGATGTTGATGGAGCTAAACCTCAATCTGACTGACCGAGTAGAATACTACGAGTGCAAATGCCGGGATTTCAGCTATGCGGACATATCTTCGCTATTAGTAATGTTGGGCGTGAGGCGAAATCCTGTAGCTGTTAAGGGAAGCTATTATCGACACAGACGGGTGGTTAAGGAAAAACAAAAAATCTCAGAAATCGCGTCACTTGTCAAGGGGGGTCCCGTGGTATAATTAAAGTAGATAATAGAATAAGGCGAAGTAAGAGGCCCAGGACTTAGTAGCCCTGGGCCTCAGTATTTAGTGAGGAAATATGAAGTGTTCAATAGCGTTAGTTTACGAAGGGTTCCCCAAGCCAGTGTTCTTGGGGATCACCTATGACGCACAACTCAAGGTGTTGGTGAAACGCCAACTACTCAAGGAAGCTAGGGACGCACTGCAGGAAGCTGAAACATTAGGCGATGATGTGTTGGTTTGCAGCTTTACGAGTACATTAGACAAGTTGCAGAAAACCCTTGATTTGGTGGTACCACCAGAGGTAGAGGACTTGTGCTTACAGGGGGTATAAGTTATGGCAATAAGAACCAGAATTGGTCACGGAATTTGGACGGGAGCGCCCAGTACCCTTCAAGCGGCACCATCCGTGCAGCGGCCAAGCCGGCGTACCCGGAGGGGAGAGGAAAAGGAGATTGAGGTCATCTCTGCGGTCAGGGAAGTGGCCAAGGCCAGGGAGCCAGGGCGTGGCCGTGCACCGCATTGGGATGATGTACTGGCTGGCGCAGTGTTCCAGGTTCAGCAGAAAGTTGAAATCAATGACCTGATTTCTTTCGTGAAGGAAAGTGGACTCAGGAACAGAGAAGGGGAAGCTGGTTATGTTCTTAAGAGATTAGCCGGGACCGCCTTTGAACCTGGCGACCTGGATTTGCTAAAACCAGAACTAAAAGACTGGTTCAATGAGCAGCTCGCCAACATGGAGGAGGTGCTGGCAGGCGCCAAGAGGGAGGTTGAAAAGAGAATACAGAAGCTCAAAGCCCGCGGGGATTATACCAGCGCGGATATACTCAGGATCAAAACGAGTGAGTACCCGAATTGGAGTACACAATACATAGATGCGTCCAATAAGTTACACAAGGTAGAGGCAAAAGGTGGGCCGGAGGCAGTGGCCACGGAGCAGGCTAAGGCATTTGCCGGGCTAAGAGCCAAGACTGCCGAGGGTGCCCTTGGCAATCTCACGGAAAAGCAAGTAGTAAGCCTCAAGAAGGCATCACCGGAGAAGGCAATAGAGGAATCCGTGGAACTTGGTCTGAGCGCCAAGCAGCTGATGGCAATTAGGGGTACGCCTAAAAGCGAAAGAGAGGCGTTCTCAGAGGCTTATGAGACTAGGGAGAAGGGAATAACCATCGTCCCTGAAATTGTGGAGAAGCCGGTCGTAACCATCGAGGCTACCAGGAAGGAAAAAAGGGAGGCAGAAGATGCCAAGGCTGAGGCAAAGGCACAGGGTTGGTCGTGTTACACACAGCTCTATACCTACAAAGTCGCCCTCAAAGATGGTGAAGTCATACTCGTCGAGGCTTTAAGCGAGAGCAGCG
>Ga0307377_10006766_pt1 | contig 11953 bp, 10 predicted proteins | sample TR3MG_FD_202535 | JGI IMG/M metagenome (GOLD analysis project Ga0307377, IMG submission 202535) | Soil microbial communities from Risofladan, Vaasa, Finland - TR-3 | ecosystem: Environmental > Terrestrial > Soil > Coastal area > Acid sulfate soil | place: Finland: Risofladan, Vaasa | collected...
TCGGTTGCTCCTTCTGTATCTACATCGTTTATCTGTCCCGATGTCGAGATAAATCCATCAGCCCCATTTGCTATATCTTCTCTTGCTAAACCTATCATCCTAATTTTTGTAGGATCATCAGCATCAACTAATGATACTATTGGCCGGGCTGCTCCTAAGGCCCCGGATATATAAACCGCTTGCCCTTTGGCTATGGCTTCGCCTGCTCGTACTAACTCAATCCCGGAATGCCCTACCCATATTGCTGCTCCATCGGTATTATCTACACAAACATAATTCGCATCATGTGTTACATCTATCCAAACAGAACCGGGAGTAAATCCTTCATCAATATCATTTGTTACTTTCGGGGTATCTGTAGCATCCCACTTATTGACTAATACCTGGATCACGTCATTAATATAGTAACTGCTCCCGGTTGGTACTCCTACATCCCCGGTATTTTCTGTAGTCGGTCCGGTGTTTACATAAGTTACCGCAAAAGCGCTAATCGGCAAGAATAGACAAAGCAATATAACTAATATCATATTCAATTTTTTAAGCATTCTTTCACCTACTTTATAAGATCATCAAGGGGCAGTTTTACCCACCCCTCAATAATTTTTATTCATGATAGTAAATTGTGATATCTTCATTCTGCACTATGGTTGCACAATCAAGTGTGTTATAAGTCGTATTTCCTTTTGTAGAAATTTCTCCATATTCTTCTACGCCGTCAACTGTTTTCATGTAAATATCGGCTTCTGCACTAATTGCATTTTGCAGTCCGATCACATCACCTATTCCGATAGATACAGTTTCAGGATCGATAAGAGCATCCGACACATTAATATTCGATACATATACAAATGCCTTAACGCCGGCAGCAGTAGCACCATCAACTATGGTTATCGCATCAGTTGCACCAGTTGCCCCATCAGCAGTAGTTCCGGTTATAGTAACAACTCCAACAGAACCAGCACTTGATGTTACGGTTATATTCCGGCCATAATCCGGGTTGGTAATTTCAGTTGATATATCTTGTGCTGCCCCAGTCCCTACTATATTTGCATGAACATAATCTGCACTTGCAGCATCAACATCCATTAAATGTAAGAAGAAGTTACCAGCAGCAGTTGCATCCTCTTTCATATAAAATCCATCAGCATCAGCATCATAGGTAACTACATAATCATCATCTGTGGCATCGGCTTCTAAATCTACGATCATTCTTGAAGAATCATCATCAAACCACCTCAAAGCTCCACCTGTCATAGTTGCTACAGTTGAATCATGTTTAATTTCTCCGGTAGTGTCAGGGTCAGCATCACTTGTTATTAATCTTATTTCACCTGTTACTGTAGCCGCTCCCATTGTACCGGTAACGGTTAAATCGGCAGAAGCCGTAATTGTAGTAGCCGTTATAGTCATTGTACCGGCCCCGGTTCTTTGAATATTTACATCCTGCCCTATACCGAAATATACATAACCACTATCATCTAAAAATAAGTCGGTAAATTCGGCATCGGCTGATCCTAAAGCGTATGAACTTGCTGCTGCAGGTAGTAAAGCTCCAGTAACTGTTAATCCAGCCGATGTAACAACTCCATTAGCTGCGGTTATGGTTAAAACCCCTGCACCGGTAGCCTGTAAATTAACGGATTGATCAGCCCTTAAATAGATTTTTCCGGCTTCACCAATATACAAGTTGGCCCATTCATAAGTAGCCGATCCTAAATCGGTATCATCTGCTGAATCCGGGATAAGGGATGCATTAATTGCGGTAGCTCCTACATTAGTCATAGTTACATTTAAGGCATCAGTAATATCTCCTACCGCTAACAATGTTCCACTAATATAGTAACCGCCGGTTGTACCAACATCACCTTGAAATTCAGTAGTTGGCCCAACATTAACATAAGCTGCGACTGCAAAACCGGTTAAAGATGCGCCTGCAAATGTAAGGGCCAGGATCATTAAAAATACTAAAAATTTCTTCATAATTAATCACCTTCCTTTTTTTGTTATTTTTTTGGTTCGATCATTATAGTTATCTCATATCGATCACCTTCTATAAAAGTATTGTTGTAATCAAAGGAATCCTCTGCCATCTTCAATTTTCCTGCGATCACTACAGCACAATTAGTCAACTTTATCGCGCTTCCATTTATCTTGTCGATAAATAAAACATCCAGGTTAGTTATTAAAGGCGCTGTATCAACTATTTCCGGAATTTTTGTTTCTTCAATCACCCCCTCATCCTGGCCATTTACTAAAGCAAACATTAAAAAAATAATCAGCGCTATTAAAAGTATGTAATTTAAAATTCTCTCGATCCTCATTATAAGAATCCCCCTTAATTTTTTTCTATTGTATCACTTATGTATCACTATAAAGTCATTACACATAAATATCTTATTTCCATATCCTCATGATTGACTATCACCCCGCAATCTACCGTATAATAAGTAGCATTAACATTCCCGGCCAGTTCATGGGTTTCATCTAAAGTATTAACCTTTTTCTTATAAACTGCTGATGCTCCTGCGATCGTATTTGATAAACCGATCTTATCAGAAAATCCTACCGTTACCGTATCGGCAGCGGTTACCCCTGCCGGTAGATTAATATTGGTAACCGTATCAAAAGCCTTTACTCCATAAGCAATCCCCCCTGCTACAATAGTAATCGCATCCGTATCTTCTACCCCTCTTACCAGTCCGGTTATGGTTACTACTCCTGCCGGTGGCCCGACATTGGTTGCAGTTATAGACATATTCCGGGCATAGTCCGGGTTGGTTATTCCGGCTGATATATCCTGGGCTGCCCCAGTTCCAGCTATTGCCGCATGAATACCATCGGCAACCGCCGCAAGTATATCTTGAAAATGCTGACAAATATTTCTCGAAAGAGAATCAAATATAAAAGGCCTGGTATCTATAACCGAAGATACAACAGCCCCAGCTATCACAACCGATGCTAATTGAATAGAATTATCCGGAATGGCTCCGGTTGTAGATCCTATTACCCCGGTATGAGTTAGATAAACTTTGTATGTATCGGCGGCTACTGACAAGGTAAGGCTTTGACTGGATCCGAAATATACCTCTTGATTATTGATTAAAGCCCAACCGCTTGCTATATCTACTACTGAATCAGCCCCGGCATTATCAGTTACCTCTAATTTATTTCCGGTATTGACTACCCCATCACCGAATAATCCGGTAAACCATTTGGCTATTGTTGTAGAAGGTTCTTGATAATTAGATCGGATAACAAAGGTTATTCCGGCATTTTCTAAAGCGTCAGTCGGTGGATGGCATCTAACGTATAAGGTCCGGTTACAACCTTTGGGAATATCTCCTATTGATAATGGCATATTCAAGCCTACCGCTTGAAAATTAGCCATTGCATCATCAGCTAAATAAACCGTTACTGTATGGGTCCCGGTCCCTGTATCGGTTAAAACGATAGCCGTTCCGGCATTAGCAAGCGCCAAAGTAGAAGCTACCTTAATCGTTGTGGCATCTACCCGGATAGCATAATATATTGTATCTACAACTAAAGGATCAGGAAGATCGGCAGCAGTCGTAGTAAATTTAATTTCTTCACCGGTAGGAATATCAATAGTTACGGTTATTTGATCATTAACAATATCAACATCACCAACGGCTATAGTAGCATCGGCAACCCCCTGGACCCCGCTTGATTTTATCTCGATCCAACCTTGTTTAGTCCATAATTCGTCAGTTCCACCATCTGAATCCCGGACAGTTATTTTTAAAGAAGTTGCCTTAATTGATCCTTCTACCCCGCCTTTATCATTCCATATCTTTATTTTCCACCAGGGATCAGCAGCAGGCTCATAGGCCCCGGCATCACAGGATGCGAATGTCTTTGTTAGTGCTTCCGCACTATCATCAAACTCCCAAAATCTTATTACTGGATTTGCCATTATATCACCTGCCTTCTAAAAAGGATATGCACAAATTGAGCCGGGGCCTGTCGCCCCTGCCGGTAATTCAAGTGTCCATACTTTAGTTAAATCACTTGTATATTTTCCGATCCATTCGCCCCCACTATTATCCTGGCCGAAATATAAAAAGAATCCGGATATGGTTCCAACCTTATATGGTCTGGGTATATCTTCTAAAACTCCATCGGTTTCATTTTCATCAAGTGCTAATGGGATAGTGATAGGATGTCGGCCACTAGCGTCATTACTTCCTAATTTTGTTCCCGCTATTCCAAGCCCGCCGCTTGAAATAGGATTTACAGAGTTCCGGGAAGTAACCATACCAGCCCCCCAGGTCCATTTTTCATAACGGTCATTTGTAGCATTCACTAAATATAAATTACCATCTGAATCAATAGCAAAACCATCCCAGGCATTACCCAAAAGGCCCCCTGCATCGATTATTTCAGTATCTTCACTAACTAGGGTAGCGGCATTTCTTTTTGAAATATAACCATTATTAAAAGCGCTATCATATTCTACGGTATAAATATAGCCGTCAGGTCCGGCGGCTATATTGTAAATATAATTTGTTTCGGTTTTGGTTAAAATTAAGTTACCATCTGAATCACGTTTTTTAATAGAGTGATTATCCCCAGTTATGGTATATACGTTTCCGTCTACATCAACACATAAAACATTTTCCCCATAATAAAGTTCGGTAGTTTCGATCTCCCATTGATCTATATAAACCCCATCCGCTGTATAGCTATTGATATAAACTCGACTAGTCATAAAGTCCTCAAAGACTATATATATAATCCTTGCCGCTGTCGGGAAAGTTGTATCAGGTCTTTCCCTGATATCTTCCGGGGCCAATATGGCCGGGGTTTCCCGGCATCCATTAATAAATTCAATAGTAACCTTATCCCCTACTTGTAATTTAGGGTTTCTTGAAAATGTAGGGATCTTAGGATAGATAACCGTTTCACCTGAAATATAGCAATTATAAGTTCTGTTAATATTTTCACTTTCTACTACGCCTTTTACTACATTGATCCGGTAATTTGTTTGTCCTACCATTCTTCTTTGAATATCGTTAATATTTCTTCCTAAAATATCCATACTAAAAACCCCCATTAAGAGAATTAATATTATAAAAACAATAAAATACTTCTTCATAATCTTCTCCCTTATACATAATTATAAGTTATACTTTTAGGCGTTTGGATCTTCCTTCGATCCCGGCCAATGATTATTGGATCACCCCTATCTCCATAACCGAATTGTACTCCAACAGATTCCCCAACCTCAAAATCGGGGTTAGTGAATATAGTCGGTATAGTTACATAAGCATTAGATTCCCCGGATAGTTTAACATCATAAGTTCTATTTATATGTGCTGCGGTTACCTCACCAACGATAACCGTATTTCTATACTGAATATGATCAACGATCCTTTTATTGGTTAATTTATTAAAATTATCCGGCATAATAAACACATCCTAAAATGGTTCTAGCTTTTGGCTTTCCTTCGGAATCTGCTCCAATTATATGATTGATCGCTTCGGCGTGATATCTTTCGGCAAAACCTATCATCTTATCCGTTAAACCTACAGTCTGTCCGGGAATAAATAAAGGATTAAAGGGGATCTCAAAATCAGGCTGGTATTTAAAGCGGTGGGATTCTCTTATAATATGCTTGGCAATTCCTTCACATTGGCTAACATTTTCTGCTAAAGGAAACTGTAAGGTCCCCTCATTATTCGGCATCCTTTCACCATATAGGGCAATAGAAGCATCATCGGTTACTTCTGCAGATACTTGTTCAGAAGAATATTCGTAAGTTGGTAATGCCACTTCTTCACCGTCAATAATTGCGCTAGTTGGTGGATCTATATCAATCCAAGATGATACATTTTGAGTTTCTATTACCTGGCCCAAAAGTTCTACATTGATCCCGCCATCCATTTCATCACCGGCGGTAACAGTTCCGGCGGCATTTATTGTTAAAGAGGTAAGTTGACGTTTTATATATAATGTTGCACCGTATGCTCCGATCCCGGATTTAGTTACCTTAATATATCCATTAGTGCTATAATTAACCCCGGCTACTTTTACATTGGTCCCTTTAAGTTCTATCTTATAATATCGCCATGCCATAAAATATCTTGCATGGCCTGCTGAATAAGTTGAATCTCCAAAATCTACAAGGCTATCCTGTTGGATTATACCCCCCCGGGTAACCGTCATTTCGACATTATTCTGTATAGGTGCGCCGGTTATTAAAGCCCCACCGGTCCAGCTATCAGAAAAGGCATATAATATATTGCCTGTTATTAAACTTTCTTCACTAGCCCCTACACTTGCCGACCAAATATAATCGCCAGCCGGAGCATCTAAAACCGGATCCCCGCCATCTGCCGCTGCAGGTATCTCTAACATATAATCATAGATAGCCCCCATAACTTTTAATTTATTTATTATATAATCATCCGGCCCGGTTTTAAGGCCTAACCTAGTAAAGCGATCTTCTCCATATTCCCATTCTGCAGTAGGATAAGTGGTTACATTCGTTTTGATTTTTGATAGTGCCACCTTTAATCGCCCTTCTTCGTCTACTCTCCACCAATATGTGTCTATATTACATTCTTTTACGATCATATCTAATACACTTTGATAATGAAAACTGTGATCTATCCGGACATAACTACCATTCGGGCATTCTACATCGGCTATTCCGGCCTGGGCCGCCATGTATTTTATTAATGATCCCCGGTATTTATTAGCGGCCGAATCCTGCACGCTGATCAAGGACATCTTTTTTCTTTCTAATTTCTTCCCATAATCCCGGCCATAGATATTTATTCTATACCAAGCCCCATTGTTATATTCTGTATTGGTCCCATCTATGAGGCCGGTAAACAACTTCTTTTCATATCCGTTAATAAAAGCGGTAATGATCACAACCTTATTTTGTCTGATATGACTGTTGATCAATGGGGACCAACTAAAATCATTTAAAGATAACGAAAAAGTGCTGCAAGCGTTCTTCGTGTGATTTATAGAAATATTCCCTACCAGGGCAGCCGAAACATTCTCGCCGTCAATAGTGCATACAACCCTTAATGATTGTATTTCCCCTTTGGCTGCATCCACCAAATAAGTAGTGATCGGTAAAGTGCAGTTTATTATTCGGCCATAGAAATATGCATCATTAGCATTTGTTGCTAAAGCGCAAGTTATATCTCTATAAGTCGTAAAGGTCGCATCCTGTGCGCCTATAGGCAAAGTGCATGGTAAATCATAGTGCATCTTACACTTCCTTACATATTAAAGTATAATTCGCTATACTACCGATCATCCCGGTATAAACAAAACCATCTTCCGGGATCCGGACATTATATTTAGGCTCGTACTCTATTATTATATTATTATCAACATCCGGCGGTACATCTCCAAAGGTAAACCTGGCCCTGCCTGAAACATCTATTTTAGCGTATACGTTACCGGCTGCCGGATTCACTAAATCACTTACGGTTACAATTTTAGCCACGCCTCCCAGGGTTACAACCGGTAGCGGGGTAGCTGCTGACATCCTTCTTTGAGTATAAAAGGTTGTAGTGGCCCCATCCCCTGATAAAGCCTCTACAATCTGTAAATTATCAATATAATCTAAATTTCCTATATGGGCCACTTCTGCTTTTACGGCCAGCATTTTAGAATTTATTATTCCTGATACTCTAAAGGTATATTTATTCTTTGGCTGATCTTCTGCTGTAACTATCCGGGTAGTAAGTAAAGTTCCACCAATAGAATATTCACTAGATTCTAATTTTTTAGGATCGTGGGTATACCCTATAGGGGTATCTAAAGTAGTAGATCCTATTTCGATTGTGCCTTCATCTGCCATAGTTTACCCCCTATCCTATCCCCGGGACCATCTCAAAGCCCCGGCGGTTATATTGTCTTGCTGATTCTTCTAGCGCCTGTTCGACTACTTGCTTGATCTTTCCAGCATCCCCATCACCCTGGACTGTTATATAAACGGTTGGGGAATAGCTTTTTGACTGATCATAGCTTTTATTTTCTTCTGCTGAAACAACCCTTTCCCCTTTATGAATTAAAGCTAAACCTGTTTTCGGTACATAAGCAATCCCGGTTTGATGTGTTGGTACACTTGTCCCGCCTACACCAAAACCTGTAGGTGTTTCCGGTCCAACGGTCGTTCCCTCAACTGCTGCTTTCCCTATCCCGGCTACTGCCTTTTTTATAAAATCAATAACCTTTTTTAATCGTTCAAAACTTTCACTTATAAAATTCACAAGTTTATCAAAAACTCCTTTTACAAATTCCCAGACTGACTTTGTTATATCTCTTATGCCTAAAAAGTTAGTGGCCCAGGCTGCACCTAGTGCTATAACTGCAGCAACAACTAATCCAACCGGACTTAATAAAGCTGTGATAGCCCCTATTGCCATCATGATAGGGCCGCCTACTGCTGCAAGCCCCCCTATTATTGCAGCCCCTTTTATAAGTGATTCAAATAATTCCGGGTTCGCTTTTGCCCATTCTCTTACTTTAGTGATAACTTCGGTGATCTGTCCGAGTAATTCTTTAACCATTGGGGCTAGTTGTTTTCCAATTTCAGATGAAAAGTTTAAAAATGAATTTTTTATTTCATCAATCGAGGCGGCTCCGGTATCGGACCATTCCTCAAAGGCCTTTTTGGCTCCCCCCACACCTTCTCCAACTGATACAATAGTGTCATCTAATGTCTTAAAACCTTCGGCACCTAAAGCAGAAAATCCTATCATGGCTTCTTTTCTCCCAAATAAATCCGCTAAACTTACCCCTGTCGCGTCTGAATGTTCTTGTAATGCTTTTAAGGCATCTACCAAACCTAGATCTTTTATCATATCTTCTGCGCCCTTATAGCCTTCACCTACTCCACGTATCTTTTCACCGATTGCTAAAAAGGCCGCTTCCATATCTTTTGTAGGTTTCATCATTCCGGTTAAAACTGCCTGGTATTGAGTAGCGGCTTCTGCGGTAGATCCGGCGGTTTTTGTGATAACAGCCAAAGATGCACCCATCGCTTCTTGGGCAATATTTAGATCAGAGGACATTTTTGCCAATCCACCGATAACCGGGATTAATTCGGCTACGTTAGTTTGGCCTTCTTTTTCAATAGCAAACAATAGATCTGCGGCTTCGGATGCGTTAGTAATGGCCCCTTCATAACCTTCCATCATTTTAGTTATGCCTTTAACAACTTCGGCTTGTTCAACATGGGCAGCCTTTGCGGTTTCTGCTGCAACGGTTAAAGTTCCCAGGGCCTCAACCGGATCTTTTACCCCTGCTGATATAACTTGATAATAACCTTCCATTAATTCTTTACTGTTACCAAGTTTAATATCAACCGATCCTAGTTTCGCTTCTATCTGTTCAAAGGGTTCACTCGTAACTTTCCCCATATCAACTAATTTAGTTTCATAGGCTGTAAAGTCCATAAATGTTTTAGTAAAAGCGGCAGTTACTAATCCACCGGCTACTGCAGCAGTCTTTCCTATTTGGCCGAGTTTCATACCAAAATTATTTACCATCCCGCCAGCTTTATCTAATGCTCCACCTAATCCGGAAGTATCTCCTAATATCCTAACTAATAATGATTCTTCGGCCAACTATCTATTCACCCCCAAATAAGCCAATATGGCTTCTTGCATCATGATTTTACTTTCATATACTTTATTAGCACCTGGCATTATTTTCTTCAAGTCTATTAAAGGAATTGACAAAGCCTCGTAATAACCATATCCATAAGCTACCCCTAGGGTTTCGATTGTATCTTGCCATCTTCTGATTTGCCAACTCCCATTTTGAAATCCAGGCCTATTGCATCACCTATTTCTTCAAACTTTTTCTTTAAATCTTTAATTGGAAATTCATCCATAAACTGATCCAACGTTAAACAAACATCAGAATTGAATTTCTTTATAGCGTGTAACATTAATAAATAGGAATAATCATAATCAGTTATTTTTTCATCTTCCTTTTTTTTCTCTAAAACTTTTATATCCAAGGATGATAAAGATTCTAATTCATATTCCTTTTTCCCGATCTTAACTTTAGCCATTTTCTTAATTCCTTTCTTATTTTTTAATAATCGCCAGTACAATTTCTTAAAGTAAATTGATGAGAAAATTCTTCCGTTGCACAATATTTAGCTTTTCCGGTAACGGCTACGGTTATTCTTCCTGATCCCGGGTTGGTTATCGGAAAAGTCGAATATCTGAATTTCGGGAAGTATAAAGTAAAGGTATTTTGATATCCTGTATCTCCTACGATATTGGCCCCGGTAAATATGATTCTCATTTTCTGTTCTGATCCGGCTACAAATATATCATATTCGGCTTGATCTACAAAATCAGTTACAAAATTAACCGTTACTTCTCTTGCTCCACTCCGGTAGAATTTTCTGATAATGTAAGTATTATTCAATGATGGGATTCCTACTAGTTTATTATCAATATTAATTTCTATGCTTTCAAGATAATTATTGGTAGTATATCCGGCTCCAAAACTTACAATTGCCTGATTCCAGGTAAATGGGTTAGTAGTCGGAAAAGCAACAACTGATCTGGTAATCCGGTTTACGTCTTTTGCTAATATCCCGGCTACTGCGGTTAATATCTTCTGATCAGTACCGAATTTTAAATTGAGGGTATTTACTACCGATCCAATAAATTGCCAGGCTTCGGTTATTGCCTGATCTCTATGCACTTCAATAGTATAGGGATATAAAGGGCATCTTTTAACGGTATCAACATCGGCAAAATCATCCTGGGATGGTGTAAATACATGATCCTTTGCGGTTGCTGCTGCTGCTCCTGTGGTATTTACCCTACGAACATCATCAATCCAAATAATACATTCACCTTTATCTACATCCATTTCTAACCCTACACTTAATACGGCCCCTAGCGCTGCCGGGGTTGCAATAGTCAAAGTGCATTCTTTCCATACGCCAGCGGTTAAAGCATCAATATTGATTAATTCATCCGGTGTCGCACAAGCCCCATCAGAAGCAATTAGAAATTTAAGATCGCCTAGATCGGTATTAACCGATGATTTTATCCATATCATTATTTCCTCATCTGCAGTCAAATCAACGCCCGCAAAAGTTTCAGTAGCGATTTTAGTTCCTGCAGCTACATCACCGGGTACATAAATTTTAACCGATCCGGAACCTGTCTTATAATCAGTATTATCTAATACCGATATACACTCTACATGGCTCACCCAATTATCCTCACAATCCTCTAATACAACAACTGTTCTTGCTGCCCAACCTGAAACCGGATCCCATATTGCTGCTCTCAATAGATCTCCAAAATTATCCGGATGTACTTCAACTTCTACCGGGCCGCCAAAAGTTCTTAACCCCTGATAGGAATGTGGTTCATCTAATACCCGCCGATGGGCCTTTGATAAAATTTCTTCTATATTCTGAATTATCCCTTCATTGTTCATGGTCCAAACTTTGGTAGCCGGTTGTGCTACCGTTCCCCAGGTTGTTTCTTTCTTGTAGGCTATATGGCCTCTTTCTGCCTGTGTCATAACTCATCATCTCCTTTCTTTACGGATTATATCCGCTGAATATATTTAACTGTAGTAACTGATATTCTTAGCCCGATATCCCCTTTTGATCCGAATACAAAATTAGTAGCTCCTATTTCTCCCTGGTAGCAATCACCACCCAGGGGACCCGCTGCTGTCTTTATGTCATTCCTTAAAGCCTTTCTTATTGAATCGGTTAATGTTACGATCTGCCGGGCATTTAAGGCTGTATCTGCAAATTTAACATAAGCAACTATTTCTACGGTATAGGATTCATCCCGGACTGACTGCCTTGCTATTACCGGAAACGTTTCATCTAATAAAGAAGGGACCCCAACACATATAACCGGCCAGTCGCTATAACTCATCTGATCACCTTCATAGATCCCTTTGCAAGTT
>Ga0307377_10006767_pt1 | contig 11951 bp, 14 predicted proteins | sample TR3MG_FD_202535 | JGI IMG/M metagenome (GOLD analysis project Ga0307377, IMG submission 202535) | Soil microbial communities from Risofladan, Vaasa, Finland - TR-3 | ecosystem: Environmental > Terrestrial > Soil > Coastal area > Acid sulfate soil | place: Finland: Risofladan, Vaasa | collected...
CGTCGTTTAATTCTTCCAGATGAATTAGCTCGTTTAGCCTGTGAGATAGAAATCGATATTTTAAAAGCACCTATAGGAAAACAAGATCAATATATTTCAGCATATGGTGGCATTACTTGTTTTGAGTTTAACAAGGATGATTCAGTAAAAGCTTACCCGTTATCTATAAAAATGGATACTTTATTTGATCTTGAAGATAATATAATGCTTTTTTTTACGGGGTTGACTCGCAACGCATCATCTATTTTGGAAGATCAAGACGATAAGAGCAAAATTAATAATGAAGATATGCTCAATAATTTACACTACACTAAAGAATTAGGATTAAAAAGTAAGGAAGTATTACTTAAAGGAAATATTTTAGAATTTGGTGCATTGTTAAATGAGCATTGGGAACACAAACGTAATCGTTCTAAAGGTATGAGCAATCCACAAATTGATGAATGGTATGAACTTGGAAAGAAAAATGGGGCACTTGGCGGTAAATTAGTTGGTGCTGGTGGTGGCGGATTTTTAATGTTTTATGCCGAAAATAGAAGTCAATTACGTAATACAATGGCAAAGGCTGGCTTAGAAGAAGTGCGTTTCCGATTTGATTTTGAGGGAACCAAGGTTGTGCTAACATGAATTTATTTCCAATAATAATATTATGTGGAGGGGCGGGAACAAGACTTAGTAAATATTATGATATTCCTAAGTCGATGATACCCTTTAAAAATAAACCATTTATATCATATCAACTTGAATTATTGGGTAAAAAAGGATTTTCAAAGGTTATTTTATGTCTAGGAATTGGAAACAAAATAATTAAAAGACATATAATGAAAAATTATAGTTTATATGATATAGATTCTATATTTTTTTCATCTGAATATTCTCCTTTGGGTACTGGTGGTGCCATAAAAAATATAATAGATTTACCAGATATTTTTTTTGTTACGTATGGAGATACTTATTTAAACATTGATTATGAAGATATGCAAAAAAAATTTATAGAAAATAAAAAATTATCAACAATGGCTGTTTATAAAAATAATAATAAACTTGATAAAAGTAATGTAAAAATTATAGATGATAAAAAATTAATTTATACAATGAATTATGCTTGGAAAGATGCTAATTTTATAGATTATGGTGTTAGTATTTTTGATAAAAAAATATTTGACGAGTTGGACGGAAAATTTTCCTTGTCGGAAATTCAAGAAAAACTTTCTAAAAATGAAGAAATTGCACCATACATAATAAAAAATAGATTTTATGAAATTGGTTCAATTCAAGGAATCAAGGATTTTAAAAAGTTCGTTGAAAAGGAAAATTTATAATGTTCTATACACATTTTTTTAATACAATCGAAGAAACCATGAATAAGATAGATTATTCAGAGTTGACAGGTCTTTTAGATAAAATTATTGATGTAAAATTAAGAAAAGGCAGAATTTTTTTCTTGGGAAACGGTGGCAGTGTAGCTTCTTGTTCCCATGCAGTAAATGATTTTCGAAAAATTGCAAACATAGAATGTTATAATATTGCCGACAATATTTCTGAATTGAGTGCACGAACCAATGATGATGGATTTGACACTATCTTTATAGGGTGGTTAAAAACAAGTTGTTTATCTTCAAATGACGCCATTCTAATCATGTCTGTTGGCGGAGGAGATAAAGAGAATAATGTTAGCACAAATATTGTAAACGCAATAGATTATGCTAGAAAAAAGGGAGCCAGTGTGCTGGGCGTCGTTGGTCGCAACGGGGGATATACAAAGAAGTATGGCGATGCCGTTGTCATCATACCGCCGATTGACCCAGAATTGATTACTCCTATTACAGAATCTTTTCACTCAATCATTGCCCATTTGTTAGTTTCACATCCATATTTAAAATCAAATCAAACTAAATGGGAATCTTTAGATGGATAAAAAATATGAATAAAGATATGAATAAAGCATTATTTTTAGATAGAGACGGTATTGTAAATTACAATACCTTTTGTCATGGAATATCACAACCCCCAAAAGATATTTCAGAAGTTAAAATTATTCCTGGTATAGAAATAGTCCTTATATATGCAATACAAGAAGGATTTTTCCCGATTGTTGTTACAAATCAGCCTGACGTTGCAAGAGGAAACCAGAAAAGAGAAGTCGTTGAAGAAATAAACTCTTATATAAAAAGCAAGTTACCAATTCTAGAATTTTTTGTTTGTTATCATGATGATTTAGATAATTGTATATGCAAAAAACCGAAGACAGGATTACTCCATTTTGCGGCACAAAAATATAATATTGAATTATGGAAAAGTTTTATGGTTGGAGATCGAGATAAAGATGTTGTTGCAGGAAATAATGCTGGTTGTAAAACAATATATATGAATAACAATGGAATAGAAAGCGACATTGCTGATTTTTCTGTTCGTGAAATTTATGAGGTTATAGATATTATAGGGAGTAAAAATGTATAATGGAATAAAATTATTTGCAGATGGTGCTGATTATGATGATATTATTCGTCTTAATGAGGATGAACGTATTGATGGATTTACTACTAATCCGACATTATTAAGAAAAGCTGGTGTTGATGACTATGAAAGTTTTGCAAAATCTGTTTTAACAAAGATAAAAGATAAGCCAATTTCTTTTGAAGTTTTTGATGATAGTCTTAATGGCATGATTAATCAGGCATTATATATATCAAAATGGGGAAATAATGTGTATGTAAAAATTCCTATAATGAATACTAAAGGCGTAAAAACAACGGATATTATTGAATATTTATCCAATAAGGGTGTCAAGATAAATGTTACTGCGATTATGACAATAGATCAGGCTAAAGATGCTTCACTTGCCATAAATGAAAATACAGATGCTATCATCTCTGTTTTTGCGGGGAGAATAGCGGATACACTAATTGATCCATCTCAAATAATAAAGGATATTTCTAGATATTATACATCAGACTATGTAAATATTGAACTATTATGGGCGAGCACCAGAGAGTTGCTCAACATAAAACAAGCAAAGGATAGTTGGGCTGATATTATTACTGTCTCTCCATCTATTTTAAAAAAGATAGACTTGATTGGAAAAGATTTAGATTTATATTCATTAGAAACTGTCAAAATGTTTTATAATGATGCAAAGGAAGCGGGATATACGTTGAACAATGGGTAAAAATATAGCAAATATTGATCAAAAAATTATAACATTCATTAAAGAGATAGAAAAGGATCTTCGTATACCTGCTTGTGTTCATAATGATTTTGATAATTTTATCCCTGGCGTAACTCCAATTTATTATTCAGGACCATATTGGAATGATTTAGAAATTCTTGTTGCGATTAAAATATTAATCTTAGGTGATTGGATTAGTGCGGGAAAAAATGTTCAAGAATTTGAAACTAAATTTGCAAAAATTATTGATGAAAAATATGGCATTATGGTCAATAGTGGCTCATCTGCTAATTTAGTAATGTTGGCATCTCTAAAGCAATATTATAAATGGCAAGATAATGATGAGATTATTGTCTCGCCAGTAGGGTTTCCGACGACTATATCTTCTATCGTCCAAAATAATCTGGCACCAATTTTTATAGATATTGAAATGGATACCCTAAATTTTGATCTGAATTTAATTGAAGAGAAAATTACTAACAAAACAAAAGCAATATTTTTATCCCCCGTTTTAGGGAATCCTCCCGATATGGATAAAATAAAAGATATATGTGTAAAATATAATTTGCAATTAATATTAGATGATTGTGATTCTCTCGGAAGTAAATGGGATGAAAAATTTTTAAATAAATATTGTGTTGCATCTTCTCATTCATTTTATGCAGCCCATACTATCTCAACAGGGGAAGGAGGAATGATTGTTACTAGCAACATAGGTATTGCCAAAATTGCCAGAAGTTTTGTAAACTGGGGGCGTGAATGTCATTGCTACGGTAGTGAAGGATTACTTCCTAATGGAGCTTGTAATCATAGATTTTCTAATTGGCTAAAAAATTATGATGGTATCGTAGATCATAGATATGTTTTTTCTAATATAGGATATAACCTTAAACCGCTAGATTTACAGGGTGCTATGGGCAATGTTCAATTAACTAAATTGGAAGAAATTTATACAAAAAGAAACATAAGTAAAGAAAAAATTTCACTAATATTTAAAAAAATCGATGGGGTACACTTTCCTATTCAATTAGATAAAGCAGATACTATTTGGTTTGGTACACCCATTATTTGTCAAAATAAAGAATTAAAACGAAATCTTGTTTCTTATTTAGAAAAAAATAAAATTCAAACTAGAAATTATTTTGCGGGCAATTTACTTCTGCACCCAGGATATGAACATTTAGGAAATTTTAAAGATTATCCTAATGCAAATCTAGTATTAGACTTAGTATTCTTCGTCGGAGCCTCACCTCATTATAACGAAGAAATATTCAATTATTTTGAATCAGTTCTGGGGGATTTTAAAAATGAATAAAAATATTGTTGTTCTTGGATACGGATTGCTCGGAAAAGAAATATTAAAACAAACTGACTGGGGTTATATAAACCGCAAAGAACATGGTATCGACTTCAATAAAACTGATTGGTATCATAGGATTAATTCATATGGCACGATAATTAATTGTATTGCTAATACTAATACATATTCAAAAGAGAGAGAATCTCATTGGCAGACTAATTATGTAAGCGTTATGAATTTAGTGGACTGGTGTAATGAAAATAATAAAAAGATAGTTCATATCTCAACTGATTATATTTATAGTGGTTCTTATTCCAATGCTTCTGAAGATGATATTCCAGTATCTAATAAAACTTGGTATGTTTATACAAAACTACTTAGCGATGCTTATGTGCAAGCAAGGGCAAAAGATTATTTATTAATTAGAACATCTTTTAAACCAACTCCTTTTCCCTACCCAGAAGCCATAACTACGCAGGTAGGAAATTTTGATTATGTTGATGAAATTGCATGGAGAATAATAAAACTTATAAATAGAAATGCAACAGGGGTCTTCAATGTAGGAACTAAAAGAAAAACTATTTATGATTTAGCTGTTCAAACCAACGCAGATATTAGAGGTGCGTTTCGAGTATTGAATAAGGAAATGCCTAGAGATATTACAATGAATGTTTCGAAAATGGAGAAATTTTTAAATAAAAATGAATAATATCAAAGTTAGCGTTGCAATACCAGTTTATGAAATGGATGGTAGGGGTGCAGAATTCTTAAAATATTGTATTCAATCTATTTTATTACAGACATATCCTGTATATGAAATAGTTATATCCGATCATTCAAAAAATGACGATATTTTTAATCTCTGTAATCCATGGCCACCAAACGTAAAGTATGTTCGGAATAAAGAAAATTATGGTATTTTTGCTTCAAATATGAATAACTGTTTTAGATATTGCACTGGCGATATTATTAAAATTATGCATCAAGATGATTTTTTTTATAAACAAGATTCTTTATCGGAAACCGTTAATAGTTTTGATTTAGATAAAGGCTGGTTATTATCTTCCTACTATCATTCTAATAACGGGAAAGACATCTTTAATTTACATACTCCCAAGATTAGGAAATGTCCTTTATTTGATAATAGGATTGGGGCACCTACTTGTTTGACAATTAAGAATGAAGATATTCTTTATTTTGATGAAAACTTAAAGTGGTATGTGGATACCGATTATTATGTGGGTTTGTTGAAAAAATATGGCTCTCCTGTAATTTTAGAAAAACCAACAGTTGTTCAAAGATTATGGAAAGGGCAAGTTACTAACACAATAATAAATAAAAATGTAATTACAAAAGAGATAACCTATTTATATAAAAAACATGATATAAAGGTTGAAGACTTAATTGATGTCGTGGGACAATTTGGGCATAATATATATGAAGATTAGTATGGCTATTCCTGTTTATGAAATGAGCGGGAAAGGGATAGATTGTTTAAGTTATTGTCTTGAATCTATTCGAGAACAAACTTATCAACCATATGAAATTATTGTTTCTGATCATTCTAAAAATAATGATATTTTTAATTTTTGTAAATTGCATGATATGACTATAAAATATATTAGAAATAAAGAAAAAAGAGGTTCTTTAGGGAGTAATCTAAATAGTTGTATAATACATGCTTCCGGAGATATTATTAAATTTATAATGCAGGATGATTTTTTATTGACAAAAGATTCATTATTAAAAACTAAGGAAAATTTTAATTTAAATAAAAATTGGATGGTTACATCATATTTTCATACCAAAGATAGAATTAATTTTTTTAATATGCATATTCCAATTGTCAATACCAACATAATTCTTTCAAACACAATAGGAACCCCTAGTTGTTTAACAATTAAAAATGAAAACGTTATTTATTTTGATGAAAATTTACAGTGGTATGTCGATAGCGAGTATTATTTTCGTCTTTATAATAAGTTTGGTCTCCCGATTATTTGTAATATTCCATTGGTTTGTCAATTTCTCTGGGAAGGACAAACAACAAACGCAATAATTACTGACGAAATTGTCTCTAAAGAAAAGGAATATTTATATAAAAAATATGAAAATAGAAAATAAAACAGATGCTATTGAACTTGCTCAGAAATATTTTGACGAGAAAAAATTATATTCGTCTGATTCAACCGATATTCGTGAACATTTAGACACATTAAAAACTTATGCCTCTCATTGTAATCATATTACGGAATTAGGGGTCAGGACAATGGTATCCACTTGGGCTTTTATTTTAGGTTGTCCTAAAAAATTAGTGTCAGTAGATATTTTATCGCCATCTTATTATCTTAAAGATAATAATTCTTTGCTTAATATTGTTAAAAATATTTGTAAAAATATGGATATTGATTTTTCCTTTATGCTTGACAGTTCTCTTGAGATAACTCTTGAAGAAACAGATCTCTTATTTATAGATACCGATCATTGTTATAATCAGTTGAGCCAAGAGTTAAGTCTTCATGGAAATAAAACTAAAAAATGGATAATATTACATGATACTGAATCGTGTAAAAATTATATTAAAAATAGTGCTGGTGTTGTGACGGGAGGTATGCAAGATGCAATTGATGAATTTTTATCTAGCAACAAACACTGGTCTGTCAAAGAAGTATATACTAATAATAATGGGTTGACCATCTTGGAGAGAAATGACAAAAATTAAAATTCCAGACGTAACACTTATTGCGGTTTCGTCTATAAAAATAGATGAAACTATTTTGGCATTGCAAAAGAGTTATAGATATATAGATTTTGGTTATGTAAAAATAGTTACACATGAATGCCCAGAAAATTTACCAAAAGAAATTAGTTTTGAAGAATGCTTAGAACTAAATGACATTATAAAATATAATCGATTTATTTTCGAAGAACTACACCAATATGTTGATACCTCACACTGTTTAGTAATTCAATATGATTCTTGGGTATTGAATCCAGAATTATGGGATAATGATTGGTTACAATATGATTATATTGGTGCGCCTTGGGAATGGAGAACAAACTCATATTTAACCGATGGCGGAGAAAGGGTTAGGGTTGGCAACGGAGGATTTTCTCTACGTAGTAAAAAACTTTTGGGAGCACCAAAAAAACTTGGATTGAAATTGGAGCAAAGACAAGGCTATTGGAATGAGGATGGTAATATTTGTGTGTATCACAGAAATTATTTATTAGATTATGGAATTAAGTATGCCCCAGTAGAAGTGGCTACAAAGTTTTCTTATGAAACCTCAATTCCAGAAAATAATTTTGGGAAAATGAAGACTTTCGGTTTTCATAAAAATTTGAATTTGGGAAATAAAAGGTTAGATTAAATGCCTTCAATAGCCTTTCAAATGTCATGTTATGAAAAATCCTATAAGCACTTACTTAAAAATGGAATTTTTAGGCATAATCTTTCTTTATTTCAAGACATTAACTTCGAAGAAAAGACAGTTATAGTCAATAATATTTCAAGTTATGATGATATAAACTCCTTAATTAAAGATTTTCCAGATATTTACTTTGTCTTTGCCTATGAAAAACCAGAGATAACCTTAAACTTTTTTAATTTGTCATTATCAGATTTTCCAATAGGGTTATATTATTCTCTTCAGCATTTTACTGGAATTCATTATACTAAGTGCGATTATTTATTTCATGTTAGTGAAGATTGTGGAATTGATAATCTTGATTCTAATTTTATAAAAGAATCAATAGATATGCTCGAATCAAATGAAAAATATATTATTGCTATGCCAAGATGGTGTAAAGATGATAATGCAATTGAGAAAACGGAACCAGATAGAACCAACTTTTTTATACAATATGGCTTTACTGATCAAATCTATATAATTAAGACAAAAAAATTTAAAGAAGATATATATCATTATAATCATCCAATGTCTGAAAGGTATCCAAAATATGGAGGCGAATGCTTTGAAAAAAGAATCGATTCGTTTATGAGGTGTAATCAATATTATGGAATTGTTCACAAAAATTATATTTATAATAGTACATATTATGATGCAACAATAAAGAAGAGATTATAAAAATGAGAAAAATTTTTCCAAAAGCTTTTTTTGTTGTTTCAAACTGGAACAATGATATATCATGGGTAGAGGAATATACGGACAATTATATTATATATGATAAAAGTAATACGTTGCCAGACAATGATAAAATTATAAAAATTAAAAATGTTGGATATAATATTTATGATATTCTACATTTTATTGTTAATAATTATGATAATCTGCCTGAGCTAATTGCATTTCTTCAAGGAAATCCATTTGATCATTGTAAAAAAGAAACTTTTGATAAATTAATTTATAATACATGCTTTACTCCAATAGAGGATTACTCACACGTTCCTGAATCTAACGCCAATAAAAAAAGCATTGACGGTGGGTACATGGAAAAAAATACTTCTTGGTATTTTGGTGCACATCGGCAAGAACATGGCTCAAAAGTTACAAAGTATTTGTCGTCCTATACTCAACTTTTAAAGGAAATATTTAAGAGTCCAGAATATCCACAATGGATTAGGTTTGCGCCTGGTGCACAATATATTGTGCCAAAAGAAAATATATTGTTTTATAGCAAAGAATTTTATAAAAAATTGATGAGTTATGTGGATTATCATAGAATACCAGCAGAAGGTTTTGCTTTAGAACGAACTATGTACTATATTTTTACTAATAAATGGGATGAAAAAATGTCAAATAAAAAAGAAGCATTAAATGAACTAGATATACTTGCAAGAAAATATGGAACAGATAAAAGAACTAATGATAATAATCAACGTATTTATCATGGATATACAGACACTTATTATAGGTATTTATTTCCTAAAAAATTTGATATAAAAAATTTATTAGAAATTGGTGTCAGAGAAGGATATTCACACTATATGTGGGCAGATTTTCTACCCAACGCCATGATTTATGGTATTGATAATTTTTTAGATCCTTTATGCACAGTACCAAAAGAGGAAATTGAGAATAATCCCCAGATTAAAATTATTGTTGGAGAACAATCAGATCAACTTGTTTTGAATAAATTTGAAGAAATTCCTTTAGATATCATAATAGACGATGGTTCTCATCTTTCTTGGGATCAACAAATAAGTTTTAATATTCTTTGGGATTATTTAGTCTCAGGAGGATATTATTTTTTTGAAGATTTAAGTGAATGTTTTAATAGAGATTTTAGAGAATTCGATGATAGGCGTTCTTCTACCTTGAGATGGCTACACACAATAAATATGGGAGAAATTCCTTTTTCATATTATATTAAAGAAGAAAGAATGAAAGAAATTTTTAATCAAATTAAATCAGTAAAAGCTTTTGGAGATCTTGTTGTAGTTCAAAAAAGGGGCGATGTATGAATAAAGAAAATGTATTAAAACACGCATTATCATTTGAATATGGTGGAATGTCAGAAAATGAATTGGCTTATGTTTATGATTTATGTATTAATAAAAATGTTTTAGAATTAGGAAGCATGGTGGGTATGAGCAGTTATGTTATTGCATCTGTTGCAAAGAGTCTTTTTTGTGTTGATGTATGGTCAAACACATGGGAACACTTAGAACATGATCCAAAACAACAAGATGTTTATAAATATTTTTCGGGTGTTATTCCATCTATTTATGAAAGTTTTAAAGAAAATTGTAAAATTTTTATTGATTCTAAGAAAATAAAAATATATAGGGGAAACACAAACAAAATGGTCAATAAATTTTTAGATAAAAGTTTTGATGTTATTTTATTTGATGCAGATCACTCGTATAAAGGGATATCGCAAGATTTTGATCTTTATCAAAACAAATTGAAAAACGATGGCATTATTATTTTTCATGACTATGGCGATTCAATGTGGATAGAGATTAAGCAATTTGCAAATGAAATGGTCGCCAAAAATGTAATAAAAATGATTGACCAAAAAGAAAGAATTGGAGTATTTCAAAAATTATGAAACAACCAAAAGCTAAAATAATTATAAGTTGTTTTAATGAAGATTTTAATTGGGTGAAAGAATATACTGATAACTATCTTGTATATAATAAGGGTGAACCAATTGATGACCCTCATGTGATAAATACAGAAAATATAGGAAATAACCAAAGAGATATTTTTAAGTTTATATGTGATTTTTATGATAGTTTACCGGAATTGATGGCTTTTATTCAAGCAGATCCATTTGATCATTGTAAAAAAGAAACATTTGATAAATTAATTTATAATGAATGTTTTACCCCTCTTGAAGATTATGGTTTGATTCCAGCAAATTCACTCGAAGGAAGAGATGAGAGTGGTGGATTTCTAGAAAGGAATAATAGTTGGTATATACAGGCAAATAATATAACCCACAATATTAGTTGTAAATATTCTTCTTTTGATCAATTCATGGAAAAATATTTTTCAAACTATAAAACTGGTAGTTATATTAGATTTTCACCAGGTTCTCAATATATTATAGAAAAAAAACAGGCGTTACATTATCCAAGAACATTTTGGAAAAATTTAATGGACGAACTTCCAGAGAACTTTATGTCTGAAGGACATATTATCGAAAGAGCATTATGGACAATACTCCAATGTGGTTTAATAATAAGGTAGATGATGAGTTATAGTGAATACAAACCAGGGTTACATAAATTATTGTGTCATTTAGGACATTTAGATTCTATATCTAAAGGTCTTCCCGTAGCACCAATTCATATTTCTGTTTGGCCAACCAATAAGTGTCAACTAAACTGTGATTATTGTTGTTGTAGGAATGTGAAAAGAAATAATTCTGAATTAGATATTGAATTATATAAAAAATCGCTTGGGGTTTTTTCTAAATATGGCACAAAAGCAATAGAACTTTCGGGCGGTGGCGAACCTCTTCTATGGTCGCATATAGATGAAGGAGTTAATTTTGCATATTCCCTTGGAATAAAACAATCTTTGATAACAAATGGGCTTGCCTTAAAAGATGTTTCTGTAGATACTTTATCTAAATTTGAGTGGATTAGAATTAGTGTTCAGTCGGCGAATTATGCAGAAAAAATAAATTATGAAAAAATACCGGTAAAAACTAGTTTGTCATATATGGTTTCTGATGACACCAAGTTATCAGATTTACTAAGTTTGCATACATTTTCTAAAGCAATAGATATTCCTACACGAATAGCAGTAGCTCGTCCGTGTGCAATAGGAAGAGCGAATGAAATAAAAAACATTGTTATTAATCTCGGTGAACCTTTTTTCTTTTCCGATAAGAAGTTAGGTGAACCTAAAGGATGCTATATGGCATGGATACGTGCTGCAATAGACTGGAATGGTAATTTTCTCCCTTGTCCGTCTATTCAACAAAATAAAGAGAACGAAGGTTTTATTCCTAAAAATTTTATTTTATGCAACATCGCAAATATAGAAAAATGGATATTGAATA
>Ga0307377_10006768_pt1 | contig 11948 bp, 12 predicted proteins | sample TR3MG_FD_202535 | JGI IMG/M metagenome (GOLD analysis project Ga0307377, IMG submission 202535) | Soil microbial communities from Risofladan, Vaasa, Finland - TR-3 | ecosystem: Environmental > Terrestrial > Soil > Coastal area > Acid sulfate soil | place: Finland: Risofladan, Vaasa | collected...
AGGCCTCAGAATCGAAGCCGCTCCGTTGCTCTGCGACCCTCCAACGGCACGCGTTTTCATCGCGCCCGTCGACTAGAATTCAAGCCTGAGCTTCGGTCACATTTCGAAAAATACAAAAACAAGCCCATGCAAAGTAGTGCGTCACTGGCGGTGGAAAACGCCAGTGGCTCTTGGGAACTCCGCGGGTAGGGATCGCCGAGGGCTAGTGCGTCGACAATGTTCTTTTCACGACTCTTCGCTTTGCCGCGCTTCGTGTCTCACAACGGAGACGGACTACTTCGTGATCAAGCTCTTGCCCGACCAATCAACCATCAGGCTCCACTGATTGAGCTTAAGCGTCGACAGCATCGCCTTCGTTGGGTCTGATCGCGGCCCAGCGAAATCCCCTGCTTTGAGCTACCCCCCTCTTTAGCGTTGCCGGCACTTGCTCCGGGGCGCGCATTGAGGATGGTTTGGGTGGCGAATTTCTGTGTTAAGCACCGGGGAGTTGGAAGGCACACCCGGTGGGTCATGCGTGACATCTTGCCGTTCATTCTGTGTGGGGGAGCCGGCACCAGGCTTTGGCCGCTGTCGCGCGAGGCCTTCCCCAAGCAATTCCACCGACTGACCGGGCCTGAGTCGCTGTTTCAACAGACCTGTCGCCGACTGACGGGAGATCTGTTCGGAGATTTCTCGGTCCTCAGCAACTATCAGCATCGCTTTCTTATTCTGGAGCAGTTGCAGGAGATTGGCGCCAGCGCTGCCAGTATCGTGCTTGAGCCTCAGGGTCGGAACACCGCGCCCGCAGCCTGCATTGCCGCGCTGATCGCGAGCCGGACTGATCCAGACGCGCTGGTGCTGCTGGCGCCCTCCGACCACAGCATCGGAGATGCGAGTGCCTTTGCCCAAGCCATCAGCATTGGCGCCGATGCAGCGCGAGAAGGGAAACTGGTCACCTTCGGCGTCGAACCGGACTGTCCTCACACCGGCTACGGCTATATTGACGCCGACCAGGGCGGGGGAGCCAATGCCGTTCTTGTGGTGAAGCGCTTCATCGAAAAGCCGTCACGAGAGGCTGCCGAGACCTATCTCGACAGCGGCTTCTATTGGAACGCTGGGATATTTTTAGTCAGCGCCACGGGCCTGTTGGAGTTGTTTCAGGCGCACGCACCCGAAATTCTGAGGCTCTCCCGCTGTGCTCTCAACGAGTCGAGCACAGATCTCGGCTTTCGGCATTTGGGCAAGACCTATACCCAAGCGCCGTCCATTTCCCTCGACTGCGCCATTGTGGAGAAAGCCGAAAACATAGTCTGCGTACCGCTCAACACGTCCTGGAGCGACGTTGGCTCCTGGTCGGAAGTGTGGAACTTCCTGGACAAAGACTCTTGCGGCAACGTGGTGAAGGGTGAAGGCAAGGTGTTGCTTGAGGATACGCGCAACAGCTTCGCCTATAGCGATCACGCTTGCGTCGCCCTCGTCGGCGTCGAAAATCTGGTGGTGGTGGCCATGGGCGATGCGGTGCTGGTCGCATCGAAAGACCACGCTGAAGCCATCAAGCTTATCGTCGATCAGCTCAAGGGCAATGGCCAGGACATCGCTTTGCAGCATAGTCGTGTCTATCGGCCTTGGGGCTGGTATCAAGGTCTCAACCGCGGAGACCGGTACCAGGTGAAATGTATCATGGTTAAGCCCGGTGCCAAATTGTCGCTACAAAGCCACCATCACCGCTCCGAGCATTGGGTCGTAGTCCAGGGCACGCTTGAGGTAACCAGAGGCGAGGAAACCAGTTTCCTCACCGAGAATCAGTCCACCTATATCCCCATCGGCGAAAAACACCGCTTAGCCAATCCGGGCAAAGTCCCCGCATTTCTTATCGAAGTTCAGTCCGGCCCGTATCTGGGTGAGGACGACATCGTCCGATTCGAGGACATCTATGGGCGGCCTTCAACGGAATAGTCTCTATACGGAAGGAGGCGATTTCCTTCGGCTTGTTTTGGCCCGACTTCCTTCGTACAGATATCAGTCCTTGCCATCGCATCTCTGGTTGGTCAGGACGGCCCCAAAATTGGGATTACCGCTCGTATCACAGCTCTGATCCTTGTTAGCCCGGTTCTTGGGGTCGGGGATCTCTGCTATTGCTGGTGTGGAGTTCGAAGGGCTTTACGTGAAAAGTAGCACTGCGCTTGCTTCGCATTTTGGGCTCAATCCTACCCTGGCGCTGTCAGAGCAGGAGCGTTGGTATGTTGCCCGCACGCTGCCTCAGCGCGAGCTCCACGCGGGGAAGCAGCTCGAGAATCAAGGCTTTCGCGTCTTCCTGCCGTGCTATTGGAAGAGCCGCCGTCATGCCCGCAGAGTTGAGACCATCTCCGCCGCCTTATTCCCACGCTACATCTTCGTGATCCTCGACCGCACGCGAGATCGCTGGCGCTGTATCAATGGCACGTTGGGCGTGGAGCGATTGCTCATGCAAGGCGGGGAGCCGCAGACAGTGCCTCACGGCGTGGTCGAAGGCCTGATCAACGCTGCTGACCCAAAGGGTTTTGTGCAGTTCCACCTTCATCTGAAGGAAGGGCAGATGGTCAGGGTGACGGCGGGGCCATTCGCCGATCTGGTTGGGCAATTACAACAGCTCGACGAGAATGGTCGCGTTAGAGTGTTGCTGGAGATCATGGGAGGAAAGGTGCGGGTCACCCTGCCGCAAACATTGGTGGCTCCCAATTGAAAGACTCCGGGTCCGCGCCCCTGTTCCTCCTTTTAGATGAGCTCGCAGCCCCCAATGGCTACTGAACAGCCTTGTCCAGACGATAGCCGATCCGGTCGATTTTTCTGAAGCAAGTTCCGCTGCCCACGCCTTGCGCTTGGCGCTTGCCACCAAGAGCCGACTTCTTTGCCGCATGTTCGAGAGCGCGGTCAAACTTGAGCAAGGCGTGCAAGGCGTGGTCGACCCGTGCTATTGGAGAGCGGCGAAGGGGTGATGCAAAGCGTAGCAACGATGTCTAGTAGGGCTCCATCGTGATCGCTGAATGGTCAAGCTGGCTCTCGCGATCGCCTTCTGTTCGTCGGCCTGTGATCAAACTCTGGCGCGTCTTACTACGTGTCCAGCGAGCGACGTTTGCACACGCGGTCCTGGTGGTGTGTAGGCGCGATGGGCATGTGCTTGTATGGTCATCGTCATGCGGACGACTGCGGCTTCCAGTCAAGCAACTCGATGCCTGGATCCCTATCACCACTCAGGTTGAAGAGTGGCTAGAGCGATTGTCGCCACAGAGCTCTGTCCCAGCCCTCGTAGCGGTGGATGGGACCCCTGGGCGTGAAGGCGTTACCTTCCTTTATGCTGCGAATGTCGACCCAGGTCGTGCCCAAGGCGGTGAAGAGGTTTGGCTCGAGCCTGACATTGCTGCCTCTCGCCTTAACGGCAACGATGGCCGGCTCCTTCTCCTCTGCACTAGCGGTGCACATTAGCTCGCCGCGCGCACTTGAGGGGGCCGATCCCTGAGTCAACAAACCTCCAAAACAACCCCAGGCAACTAGATGAGATTTGTCGATGTCTGGCATCAGCGCCTGTGAGACAAAATTTGCGGATTGAGTAAGAGAGGATTTCTGGCTCTTCGTAGCCTTTCAAAGGAGCGAAGATGAGACAGAAATCCAGGCCGGTTCTACGGCACGCATTCGCTCCGCAGGACCAAGGCAACCCTCATCTACAAAAAAAGCGGAAAATCTTCGAACGGTTCAGCTCCTTTTGGGGAAAGCACCGTTCGCTACCTAGGAATCGAGGTGGACGACGCTCTTGCGGTTGCCGAACAGATCAATGTCTGAAAACCGAGGCAGAGCAGACATGCTCTGCCTCCTAACCCCATGACCGTTTTCGCGCCAATAGCGGAAATTGCCCAGCAAGCAGCCGCCGTAGCCGGGAGACAATTCACGACTTATAAGCTCGATTTCAGTTGATCGGTAGGGGGCGCCGTTAATGCAGGTCGTGTTGTTGCTGCAGCTGCTGACCCTGCTGGTGGTGGCCAACGGCGCAGCTGTGGCCGCCAAGAAGCTCCTCGGGGCGACACTTGCCCGCCCCCTCGACGGCGGCGCTCTTTTTGTCGATGGCCGGCCCATATTGGGGCCCGCGAAAACTATTCGTGGCATCGTCGTCTCCGTGTTGGCGACATCCATCTGCGCAGCGCTGATGGGGCTTGGGTGGTGGATCGGAGTTCTGATCGCGACTTTTGCCATGGCTGGCGATCTCTTCTCCAGCTTCGTGAAACGCAGGCTGAACCTGGCCTCTAGCAGCAAGGCCGTAGGTCTTGATCACATTCCGGAGTCTCTCTTTCCCCTTCTGGCCAGCCGGTTGCTGCTACCGCTGAGCATTTTCGATGTTGTGGCGGGGGTGACGATCTTCGTCGTCGGCGCACTGATCCTGTCGCCCCTCCTTTTCAAGTTGAACCTTCGCGACCAACCACACTGACGGCGATCATCGGCTCGATAGGTGGAGGCAGTGCAGGGTGACTTCTGGAGGGCAGTTGAAGCGCACAGGGACGACGGATGACCCGGCGCCCACCGACGTGTAGCCGATCATGTCACGATATTTCCAAGGGCCGGCCCCCATGGAGCGTGGCAAGACCGAATCAAGCGTGATCGGGATGCCGCCCGGAAGGCAAATCTGGCCGCCGTGGGTATGGCCGCTCAGCAAGAGATTGAAACCGGCGTGGGCAGCCTGTCGATAGACTTCCGGCGTGTGCGAGATCAGAATCGAAAACTCGTCGTCGGGTATCGCGGCAGCCGCCTTCTCGATGTCATCCATTGCATAGAAATGGGCATCGTCTATCCCGCTAAGATGGAGGCGTTGCCCGCTGCGCTCAAGAACGTCACTCTCGTTGAGCAACATCCTTATCCCCATCGCCTCCAATCCCGGCACCATGCAAACCGTGTCGTGATTGCCGAGCACGGCGTAGATTGGGCCTCTGAGGCTGGCACGTATGCGCGCCATCGCGGCGAGCGTTGTGTCGTATGGACCACAGGTTCCGCCTCGGTAGTCACCCGTTAGAACGCAAACGTCGTAGCGTGCGTTTCCGATGAGCTCGACCACGCGTTTCATTGCCGCTTCGCTCATCTCGACATGAAGGTCGCTGAGCTGAGCGATGGTGAATCCGTCGAAGGCCCTCGGTAGGTGTGGCGACTCAATCCGATTGTGCCGTATGTCGACTTTTGCCGCATTGCGAATGCCTCGACGATAGAGGCCCGTCATCATCAGGACGGCGCGGATTACGATATGCGACAGCGGCAGGTTCTCGAAGTGAAAGAAGTTTATGCCTTGACCAAAAACCTGCGCCTCATGATCCTTCTCGATTTCGAGGCGCTGTCGCGCGTGCGGCGCCCCGAGACGCTTCTCGAGCATGATCAGAATATCTTGGTCCGCCATGGCTTGCTTCAGAGCTTTTTGGGAGCAGGCAGAGTTGGCCAAACTGTACTTGACCTGCAAGGACTTCTTTTCGGAAGAGCGTTAGCGGGTCCACTCGGCAGTCAAAATGCGAACGGATGCCCTCTTGCGCCCGAGGCACGCAATGCTTGGCCAGAATGGCCGCTGTGGGTCGATGCTGTCGAAAAACGTTTTTTCGAGGGGCGAGTGAGCAACATTGATTCAAGATACGAGTCTGACGCGCAACATTGATTCAAAAAACGCGGCACCTGGATTCGATTGTTGCCCGCGCCCTGCTCGTCGCCGACTTTATCGACAGCATCGGTCATTAGCGGACGCAGCGACACCTGCTCGAACTGGTCAGCTATGTGCCACAACGAGACATCGACGGATCGATACAAGCAAGGCGTAAGCTCGTCGTCGTTCGACGTGCCTTTTCAATAGACTCCTTTGCGAAGCTCAGCCAACGCATGAAGCTCCATTCGATTTGCCAAGGTTGGGCTCACGGCTCAAATCCCACTGTTCGACACTTTCATCAAAACGGCCACATCGAAAATCCGCCAGAAGCGGGTACGACGGGCCGCTGCGCCCGCCCGAGGCGCGCGCGGCTCGTTGCCCCCGCGGCGCTGACTTTGGAGGGTGTTGGAGCGCCTCTGAGTTCAAGCCTGTTGGGCACCCCTTGTGGATCCGTGACAACAACGTCAAGGTTGTTCCAGCTCCATTCCGCTTCGCGATCTCCCCAGCGTACAGGCTCGATGGCGACGAGCTTCCTTGTTTGGAAATCAATGAGCGCGGCGTATTCCAGCTGCCTGCCGTCTGCCGCCGTCCCGGCGTAATAGGTGAGCGTGCCTGTTCCCCAAAGGGAACCCTTCTGTGGCTTCCAATTCAACAGCCTCGGCTCGCCCTGGCCGTACATTTCCAATGCAATTCGGAAGTCGCGATAATCGGGATTTTCGGCTACATAGTGGTTTGCTGCGGACCGCCTGAGGGTCCAGCCACCAACCGTTGGGCCCACCTTCTTTGCCTTGGCACCGCTCGCCTCGGCAATCCGGGTTAGCCCCTCCAAGCTTCCCGGCTGGAAAGGCTCGAAGCGCAAAGCTTGGTGGTAGTCGGACAGGGCTAGTTTTGGTTGACCGAGCGCTTCCCGTATCTCACCGCGCACCTGAAGCGCAACCGCGCTCTCCGGATCGGCCTTCAGGGCCTCTTCTATTGTGGGAAGGGCCGCGGCGGGGGCGCCAGCCTGCAACAGGAATCTCGCCACTTGGGCGAGAGCCGCCGTTGAACCGGAGTCCAAGGAAAGAGCCTCCCTCAGATCGGCCGTCGCCTCTTCGTCCTTTCCCATCGCGCTATAAACCGCACTCCGTTCGGCGAAAGCCGTGGCCAAGGACGGGTCAAGCTTGATCGCGGCCGTCATATCCTCCAGCGCCGCATCAGGCTTGCCCAACCTCGCATGGGCGCGCGCGCGATCGAGGTAGGAAGTTGCGGATTTGGGGTTTAGCCGGATCGCGAGATTGTATTCTTCAATCGCTTCCTCGTAGCGTTGCAACGTTACCAACGCCTTCGCCCGATTGACCCGAGCAATCGCATAGCCAGCGTTGAGCGTCGTTGCCCGCCTCAAATCGCGCAGAGCGCCAAATCGTCGCCCGAGCAGGAGTTGCACCTTGCCGCGGCCGTTAAAGGGTACGGCGTCGTCCGGCCTCAGCTCGATCGCCCTGCTGAAATCGCGGAAGGCGGTAAGGTAGTCGCCGGCTTGAAAATGCGCGTTGCCCCGATTGTTGAAGGCCTCCACGTAGCGGGGAAACAGCAGGATGGAGTGGTCGAAGTCCTTGATGGCTTCTTCGTTTATCCCAAGGCTGACGAGGACATTCCCGCGATTGTTGTAAAGAGCCGGGTCGTCGGGCGTGATCGTCACCGCGGCGTTAAAGTCATCCATCGCCGCGCGTAGGCGCCCTAGACACCATCGGGCGACCCCGCGGTTTTTCAGAGCCGCAGCCTTCTCTAGATAATCCAGGCCGCCGAATTTGAGCGCGCCCTCAAGGAGCGTATCGGCTTCTTCGTAGCTACCCCTCAGAAGCGACGCGGATGCCTGCCTGGTATCTCGTAACGCCTGTTCCCTCTGGCTTGTCGTGGCGGCGTGAGCAGACAGCGGCACGTTGGCGGCAAGCCCAGCGGCCAATAGAAAGCCCGCGACTAAAATGGCTCGGTGCGGCCATCGGCGATCGAGACGGCGGAGATTCTTCTCTTGGGTATTGGCGAGCGTGCCTGGAAAGCCTCGAAAAAGGGAGGCACCGAATAAGCCTGCCGTCTCCACTCCTAGTGCCCCCGCTCGGCATCACTTGCCGCATTTTGCAGCCGAGGCAAGGGTTACTGAGAGATAGTTGCAAATGCGTTTAGAGCTTTCGCCGGCAAGCAAGCCACTGCTCCTCGTCGCAATGCGTTCGGCATGCCAGCGACGCTCGAAGATCTGGCACCATACCGCCCGGCGCGCTTTCAAATGCTCGATCGGCACGCCTGGGGACGCCGCGGATGGTCTGCTAAGGGTCATTCGCGCCGTTCGGGCCTTATCCAGGATATGTCCGGTTAACGGATAGTTCCGGAAATGCCCTTTCGGCGTTGATGGTGTCGGGTTAAGCAGGCTTTTTCGATGGCACTGGCGTTAGATCATGTCCCGAAATGCGGTGCCCGGGCGGGGCTTGCTATCTCGCTATGAATCGCAAGGGAGAGCGCCGTCTCTCCGCATTGTCACGGACAACGTCAAACCTGCTTCGAAAATCGATCACCAGCGAGGAAAGCAGCCCCCCAAGCATCGCTAACCCAAAAAAAACAAACCCAGAACACTTGCGGACGAGAATCGCTAACCCATATTTAATTAAGGTAGCCACGCTACTGGCATCGCGGATCTTCCCTGTCCGTGGCGCACGAGCCGAACCATCCAGCCGAGAGCAAGGATCGGAACGGCGGTTGATGCTGGGCGATTGCGCTCGGTGTTGAAGCGCTCCTTGGCGCCCCTTTTGGCGGGCACGAGGAAGAGTAGGCTGACAGTTACTCACGCCTGCTGCCAGGGCCAACTCCGACAAATCAACAACTCGCGGCGGCTGCTCGCAGCATGTCCGCTCGGCACAAGGAAAAGAACCATGGACGATTTGGATCGCCAATTCGGAACCGACTCCGATCGAAACGGAGAAGCGACAGACTGTGAGGGCACGACCAACGCGAAGGAAGAGCCGATCATGAGCGTTGAACCGGCACTCGCGTCAGACCATCAGCCGGGAGCGGAGAGGTTTACCGCCAAGATGTTGGCCCTATTTGGTGTAGGAGACGAAATAACGATAGACCTTCCGACAGTTAGCCCAACTCGGTCAACAGAGTCAGCCAATACTGAACGTAAGCCGGGTATTGATCTCCTCCAACATCAGCTCGTCAACTCGGTCACGCGACAATACAGCCCGGAGATAACATCGAAGCTGAGGCACGGCGCTGTCGATCTTTATTCCAGTCTTTCACCTCAAAATGCCAGCGATTCAGTCTTGGCGCGCCTCGTCGTCGGGCTGAACAATATGACGATGGATTGTCTTGACCGGGTCCATCGGAGCTCTGATCGCGCTCGGGAGATAAACCTGCGCTATGCCGTTAAAGGTGCTGCGACCCTGGTTGACGTGATGAAGTTCAACGACGCCCGCCGCGGGCGCGCTCAGCCGACGGTTACGGTCGGCAAGGTCAAGATTGAGGCGGGTGCTCAGGCGATTGTCGGCAACGTGCAAACGGGAGACCCGCAAGAGCAAGAACCAGAATCGGTTCCTCGCTCCCAGGCCAAGCCGAAGGGCGATTAAGCCATCAACTGGTCCGATCTGATCAATCTGGCTTGGAGGACGATGGCTGGTACCCACAAACGCAATACCGCCCCGATGCTGGCTAGCCCCCGCTGCGGGGCGAGGACGCGGATGGGCACCGGCTGTCGCTCACCTGCCGTGGGCGGCAAGAAGCGCTGTCGTATGCATGGCGGCGCCAAAGGATCCGGCGCCCCAGAAGGCAACCAGAATGCGCTGAAGCACGGAACCTACACCAGGGAAGCGTTTCGGCAGCGAAGGCAGATGCGCGAACTCGTTCGAGAAGCTCGGAAATTGCTCGGCGAGCCCAATAGTTGAGGCGAAGTTTTTCCGCCTTTCAGTCGCCTTCTCTCCTCTCTCTGAGCCGCACGCCTGGACCTCCCATATCGTCGGCTGGAATGAAGATGATCCCCTCGCTCTCAAGAACGCGTTGGATTTCCGCAAGCGTGGCGACGGTCGTACCCATTCCATTCTCATAGCGGCTGACCGTATTCGCGGCGACACCAGCGCGCTGGCCTAGATCGCGCACGCCCCAGCCAAGCGCGGCTCGAGCCATGCGCAGCTGCGATCGTGTGATCATGGGCAACCCCTCCACATAGCTTGACGTTGTACACGGATCCGTGTACACTGTCCTGTCCTGCGAAGCCTTGATGAGTGCATGGAATGACCAGCCCAGCCCTGAAAAATGAGATCCAAATCTACCAATGGTTGCGTGAGAGGCTGTTGGACCACCTGCCCGAAACTGACGATGAGACGATCCGCGACACGTTGGAGGGAATCACCGACCTCCACGAAATGATAGCCGCGGTGGTCCGCTCGGCGCTAGTGGATGAAGCGCTGCAAGCCGGCCTCCGCTCTCGCCTCGAAGACATGAAGACGCGACTATCCCGGATCGAGCAACGCGGGACCAAAAAGCGGCAATTGGCACTTGAGGCCATGAGCGAAGTGGGGCTGAAGAAGCTGGAGCAGCCCGACTTTACCGCCTCAGCCCGGGCGGGGTCTCCCGCCCTTGTGGTCATCGCTGAGGACACCATCCCCGACACCTATTGGCTGGCGCAGCCAGCCAAACTCGATCGGCAAGGGCTTCTCGGCCAGCTCAAGCGGGGCGATGTAATTCCGGGCGCTCAACTCAGCAATCCCCAGCCGGTGCTTATGGTGAGGACAAAGTAATGGCCTTTACCGATACCCAAGTCCGTCAGCTGAAAGCTAAGCTCGATGCGAGGCACGTTAGGACGCGCAAAGCGAATGGAGCTAGCTTGAACTATGTGGAAGGCTGGCATGTTATCGCCGAGGCCAATCGCATTTTCGGCTTTGACGGCTGGGACCGGAGAACCGTTGCCACCGAGTGTGTGTGGACCTTAGCCAAGGGGGCGTTTTATCACGCCACCTACACCGCGAAAGTGCGCATCAGCGTGAGAGCTGGTGGTGCCAGGATCGTACGGGAAGGCTCAGGCACGGGTGAAGGCAAGGCGTTCACCCCCGGAGAAGCCCATGAGCTGGCGCTGAAAGGCGCCGAAACCGATGCCACCAAGCGTGCGCTTGCCACCTTCGGCAACCCCTTTGGTCTTGCCCTATATGACCGGGCGCAGAGTGGCGTGCGCAAGGCGCGCGGTGGAAAAGCTGCTGCAGCGGGTCGGGCCACAGGCCCCTGGATCCTCAATTCGGCCGCTGGTACCGAGGAAGCAAGTTTCGAACGGCCGAGCGAGTTTGCAGCAGCGCTGCGCAAGGTCATGGTTGAGGCGCAAGACATCGAGATCCTGTTCGCCACTTGGGAACAGAATGTCGAGACCGTGCGCAGTCTCAACAGGTGTCTCAAGCAAGATTCCCTACCCAGGTCCGGCATCGCTCCCCAACTGGTCACTCACCTGAAGCGATGCGCCGTTGCCCTCGTCAAGCCTCAAGGTGGCGCCAATGGAGGATCTGCTGATCGGGAGGGCACCTCAGACCACCGCGATGAAAATGGTGCGCGCCCAAAGATCGACAAGAGCGTGCTCACCATCAGCGAACCGAAGCGATTCCGATCAAGGGAGCATTTGCGCCGCGTCGCCCAGCAACCCTGTCTCGTTTGCGGGCGATCGCCCGCGCACGCCCATCACGTCCGCTACGCCCAGTCCCGGGGTCTAGGACTCAAGGTGAGCGATGAGTTCACTGTTCCTCTCTGTGCGATCCACCACTCAGAAAATCACACCACCGGAGATGAAAGGCGCTGGTGGCAGGAGCACAAGATAGACCCCCTCCCCGTGGCGCATCGCTTGTGGCGCGAAAGTGGCGCAGCAGGTCCCAGGTTGCCTGACCCAACTAAGGACGACGGAGCACTCTCCAACGAAGAACAATAGAGTGGCTCGAGCGGAGCGCGCCTTCTACTATGCGCGTGCTGCAGATCCCGACGCTCGACCACCTCCGACGCCAAGAAGGTGAAACACTCGGGCCTGACACCTTACCGCCGGAGGCCTCTAAAGGAGATGGTCGTTCTGGGGTTGGACGTTCTTCCGCCTGAGACCATTGAAGGGACTAGGGTCGTCGGCTTGCTGATGCCGTCGCCAATTTCGATCCACCAATCCTCTTCGGCGTGCGGAAAGCGGTAGCGTACCTGCCGTACCAACCCGCAAGCATAGTCGTAGGCGGCATCGAACCCGTCTAGCTCCACCCCTTTGGTGTCCGTGGCGGCGTCGTCGCTCCAAAGGAAATTAAAGTAGTACCGCGGCATGTCATCTCAACTCCCTGGGATATAAACT
>Ga0307377_10006769_pt1 | contig 11947 bp, 23 predicted proteins | sample TR3MG_FD_202535 | JGI IMG/M metagenome (GOLD analysis project Ga0307377, IMG submission 202535) | Soil microbial communities from Risofladan, Vaasa, Finland - TR-3 | ecosystem: Environmental > Terrestrial > Soil > Coastal area > Acid sulfate soil | place: Finland: Risofladan, Vaasa | collected...
GGCACTGTGGGGGTGGGTAGATTCCCATTATACGCAGAAGAGACTTCTTTGCAAATTGAGAATGTAAATTTTCTTTAGATTGATTTTGATGAGAGTGGTTGGTAATTGCTTGTGTATAATAGATGACTGCCGGAAGCCTCCCCTCCGTAGGGGCATTCCTATAGTAGGGTGTTTGCCTTTCGCTCTCTCTCCCTTTTGAAAATAGGACACCTATGATAATGGCCCGAGCAGGGAAGGGTACCCTCCGCTAATGAATCGGCGAGAAAATTTTTAAAAAAATTTGATTTCGAGCGATTTTATTTTTTTTTGGATATTCCCCCTTTTGGGTAAGGACTTAATTTAAGGGCGATAATTATGAGCAAGATACGGTGCAAGAGTTGTTTCACGGAGTTTGATGAGTTTTGCCCCATACCGAATAACGAGTTATGCGACATTTGCCATAGTGCGACCTTAAATCGAGATGTATGTATTTGGTGTGGAGAGAGGGCTAAGGAGCCTGCTTCGCAGTGTTGCGCTGAGTGTGCGCCAGTAAAAGCCCCATTAATTGGAGAATAGGTGATGGATAGGAATAAATTAGGTGGTACGCATTCAATTGCTACAAAGATTGATGATTTGATGATTTCTTTTGCGAAGAAGAATGGAGTTAAGTGGCGTGATTTGACAAATAACCTGGACGAGAGCAAGCTTGATAAACATATTGGGGCTATTGCCAAGATTATTCATGATGGGCTACAGAAGGCGCATGGTGATACTGATTATCGGACAGTGGCGAGTTGTGAGGATGAGATTGCGACAAGGATAGCGCATGATTTGTTCTCGAAGAAGAAGCGAGTGGTAATTATGATAGATGAGATGGATGAGAGGAGTATTAAGAAGGCTGAGCGTCAGAAGATGCGACTAGAGAATGATGGTTATATTCTTGTTGATTCAAAATCTAATCCTTTTAGGTCTTCGCTCACATATGAACTACCAAAAAATGCTAAGAATCTTATTTCAGTTTCTGAATTTGACATATCAGGTGAGTTATTGAAGGTTGCGAGAGATTTGGTAGGAGGAGCAGAGCGAGATTATCTTTTTCTTGGTCGTATGCAGTCTGATTTAGATTATGCTTTGAATGAGCGTAGTCTTGGTTATGGGGCAGAGAAGCATTTGATGATGCTTAATTTTGAAGACCAAATAAAAGAGATGAAGAAGTTGTGGAATAGGGTTGATGAGAAGCCAGAGTGGTTGACGAAGCGAGATATAGCAGATTATGAGAAGCGCATCAAGAAATTTCGCAGGCGAACTAAGGCATCCAGGGATATGGTTAGTTTTGAGGTCTAGGTGGTAGGTCTGACAATATGGGCATGGATATGATTATTTATTAGGAGAAAGGTTATGAATAAGATTGCCGAGATAGCCGAGCGTATAGCGAGGGATATGGTTTCAGGAAGAGATGCTAAGTTTATGGTTCGTGTTCCAGAGAGTAAGGCTGGGAGGGCTAATAATGCCTTGTATCAATTAGGTTATGATTTGATGGATGAAGGTGAGGATTTCGAATGAAAGAAAGAGATATAAAAGAGAATGCTCGTTTTTATGACCCTCGTACTGAGCTGAGTGGCAAGCTTGTGACTCGCAAGTATCATCAGACGACTTTATGGATGATGTTACATGATGATGGGAGTATAGAGGAGTTAACGAATGGAGATTTGCGCAGGATAAGGAAGGCGAGCCAGGTTGAAGAGATGGTTGAGCGTATTGTTTGTGGTGGGAATGTAAAGAACTTGACCCGTTTGGACAAGAGTGGGGCTCAAAGTATGGGTGAGTCTGCTGCTCGTGGTTTGCATGATTCGTTATTACAGAGTGCGAGATTTTTGAGTGGAGAGAGTAAGAGGCGTGGTTATCGTGGTGAGGTTGAGGATTATATGGAAGTGATGTTGGATGAGGCGATGAAAGAGCTTACGAAGTTAAAGAGGAGGTATTGAGGTTATGGGAAAGATTAAGTTATTGAAGAAGAAGGCAGACCGCCACCACAAGGAGCGAGAAGAGGTTTACAGTGATGGTGAGCTTATTGGTGTAATCATTGAGGATGGTGATGGATTTGAGTTTTTGGTTCGTCGCTATAATTTTAAGCCAGAGATGGACAGGAATCGTGGTCGTTTATTGAAGCGTATTCAGAATCAGGTTGATGAGCGTCCTCCAGCGAGTGGCGTGCAGCCTTCAAAGACATCCTTTATGAAGACTAGTATGGATGAGAATGAGTGGTTGAGCGATTTTGTTTTCAACAAGCATGTTAAGGGAGTGACTTTGCGAGACATATTGAAGAGTGCCAAGATGTGGGGTTATGATTTAAGTTATGTTAAGCGAGCGGTAAAGAAGATGCTTACTATAGGAAATTTTTTGAATGTAAAGGGTCGTATTTATCCGGGTCGGGATGAGTATGGTCGAGAGATGGACAAGATTATGTATGCTGGTGAGTTATTGAAGATAGCCAGGGATATGGTCTCAGCGAGTAATGGCACATTTTATTTTTATCGTTCGTCTGTGAAGTATCGTAAGAGCTTTGGTGGGAAGGGAGATTTGGATGAATTTTTGAAGGTCTTGGGTAAGGGAGTAGCTTCGATTTATGGAGAGCGTTTGAATGTGGGTCGTATAAATGAGAGTGAGTTCAACAATCGTGGTATAAAAATTTTTGAGGGGGATGTTCGCATTGAGAGTCCCCAGGTAACGCCCTTGAGTCATCGTTCCCCCCAAGAAGAGTGGGACAGGTTGTCTGCTTTGGCTAAATTTTTAAGGAAGAATGGATATAAGGAGTCTTCGAAATGAAAGAGTATGTATTAAAGTCTAAGCTTTCCCCCTTTGATAGGGATGGAGATATTGATAAGATTTATCGTGGAGTATTGTCTCGTCCGTCTTGGAGTCGTGGTCATTTATTGTTTACTATTGAGCAGCCTATAGATGGTAAGTGGCATGCGACCGGAGGAGGTTGGCGTTTAGAGACCCTTTTGGAAAATCGTACAGATGGTTTATTAATAGATGCGGGTCAGCGTTGGGGAGTTAAAGGTATGAGGAAGGCTTTACGAGAAGCGGAGGGTTTTGATTCTTCTAAGATAGCTTCTGTGAAATTAGCGAGTGAGATATTGAAGGTGGCGAAGGAGTTGGTAGGTGCTAATTTTGAGAGTATTTATAAAAGCAATGAATGGCTCAATCAATATGACCTTAGCGTTTACGATACGGAATCTGGTAGTGCGAGTGTAATGGAAGACCTTTTAAGCGATGCTCAAGGTATGGGTACTTCATTGGGGACTAAAGATTTGAAGGAGATAACTGAGTCTATTGTTGCCCTTGGTAATAAGTATACAGTTTTGGGCAGAAAGTATAGTAATGATATTAAAGACCTTCAGGAAGAGTTGTATAGATTAGAAAATTATGATGTCATTGTTGATAAGTTTGTTAAGTCGTTAAAGTCCAAAGTTGGTGGTAGGGTTGGGAGGAACGTTTCAGGTTATGATATAAGGATTCCTCTTAAGACGAAATATGGAGAGGTGATTTATGGGATATCGTTAAATTCCCATATAGGTAGTCGTAATAATATTTCAGGTAGTGCTGAGCTGAGGCGGGATAATCCTTATATCTCATCTTTAGTTGATAAGGTTGGATTAAGTCCTTTGTCAAAAATTCGGAAGGATGATGCCTTTCGTCATATTACTAATTATAATGATTTGAATAAGATTGTTGGTTTGATAAATCGTAGTATGAAAGATTCTGTAAATTCTTTCAATAAATTAGGAGCGGTTTGATGAATTATATAGCGAGAGATGTATTGAAGGTTGCCAGAGATTTGGTTGGTGGTAAGAAGGAAGAGGATTACTACTATAAAGATTTGTTAAAGGTTTTAGCAAAGATAAATAAGATTGGTGGTTATAATCTTGACGCTGACCCTTATATGGGGACTATTTCCTTAGAGTTGGGTAATGGTGATTATTTATATGCGACCCCTTTTTGGGATGGAGCTAAAGGTATTGTTTATCAGCTCGATAAAGCCAATGGTGAGGTCGGTCAGGTTGCAGGCGAGATTCCTTTCAAGGTGACATTTGATGTGAAGAAGGATTCCCTGACGTATGTTAAAAAGGTTATGGGTTTAGTTCGTAAGATTTCTAAGGCGGAGAAGGCTAATGCTGGTGGTGATGCTGATACTCTTCGTGAGGAGTTAAAGAGTTTAGATGGTAAGTCTTTTGGTGATGTTTATTTGTCTTTCTATGAAGGTTCTGGAGGGCTTAATTTGAATGGTAATTTGACTTTCCGTCGTAATACGAGTTTGGGTGCCTATCAGGATAATGCTTCCAAGATACGTCAAGTGAACAATCTTTTGAGCGAGTTGTCTAAGAAGTACAATAAGATACCTTCTAAGGTTTCACTTTTCAGTAAAGCGGAGGCGCAGAAAGCTGATGATTGGGCTGACAATAATGGCGAGAATCCTTATTCGGAATATGAGCAGTCTCTGGATGCTGGTATTAACTTTAAAATTAAATAGGAGTTGATATGAATGATATAGCGAAAGATGTTTTGAAGGTGGCCAAGGATTTTGTAGCATTGAGTGTTGGAGAGACCTTTGAGAATGATGCTTTTCGTGCAAGTCGTGGCGCTATTTCGATACGGATTTGGGATTTAACGAATGCTGGTAAGCGTGGCAAGAAGGTAGATTCGATTACTATTTATGATTTAGATTATGCGGATAAGGTTGAGGATTGGTCTCCTAAAAAGTCATTTGACCAGTTGACGAGGTTAAAGAGTTATCGTGAGGCTAAGAGTTGGGCCTTTTCCTTACTTGAGTATTTGGAGGGTGAGGGAGCACTTGTGAATATAGAGCAAACCCAAAGTCGAGGGGTTGATGTTGAGCCTCCTGGTTTCAAGCCTATCAAGATAAAGACCCCTTCTTTGTATATTGATGCAGATTACAATAATTTTACGGTACGCAATTTAGATGATGATTATAATGAACCGACTTGTATTCCTGCAATTAATGGTGGTAAGAAGGACGTGAAGTTATTTTATCGTTGGGTTAGCGACAATGAGTCTAAGATACGAGGGATGAATTTCAGCAATGTTACTGAGGCTATGCGTAAGAATGGAATTAAGTATCATTATTACTGTGCGGTAGATTAAAGGTGATTGAGAAAATTTTATTAATAGAAAGTCCTATTTGCAAAGAGGGTCGTAACTGTATGAATTGCAGATTTTCAAAAACCGTCCGGAAAAAGTGGATGGACTAAAACTGGTGGTTGCTGTACTGGTGGTACATTGACATTGTCTTAATATTCGAACCCTTATTGAAGGGATGTAAAAAGATTTTAACAATTAAGGAGTTTATAATGATTAAATATATGGCAAGAGATGTATTAAAGATAGCGAAGGATTTAATACCTGGTGGTTTGGCCGAAGGTAAGGATACTGGCGACTTTAATGAAGAATCTTTATCTGATGGTATAAAGGTTGAGTTAGAGCACACTGATGATGAAGGTATTGCTAGAGAGATAACAATGGACCATTTAACGGAAGACCCGAATTATTACGAGAAGCTAAAAAAGGTAGAAGCGGCTTCTAAGCGTACAGCCAAAGTAAACATTGGTCGTATTGGTGCTAACGAAGTTGGTGTCCGAGTTTTAGAGGCATATGTTGGTAATTTTCAGATTAAAGATGGTAGAAAGAAGGCATCGGTATTTTTGAAGAGGGTTAATAAGGGTTTTGATGTAGCTCTTGGTCTTTTATCAGCGAATGGGGTTTCTGCCCAAGTTTCCTCAGTAGGTGTCCCTGATGTTTGGGTTGTGAGTACAGGTAGTGCCGGGACTGCTTTTCAGGTATCTGTGGTATTGTCTTATACGTATGGAGCGGATTATAACCCTGATGATTTATGGAAGGTTATTCCTAAGTCATTGAAGGTTGGTTTTAAATCAGTTGGAATTCCTTTTTAAGGAGATTTAATTATGGATGATATATCGAGAGAATTATTAAAGATAGCGAAGGTTTTAGTCTCACGAGATTCTTATGAGGTTAAGGTATGGTCTCATGATGTTTCCCAAAATGGTTATGATGGAGAGATGGAGTTAGAAGAGGATTTTGGTAAATATAATTCTTTAGATGCGATGATTAATGACAGTTCTCTTTGGAGGGATATAAAGAGTGTCTCTTCTGGTTGGGGAGCGACAGGTGGTGGCGAGTGGGAATTTGAAAGAGATATGGATGGTGGTGGTCCTTTCTATGTTACAATCGTAGAACTTATAATTGAGCGAAACGGTAAGGGACTGAGTCGTGATGAGGTTAAGCTGATGGAGAGTGTTATGAAGAAGAATGGAATAAGAACGTGATTATGGATAAGATGGCGAATGAAATTTTGAAGATAGCCAGAGGGATAGTTGGGTCCAAGCCATCCGATTTCAAGAAGATAATAGGTGGTACTTATGATGATTTACCTGATTGGCTGAAGAAGGCTAAGGTAATGAATGCTACTGTGGAGATAAAAGGTAAGAAGATTATTTGGCATTATGGTGGTTGGCACGATGGAGATTGGAAAGGGGATGTTTGGTTGGATGGTCGTTGGTATGATGGGACTTGGCACGGTGGTATTTGGAAAGATGGTGAATGGCATCATGGCACTTGGCTAAAAGGAACTTGGTTGGATGGAGATTGGCAGGAGGGGACCTGGCATGGTGGAGTTTGGAAAGATGGTTTTTGGAGAGAAGGGACTTGGAAAGGAGGGATTTGGTATAATGGAACTTTTTCGGGGCCGAGTATTTGGGAAAATGGTACTTGGAAGAATGGTCGGCATGGTGGTACTTGGTTAAACGGAACTTGGGAAAATGGTACTTGGTTTTATGGAGATTGGTATGGCGGTATTTGGAATGGTGGTGTTTGGAAAGAAGGTGATTGGATAAATGGTATTTGGAAAGGTGGAACTTGGGAAAAAGGGAAATGGTTGAAAGGAACTTGGAATGGTGGTGTTTGGAAAGATGGTTGGTGGTCAAATGGACTCTGGAAAGGTGGAACTTGGTTGGATGGAGATTTTTGGGATGGAACTTGGAATAATGGTATTTGGAAAGATGGTTGGTGGCGAGATGGCACTTGGAAAAAAGGAACTTGGTATGATGGTCGTTGGAAAGGAGGTATTTGGGAATCAGGAACTTGGTTGAATGGTATTTGGGAAGAAGGGGAATGGAAATCAGGAACTTGGCTGAATGGTCGTTGGTATGATGGAGATTGGTATGGCGGTATTTGGAAGGGTGGTGAATGGTTAGATGGATATTGGGGTGATAGGAAGAATCCCCGTCCCGACAAGAGATAAATTTTTAACTTAACAAGGAATTAATATGGATGATATAGCGAGAAAGTTATTAAAGATAGCGAAGGATTTAGTTAGTTCTAAAGCTGATTTTATTTCTGATTTAGAGAAGCTTCGTTTTCATGAATCTGGTCGTAAGGAATGGGAGTTACGGAATCGAGATGCTGGTTATGGAGATAGTGAGCCAAACTGTGATGATTATGAAGATTATGAGTATGATAACTGTATGGATTCTTTTTATGATATGGGGGAGTCTCGTTTTTCAAGATGGTCAGACCCCATTATTAATTCTATTGAGAAATCAGCTCGTAAGAATCGAGTTCGGATAGACTTGGATACATCTTCTGAGTATGGAACGATAACGGTTTATTTGAAGTAGTCTGTTTCGTTTTTGAGTTTCTAGCCCCATTCTTTCTGGAATGGGGTTTTTTTATGCTTAAATGCGATATAATAGATTTAGAGATAAGTTTATTGGAATGGAATTGATGAAATGAAATGTAATGTAAGGTATTGATATAATGGGTAGGATAATGGACAAGTTAGGGATAGGTGCTAAGAAGGCTTCTGTTCCTATGGAGAAGACTCGCAAGGAGTTATTAAGAGATTATTATCGTAGTGAGCGTTGGTCAGAATTGCGGTCTGAGCGTTTTACCCTGGATAATGATGAGTGTGTTTTGTGTGCGAGAGATGCTGAGGTTGTTCATCACAGGCGTTATCCAGAGGTTTTGGGTACAGAGACTGTTGGTGATTTGGTAAGTTTGTGTATTCGTTGTCATCATAATTTTCATTTTCCCCCTGGATTAAAAGAGGCCAGGGAGCACTTATGGTCTAGCATTGAAGACGGGGTTGATTGTCCTGTTTGTGACCAACTTGCTAGGAAGTGGTTAATCAAGCTTCATTCAGGGATGGCATATTGGTTGTTATTATTAGTTGTTCAGTATGCTGATGATGGTGATTGGGTGAGTGTTAAGGAGTTAAATCATCGTGCTGGTATGCGTGGAGGGGACTATGCTAAGTTAAAGCATTGGGATTTGGTGGAACAGGCGACTAAAGAAGACGTAAGCAAAAGAGCGTCTGGATTTTGGAAGCCGACTCAGAAAGGTATTGATTTTGTAAATTCTATTATTGTGGTTCCAAGAGGGGTTTGGACTTATGATGGAAATCTTTTAGAGGTGACAAGTGAGCAGACTACTATTAGAGAGGCTCTTGGTGACAAGTTTGACTATGAGGAATTGACTAGATGAGGTATTATTATTTATTAGTAAGTGCAAAGAAGGATGACCCTGATTGGCAGGAGCCTCACATTGTTGAGTCTGAGAAGTGTATTAATTTGGGTGATGGTTCATCTTGGTTGACGGTTCATCATCCTGATGAGGAATTATTGTGGGTGAGTGCAATTGGTGAAGGTGAAATTAAGGTTGAGGGAGCGATAGAATGACTACTGAGATAAGGAATTGTGCTCGTTGTGGTGGGGACCAGGAGTAGGCTTGAGATATAATGACTTTAAAACAATAGACAATCGGGCAGAGTTGTATGAAAAGATGTTTAAAGAGCTTGAATGTTTACCAGTGTATAATGTACATATTAAACAAGACAAAGAAACAAGTTATGCTTGTGATTACGTGTCACATGTCCAAGTTGAAACAATACTCGGCAACGCAGAAGCCGAACAAATAGGGGGTGAATAATGAAAGAGAAAGTAGCAGAAGGGTTAGGAGCAGGACTAGGGTGTGGACTATATCTCCTATTTACTGCTTTTGGTTTATTGTGTTCAGCTTTACCAATTGTTCTTGGTATCTGGATATACAACAAAGTGTTTAACTAAGGAGTAATGTTATGCCATCATGGACGACAGTAATTATATTCATATTAGGTTGTGCCCTGTTTACAGGTTTAGTCAGTGGAGCATTTGTCTGGGCTGTATTCAGTAAAGCAGGTAAAGTCACAGGTGACATTAAAAAGATAAGAGAACAAGGAGAAAGAAGATGAACACAATGCAGAAAAATATTGCAATGTTAATTAGTGCATTGCTCCTAGCGTCAGTAATATTACAAGGGATTATCGTTTTTCAAAACGCAAAACTATTGAATCCTAAATATGAATACACTTATCAGTTTGTGCCAGATTCAGTTGCCCAAACAATTATTGATAAAGTGTCTGAAAATGGTTGGGATGTTATAGACACTCGACGTTGTACTGATGGTGAAGGTGGTCTTGGTACTGAATTAATGGTTAGGAAAAGGAAGTAATGATATTGAGCTTTTGATTGATGTATAATATTAAATTAAATGGAGAATTATAATGATGATATTAAGTGTAGTTTCGTTGGTGATTTCGTTAATTGCTTTGGTAATTTCGATGAAGTCTTATCGTTTATCTCAGAGTGTTCAGTGTGATTTAGATGAGAAGTATTGGACTAAGGATGTAGTAGGTCGGACAATAACGACTAAGACGGGTGGAGACCCCTATCATCCAGATGGCCGAATTGAAAAAGCAGCTCCTAAGGCTGTAAATTTTAGTAATCCTGAAGAGAGCGAGGCTTATTTTAAGAAGATGGAAGAGGAAGAGGAAATAGATAAAGCCATAGATGAGGTTTTGAAGGGTAGTGAGGATGTTTGTAAAAGCTAAGCGGATTAAGTGGTCTATAAAATCCAAGGATGACCCTGCTGATTTGGATTATGATATTGAGACCATAGTTGAGGCTGAAGATTTTGAGATGGAGGGGACGAAGGAGGAGATAATGGAGTTTTTCTACAACATGGGTGATAGCGTAGATGAAAGTTATGATTAGGTTTGCCGTAAGTGATTGGCAGGCGATATAGGTTCGATTCCTATGATTTGTCAATTTTTATTTTTTAAAGTCCGTAATTTATTTCTGTAAATGCTATATGGTAATGTGTAATTAATGTAAATGATAAAATGAGGTTTTAAGATGACATGGCCTGGTGTTGATGACCGAGAAAGTCCTGGGAGCCGTGGGTTTAGCTCTCTGCGAGGCGAGATGAGTCTTGATGTTAAGATTATTCCAAAGACTCAGAGGGCAAAGAACCGTGTTCGTGAACATGGTGATGTATTTGAGTTGGTTAAGAGTACTGGAGATGAAGTATTGCTTCAATCTAAGGGGAAGACATGGCGTTCTTCTCCCAATTCGAAGCCTGAACATTGGTTGGGCTGGTTTGATATTGATTCTGAGATTGAGATTGATGACAGTTTTAGCTAGGATGGTGATGGGTAAATTGGAAAAGATGATAAATTGAAAGGATTGATAGAGTGAGAATTATATTAACAGGTGGGAGGTTATAACTGCTTATGAAAATCCAACAAAATCAAAAGAAATCGGTTAAAATCACTTGCTTTTTAACCAGAAATGTAGTATATTTAAGGAGTGAAATATGAAAGTCATAAAGGTAACGAAAGAGTATTACGAGACAGATGACGAGAAGGTTTATTTCTTTGAGCCTTTGGAAAAAGAAATATCCGTTGAGGATATGCAGAAGATTGCGGATGCAAACGAGAAGTTAGTTAAGGAGTTGAAAGATGAATGTATTAAGCCTATTTGATGGTATGTCGTGTGGTCAAATTGCACTTGAAAAAGCGGGAATCAAAGTAGATAACTATTTTGCAAGTGAAATTGATAAACACACAATTAAAGTAACACAAGCAAATTACCCGAACACAAAGCATATAGGCGATGTTACACAGGTGAAAGGTGCTGATTTACCAAAGATTGATTTACTTATAGGAGGAAGCCCTTGTCAAGGATTCAGCTTTGCAGGTAAACGATTAAACTTTGAAGACCAAAGAAGTAAATTGTTTTTTGAGTTTGTGCGTATTTTAGAAGAATGCAAGCCAAAGTATTTTTTACTTGAAAATGTTAAAATGAAAAAAGAATTTCAGGATATTATTTCAAAATACTTGGGCGTTCTTCCAATTGAAATCAATTCAAACCTTGTTTCTGCCCAAAACAGAAAAAGGCTATATTGGACAAATATCAAAATTGCATCTATGCCTGATGATAAGGGTTGTGTCGTCAGTGATATTGTCGAAAAAATAGTATCTGATAAATATAATTTAAGCGTGTTAGCCCAAGCAAAAATTGAGAAGTATTCTAAGGGGTATAAAACAACTGGAAAAGCACCAACTTTAACAACAGAACTTGCTCATTCAACAGGTTCAAATATAACCCCCAAGCTCATAAAAGAAATTGGCAAAAATAGAAGGGCAACTCCTGTTGAGTGCGAAAGATTACAAACTGTCCCTGACAATTATACAAGCATGGTTTCAGATACCCAAAGATATAAGATGCTTGGTAATGGCTGGACTGTTGACGTAATAGCACACATCTTTAAGGGTTTGCTTAATCTTAATGAAAATCTATAAAATCACAGAAGCAAGCGAATATCTTGGAGTGTCAATAAACACACTCAAGACGCTTGCTAACAATGGCAAGATAAACTCTTTTAAGACTGCTGGTAAGCACAGGCGTTTCAGGCAAAATGATTTAGACGCTTATATGGGAGTCGAGAAAGAGAAGCTAGAAAAGTTGACTGTGATTTATGCGAGGTGTAGTACCGCCAAACAAAAAGAAAATCTTGAACGGCAAAAAGATAGGTTGAGAAAGTATGCAGAAAA
>Ga0307377_10006770_pt1 | contig 11947 bp, 14 predicted proteins | sample TR3MG_FD_202535 | JGI IMG/M metagenome (GOLD analysis project Ga0307377, IMG submission 202535) | Soil microbial communities from Risofladan, Vaasa, Finland - TR-3 | ecosystem: Environmental > Terrestrial > Soil > Coastal area > Acid sulfate soil | place: Finland: Risofladan, Vaasa | collected...
ATCGTGTATGCCAAGGTTACTGGGGTTCCGGTTACGTCCTCAATAACAGTAGCGTTACCCCAGTTGTCGACCAGAGACATATCCAACGTAGTGTCTGTATCTGGGTATAGCCAGATAACACCCGCCGCTGTTCCCGCTTCGAAGCTTCCACTCCATAGCTCGTAGCCTGCGACTAGGGCCGAGAAGGTACCCGTTGCTGCAGTGTTATCGACCTCGACAAGGTTTCCTATAATAGGCTCTGATACACCGCTCTCGAACCTACCCCCGAAGAAGTCGCGTGCTGCGTACACTGCATCCTGAAACTGAAAGACACCGGAGATCCCGCTAACCCCAAGAGGGTCAGGCACGAAGGCATCCCATGTGCTTGAGAGTTCCCTCTGTGTAGTGGTGAGGGCACCTAAGAACCTATCGCTTGTATATTCGTCCCAGCCTATGCCTAGCTGAGACTGGTGGACAAATACATCCCCACCACCGGAGTACGCAAAGCTTGCGCCGGTGCTGGTACTAAAATTCGTTGCCCTGCGTGGGCTGATACCCGACACCTTATCGATGGTTATGTATAATTTGGGCATCCAGTAGTCATCTATCAGCTCAAACCCCTCTTCAACGTGGTAGATTCTACCCGTACCGCCGATGGTGAGGCCATCGTACAGGTACCAATAGAGGAGTGAGCCCTGAACAAGAACTCCCGTCTGAGCGACGTATATGCCGTCTAAGGAGGCATGCCAGAAATTGGTTAATCCTTCATTCAGCGTAGGCCCGACGATAGTGAGTCCTTGGGACTCTTCATAGGCACCGTCTACTACCTCGAAATTCCTACAAGCCGTTAATGATCCTACCGGGGCCTGTACCCTCGAAGGATTCAGGAATAGACCTGTATCCATAGGCACATATAGGGGGTGCAGACCGTTAAAGGAACCTTCTGGGATTCTCGCCATTACCTAAAGCTCCGATCATACCCCGATAAGCCGGTCAAGACCCCTGCGGGTATATAGACCGGGGGTGCTTGTTTCTCTGTTAGTCTCTTGTGTTGTGCGAGGAACTTCGACTGGACTTCCTTGACACCTTCTTCGTTCTCGTGATGCGCGTAATATCTAAGAGCAGCATCGTATACCAGAAGATTGTGAAAACGGCTAGGAAGAAGTACGCTACCACTCGTGATAGTCGTTCCCGGCTCGTCACTATCCGCGGAAAGTTCGTCAATGTCCCATACTCCATCAAATCTAAGTGTGTAAGCTTGGTCAGGAACTGGCCAGACTTGGATTACTCCATCTGGCCGTTCCACTATGTGAGAGGGACGGCTCTCTGCTGATGCTACCGTGTCCTTATTGAGTCGCCAGTCCTCGTACCGCATGGTAACAAGGGAGGTTTCGTCAGTTTTGGCTACAGTATACAGAGAGACCGTCCTGTAGTTGATCGTCTCAAGCCCGGTGGGCATGGCGTACTGATCTGTGGATTGCGTGATGGCCAACGTCTGGTCAAGCCTCTGCCTGAACCACCAGTTCACTGACTCCTCCTGCAATTCTCTCCACGAGTCCTGCACATACATGACAAAGGTTGCCGTGATGTCCACTGCTCCTACCAATGTAGTAGGAAGGGAGCTCCGAACACCTGCGCGTTCCATTGACTTCTGTACGAGCGTGAGAAAATCCATCGTTGCTTCCTTATCTGTTGTCTACAAGAATGCTGTAAGGGTGTTTGTGCTGATCATTAGATTCCAGCATCTCTCGCCCATTATCCCCTCGCTTGACGTAGTACTTACGCTCAACTGCATCCTCGAGGCAAGGAATCCACTTGCCGTCCATCACCACATCCATGTTAACTGGAATAGATGCCATCTGGAAGTTGAGACCCACTACTACGGGACGATTATTAGGATTATGATCTCCGGGCGATACCCGTACCTTTACGAATCCTTGTGGTACGTCGATCGGTGTGTTCATCCTTACTGCTTTCATCTCTATGTTGCCCTTAAACTTCCGGGCGGCACTCATGATTGAATCAATAAGTTCTTCTTTGTGAGTCTGCTCTGAGTTAAGAGATAAGCTGTACGAAACTCGGCCAAACTGCACCAGTTCGTTCTTGTTCATCTTACTGAGCGTGTCACGCGAAATGATATCCCCTACTTCGGGACTGGCCTTGTCTAAAGTCGCCATCTTCGTTCTCCGTGTGATTAAAAGAAAGGGTCAAGCCCCCCGAAGGGGGCTATCGCCATATTTACTTACTATTACGTAGTAACTGCTACATTAACGCTAGAACGATCAGCAATCAGGACGCATACTTTGATGCCTCCAGCAACAGCAGTCGCGGCAGCGCCAGTAACGGTCAGTTTGAAGTCCCAATCAGCAGCGGGAAGGAACGTAACAACGCCAGTCCCGATACCCGTAGTGAGATTAACAGCAAGACCGCCACCATTCGAGATTATTCCACTATCGAGGAATGCCTGAGGGGCATCGGTAGAACCGTCGTCCCAACCACAATCGATCTCAAGTGCGGGAGTACCACTATCCAGATCATCGAACTCAATCCAGCCACTAAGAATAACGGTGTCTGAGTTGAACCGATCCAGATAGATGATGTCGTTGACGAGCAGCTGGTCAGCTGTGAACTCAACGTCGTATGTCTGCAAGCGCACGTTAGTGCTTCCACCGCGAACTTCAGCGACTCCGCTAAGAGAACCGGGCTTTGCATTTGGATGATAAAAATTACCCATTTTATATTCTCCTATTAAAGATCAGTAACGCCAACTTCGATGCGTTGCACCCAAGCTTCGTTAAGAATCAAGGCGGCGAAGTACATCTTCCAACCAACATAACCGCGCTGGCCGAGGATGTCGCTCTTGTCAATCCGGTCAGGATTAACAACACGGGGGCTCATAGATCCGGCACCCTTCAGGGGGACGGTTGCATATGAGTTCTTGGAAACGATCACGATGGGGTAAACGTCGACCGCACCAGCGGTCTGAACGCAACCATTGGCTGTTGGACTACCTGCGCTCGTAAAGGGCTCAAGTACTGGCGACAGAACTACGCGAAGCTGTTCGATTTTGCCCAGTTCTGAGTCACACAGCACGGAGTACGTGCCATAGCGCTCTGCGGGGGTAAAGCCGTTCAGATCACGGAAGTCCTGCTCCGTGTCAGTGTGCGCGAAAGCTACAAAGGCCGGAGCCACTGCTTCCGTTGCATACTTCGGAGAAGCGGACAACATAGTCGTGACGGTCTTAGCCCGTTGGCTCTTCAAACTACGAGTTGCCGAACGGATAAGGTTCAAGGTGATGACGTCATTGACTACTGCCCGAGACGTGGTTGAAGTACCAGAATAGGCTACGTTCGTACCAGCTTTCAGAGCGCCCCAAAGGATCAATTCCTTGGTTTCGGCAGCCTGTTCGCCAGCGAGCATAGCGGCATCTTTCAACACCGGATCTTCGTTCATGTCATAGACTTTATCGGTGATTTCGATAACGTCACCATACTGACCCATCGTTACAGATACGTCTTCATACTGCATCTGTTTCGGAATGGGAGTAACACCCTCAACCAATTGGGTGGTGGATACTGCATAAGGGATTGGACGACGGAACTTCATATTATCCGCAGTATTCTTCGGAAGAGGCTTGGTCTGCGCGAACTTCTCCAAAACAAGGATCGGCTCGGCATGTTCAAGCATTACGATTTCTGCGTAAGCTGCCGTACGTTGGCTGATATCCCCATACTTTGTTGTTGCCATGTTATATTTTCCTAGAGTAAGGGTTTATTATTTACCGCTTCTCTGTCTAAGTATAGCATCAAAATGGGCTTGGTAGTCATCCCCACCACCACCGAGATCTATTTCGGCGGAGCGTGATTTGACTCCTGTTCCCTTCAATGCACTCTTACGTCGAGCGGCTACCTGATCAGCCGACTGACGCGAAGAAGATTTAGTATCATCGGCGGCACGTTCGCTTTTGCCTAGCTGTGCACCTACATTCCCATCCATATACCTAGCGAAGTCTTCTAATACCTTGGAGGCATCCTCGACCGCTTCCGCTTTCCTTGCGAAATCTATGTATCCGGGTGTTTGGCTAGCTACCCATTCACGAAACGCACGGCTTCCTAACACGTCATCCATTTCGACGCCGGTCTGTGCCGTGTTGAAGATATAGTTTGCTTTCTCTCGAAGCGCTACCTTGCGCTGTTCGATTTGCTGCGCTAACTGCGCCTGCTGGAGCGGACGAACCGTCCCAAGCAATTGCTCACGTTCCTTCGCAAACCGTCGCTCGAACATCTTCTCGACATTCTTCGCTACGGTTGGAAATTCTTCCATGAATGCAGCAAGTTCTTCATCATCCATATCTTCGAGTGGTTTACCATCTACTACGGCCTGTTTGGCGGCAGCACTTGGGCGCGTACGATTCTCTGCTTCCTGCTGAGCGGATACGCTATCGAGTCGGCGCTGTAAAGCTGCAACTCTTCCTTTATCGGATTTAACGCTGTGTACCAAAGCCTCTGCTCGTTCAAGGAAGACAGGATCTAGCTCTTGCACCCAGTTATATGGGTCATCCTGCTTCTCTGCGTCTGCGGAGGTGCCCTTACTAGAGGCTTGCGCGTCTACTTTAGGGTCTTCGTCGTCGGGTGTATGGGACTCTTCTGTCTCCGGGGGGCTAGTTTCCCCATCGTCATCGTCGTCATCATTTGCCGATACATCTTCTTCCTCGTCATCGTCGAACCAACTATCGATCAGTTCATCTTCGATTACGGGGACATGTGTTTCTGCTTGTTCTTCTTTATCTACCATTGTATTCCTCCAGTGGCAAGGCTACTGCGTCGCCGGTTGTATTACGTCCAGCAGCAGAACTCTAAGATCCTCTGCCGCCTGTACTCTCCCTCTGTATTCGTAGAGCTGCTCGACACTAAGATCCCTAGCCCGGATGAGCTGTCTGGTCTGCTTCGATGCGTACTCTACGAACTGTTCTTCCATTTGATCTCTGATGGTTTGTAGATCCATTAGATGCCCGATCCATATTCTTCTTTCACTTCTATCTCCCTTTCCATTTTCTTGAAGTCAATGTCCTTCAGCTCTAGATTCATCTGGTGCTCCATGTCCTTCATCTGGAGATCCTTCTGGAGCTGAATAATGGACACCTCTTTAGCCGACGCCAGCTTAGCCAGCTCGATCTGGTAGTTCAGGGATGCTTGGTTCTGCTTGGCCTGCGCCTCAGCGACGAAGCTTTGGTAGCGAGATTGTGCCTCGACTGCCATCTGCTCCTGCTTGGCATTCTTGAACTGTGCATCTGCCTTGGCTACTTCTGCTTGCGTCTGCGCTGTTAGCATAGTCGCCTGTGCCTTGATCATCTCTGGGTTCTGCTCTTGCTGTTGCTGCGCTGCCTGCTGTTGTTCAGCCTTGAGCGCCTCGACTTCTTCGAGCGACCGCAGTACATCCCCAGTGCGGGTGTTGTCGGCAAGAGCCCTGAAGGCTTTGCCCGGATCTACGTGCATCATGAACTCTTCGTTGGATCCAGCCAGACCGATCATTCTCTCGATCTCCTGCGCCCTGATCTGAGCCTCGATGCGCTCCGTAGCGCCACCGATCTCGAGCTCGAAATCTCCCTTGACCGTATCATCTTCTCCGTACTGCATCTCGTGGTGATAGAACCTGTTAACGAGAGGACGGGTGATGTAATCATCCCAGTTCATTGAAGCGGCTTTCTGTATAATGTTTGTAGCTGACATGATCATGGCCAGCCCTGTCGTAGTGTTGTTACCTACGGGTACATCGCCCTGCTGCATCAACGGAGTGGATGACTCCACGTCTGCGAACTGCATGGCCGTATCCATGATACGTGCTATCCCTTCCATCTGGGCAGGAATGTTGACGAACTGCATTGCTTCGCGTACATCAGCACCATACTCGGTCATGAACCAGACCTTGAGGGGCTTGATGCCATAGTCACCATCTCTGGTGGCAGGCTCAATCATTGATTTGTTCAGTACTACCTGTGGGCCGGAGGTCAGAGAAGCATTGTCCAGCAGCATTAGGTATGCGCTATTTACTACACGTTGCGCATCACGCAACAGGTAAGGAACGCCATGCCCGAACACACTATTAGGATCTCTTTCCCATGTGGCTACGCCGTATGGAAGTGTATCCTCACCGTCGATGTGTGACAGCGATAAGCGGATAACAATCTTCTGGCAGTACCATACTTCCCCAGTGAACTCCTTCAAACTATCCTCGAAGTCTTCTTCACTGATCATATCGGCATCGCGCAGAACTCTCTTGTCCAGTTCTCCGTGGTACTCGCGTACCCAGTAGCGGTTCGATACGTTGTTACTGTGCTCCCTGCTGGTTCTCTGTACTATGTCCGGTACGTCGTATGTGTCCGGCTCTTCCTCAAGGAGTTCCTCAATCTGTTCCCGCATGTACGCGGGGTTCTTGGCCAGTTCCCGAAGCTCTTTCTTTGACATCGGGTGCAGCTCGAAAGCATCCTCGATCTCGTTCGGCATACGTGCCGACGGATCAGGGAAGAAGTATAAGGGATCTACTCTCTCTACGGTAGGCTCGGGAGAGAACTGTTCTGACAGTACTTGTATAGGATCTCCCTCTGAGGTAGCAGCACCTTCGTACCTGCGGTACTTCCTGTTCTGGATCGTTGGGCCCTTTATTACCCCCGCTCCCTTGATTACCATGTCCTCGATCGCCAGTCTGGCCTTACTGCCATAATCTGCGTAGATCATACGTGCGCGTAGCTTGCGCTCCATGGCGGGGGTACGATCGATATTAGATTGCTGGATCTCTCCTACTAGTTGCTGTGGCGAGGGTACCTGCTCAGCAGGTACACCCTGCGCAGCGGCCTGCATCTGCATTTCACTATCGGGCTCTTCCTGTGCAAGGGCCTTCTTCTGCTGGACTGTGAGTGGTGCTGGTTTAAGGAAGAAGTTGAAGTCCCCTCCTGTAGGGAACTGAATATCTTTCATCCGGCTGATTGCAATGTTTGCCTTCGGCCGTGTGATATTTACTGCGATAGGATCGGGGCCATTCCTGCGCCCTGATAGGGCGTACTCAATCTTGTCCAGATCTTGGGGATCCCACTCTCCCTCGTACTGTTTCATCGCAAGTTCCCACTCCCGCTCCTTGTCATAACGGGCGGACTTGTAGGTGTGGAACTTACTTGATAAAGAGGCTCCCAGTGCCACGAGCATGATATCGATTGCTTCGCCTTCGTCGCTCTCACGATCTTGGTGCATTAGGTGTTGTTGAAGTGGCATAGTCTACTCTCTTAGAAGTATCGTTTCGGCGCGACTCCAGACACAATGTCCGGTCGTATCGGCTTAGCTATCTTTAGCCCTGTCTTGACGTAGTACCTGATGGCGTCCATGTAGTGATCGTTCTCTTTGACTATTCTTCCTAGGCCATCCCGCCTGTAGAGGCGGTACTCATCGAATATGTCCGTGAGGTGTCGCGCTATCTTCAGGCGGCCTGTGGCCAACCTCCCGTAAACCTCAGCAATCCCCGCTTCCTTGGCATTATCTGCCGGTACTAAATGCAGTCCCTCTTTTCTGTAGAGCTGGAGGAGCTGGTTTCCGTCTGTTTGACTTCGGCTGTTGGCAGCGGGGTCAACGGTTCCGGGGAGTATGAGCCCGGTTGGATACCTCTTGCGTATAGCAGAAGCATGTACTTCAGGTTCTGCTTGTCCTCGTTTGTATCCATCGTAAATGTAGGCAATGTCTTGGTCTGCATCGTACGCTCCGAAAACTACCGCCGTTGCGTTCCAGCCCACATCCATTCCATAGGAACGACGGAACCATGTAGGCATCTCCATGATATCGTTCATGATATCTTCTTCTGGGATCGGATATACTGCACCTGACCCTAGACTAGGTATGCCCTTCGAGCGGCTTTGGCGTAAATGGGGAGGAGTGCCTGCTAGCATCTCCTCCTTCGATTCCTCTGTCAGGTGAGGGACATCGTCCCAACCTGCCATAACTACCATCTTGGCCATTAGATTATCATCTCTGGGTTGACGGATTGCCTAAAGGCATCCTTCATGAAATCCTGAATGAACATCGTCATACCAGACAGCGGGGTAAACGTAACAAACACTACTCCGTCTGTTGTCATCGTTCTGAGCAAGCACTCGTTGTATACATCTGAAGGACACTCCTCGTCTAGCCAGATCCAGTCTTTGCCCGTACCCTGAAACGAACGTCTTCCTTGGTCGTATGATTTGAACCCTACGATACTATCTTCCCCCGAGATGTGCTGGACACGAACCGTGTCGAACGCGTCGGGGATACCTGCTCTGCGGCGTACCTGCTTTATCAGGCGACCGGGAACCATTCCGGTTCCTAGAGCTCCCGATGGATAACCAAACAGAACGTCCTGTAAGATATCTCTGGTGGTCTGCCCGGTATCCCCGGAACACCACCCATCGGTCGGGCGATCAAATCTCTTTCCTTCCCACCAGTCAGGATACTCCCCTGTTGCGTGGCACGTAACCTCAAACGCTCCGGCGATTGATTTGCCTACGCGGTTGGCAGCCATGAATAGCCGCTCCCTGTAATCCTTGCCTCCCGCAAAGAACTGCATGTGCTTAAGGTACTTGTCGTGTGAGAACGGGCCCTCTGGAAGGAAATACTTAAATAAGTGTCCCCCCTCGTTCGTCCTCTTAATCTGTTCCTCCAATGCTGCGGCTAGTTCCGCTAGATCACCGTAGGACATCGTAGTCTTGCTGCTCATACTCTTCCTCTTAGTATGGTGGTAGGCCGAGGGGTCAGGAGGGAGGTACCACTTTCGTGGCTAAACCCCCCGGCGTACCTTTAAAGCGTAACCTTGTCTATACCCGATATATCCAGCTGCTTCATCAGCTGCTTGATCTTTCTGGTCAAGCTATCACTATCTGCGTTGGAGAAGTCCAGCTGTGTCATCGAGGTCTCTGTCTTGTCAGACCACGCGAAGTTGTTGGCCATCATGGTCTTGTACAGGTTGGTATTGAATTTGGGATTATAGAGATTTTTTCTGCCTTGTGCTTCCCACCAAGCGTGACGCATCACGCGACCAAGCGCTACGGATTCTCCGAACCCAGTCTCTAGCGGCCCTTGTTCCAAGGTCTGCCATTGGTCGGGGGTTATATCTAAGTAGCGCATGACTTCCCGGTCAGATGCTCCCTGATCATACAAGGCGAACATCTCGACCTTCCAGTCTTCTGGTCTAGCCTCCAGTAGGGCCAGTACTTCTTCCGGTGCTACTGACATCTTACGGCGCAGACAACAGATTGACTACCGCCTGTGAGGCGTTGCGGAAGAAGCTCTCTTTCGAGAAGTCCCACGAGTTGCCCCGCCAGTACGGCTCAAGGTCAAAGGTGTTGTCATCTGCTGTGCAGGCTGCACGCAACCCGTCGAACAGTATACGGAAATCGTGCTCATCGTCAGCGTCGAGCTTACCGGCGACGATCTGATTTAGGATCGCATCAGTGATCAAGGTCGCGTTGCCTAAGGCTGCAGAAGCCTCTGCCGCTTCGAAGGCTTTTGTAATAACCTTCTTAGCATCAACCGAGTACTCTTGGTTTCTGTAAAGTTCTTTGTAATCAACTGCCATTGTAGTATCCTTTGTAGAAGGTTATGTGATAGAACCAGCACAGAGTATAATGCCGCTATCTTCGGGTAGTGTATAGTATAATCGAACAGACATCCAGTAACAACGTATAACGTTCAGGACGGTGTCGGTGGCTATCATGCGCATACTTCTAGTTCCGTTAGCGAGTTCCCACCACTCAGCGTCAGTAAGCCCCTGCATAAAATAAGTACTGTATGCCTTCTCATATGTAGCCTGTGCACTTGTCAAGGTTATAGCATATGAAGTACCGCCATCAATCTTCATGTAGCAAGATACTGGGGGGCCATAGATCCCCGCGTACATCGCGCTCAGCCTTGTAGTAACCCCGTAAGGAATGGCATCTACCGGGATTAAATCCCCGAGGGTAGATTTTCTCCACTTCCCATATAAATACTTAGATGTGGGGGTACCACCACTTAACGTTACATAGGCATAGCCAGCAGCGGCTTTTATGGAACTTATATTTGTCCATGATCCCCCGGTGCCTGTCTCCCCGGAAGTGAAGGGGTAACTACCGAACTCGTTATAGATGGTGGCCATTATGAGTTAGCTACCCACTCTGCCCACATAACATCTGTGGTGCCATTATCGATCCAGTACCAAACCAGAGAGGCCCTGTCGTTTGCGGTTGTAGGGGCAGTTCCTTTCGGAAACGTACCGTGCATATTAGTCCCAGCTGTCGTAGTGACTGTCAGGCCAGTACGGGTACTCCCATCTATCAGAACATGGACTATCCCGCCGAGCTTCACGGCGGCTTGCCCCCTCTCGGGCAGCGATAAACTCGGCACGGATAGCGCTATAATTGCGTTGTTCCCCCCGATCGTTACAAAGCTCGCTGGCTCGTCTGCGCAAGTAATCGTAGCAGTTCCCGATGCCGCTACAGTGCCGTGATCCGTCAATAAGACATACGGGTTCGCCCCAAAGGCAGGTACGTCTACGTCTACGATCGTCAATTCTTCTTTTGTCTTGTTCGCCCATCCGGCTCCTGTATACGCTAATAGCTCATCCGTAGCTGGGGAAGCTTCCGTAACATCGGATATATCATCGAGTGCTAGGGTAAGCTCTTGGGTGGGAATTAAGAATACATCCCAGTCATTCACTGCAGTAGATATACATATTGCCATGTGCTGAGCTGGTAGTGTAGCTGAGGCACTCATGGACAGCGCTGTCCCATTAAGTGTAATGGTTTCGCCTGTTTGTGGAGTGATTGTTATACTAGCACCCGCAACGTTTAAGACCTGTATGTCGTTATACGCAGTGGTAGTAACTGCGGCTGCTGCGGGGAGTGTCTTTACGATAGAGCCTCCGCTATCGCATATAATCTTTTCTCCGCGAACTAAGGTTGCAGAGGCGTTGTCCTTCTCCCACCCGCTGGCCTGTAGGGCCTCCGTTGCGCTCTTCACGTTAGCGAAGTTGGTGTTTATGAAACCGCCGCCGTCACGAGCCGTGTCGCCATCTCCTGCGCCGGGGCCGGAACCAACATCAATTACTGTAATGGATACTGTCATGTTATATTCCTTTACGCAGTGATTACTATGTCTTGCACAGGTGCGTACATTGTGATAAGAAGCTCACCAGCGGTCAGGTCTCTGTCTGAACCTAGATCGTAGAAGCCCAAGCAATCCTCGTATGTGGTATCCCAGAAGATGGCCCACCTAGCATTTTTTGGATTACCTGCGTCCTGTGACCACGCTGCAGGGTTCGCCCAGTCGATAGAAATCGTATTGCTAAGCACTGTGGACGTGGGACTAGCACAAACATTTCCGCCAGTTGTATACAATCCTCCCGCCGCTACCTCGTAAGCAGACATGTCTATAGTTCCGCCACTTCCCCATGATGGGTGAGCATCAGTAATTGCTGGATCCCAGCCCCCATTAGCGAGGCTCTTGATCAGAGCGCACTTAATGGTGTGTGGAGTAGTCCCGAAATCTGGTATTCCAAGATTGTCCATCGACCTGTGCCAGTACGATACGTACCATCTAAAATCACCTATTGCCATTGTTATATCCTATTGGAAGTAGAAGTTGGGGGATCTGTACGGCGTGCCGTAGTACGGCCCCGACTGGTAGTGTATATCCAAGAATAACCCGAACACTGTATCGGAGTTATTTGTTCCTCCGTTGGTTACTCTCTTAAGTCTAATGAAGGTAAGACTATCTATCTCTGGTATAGTAAACCCAACGGTATCCTCAGTAATCATGTGCCGCCACGCGGTACCCTGCGCTGCTTCTTCTAGCGCTATGGTTGTATCAGCGGGGAAGTTCGCCGTGTTATGCCCTGCCGCTGTAGATAGCTTTAGTTCCCACTTTACTGTGTTGGTGCTCGTACCGTCCGTAGTCCAGTGGACGTGTACGTA